>Ga0247781_1000569_pt1 | contig 11581 bp, 10 predicted proteins | sample UWRJL184509B5_FD_179922 | JGI IMG/M metagenome (GOLD analysis project Ga0247781, IMG submission 179922) | Plant litter microbial communities from Arlington Agricultural Research Station in Wisconsin, United States - UWRJ-L184-509B-5 | ecosystem: Environmental > Terrestrial > Plant litter >...
GGCCCGGCCGGAGGGTGCTGGGGCGGGTCCGGTGGGTTACGGCCCGAACCTGCAGGCGTGGGCGGTCTATCTGATGGTCGTGCATTTCATCCCGGTGCAGCGGTGTGTGCAGATGCTGGAGTCGCTGACCGGTACGACGCCGTCGCCGGGGTTCGTGCACGGCATGTTGCGCCGGGCCGCGGCGCTGACCGGTGAGGTCGACAAACGGATCCGGACGCTGATCACCTTGGCGTACGCGGTGTGTTGTGACGAGACGCCGCTGCGGGTCGGGCCGAAGAAGCCGAGGCCGGGCCGTAAGAAGGCGGAGAAGTACCTGCTGGTGGCCTGCACCGAGTGGTGGACTCACTACCAGGTCGGTGACCGGGACCTGGCGACGTTCACGGCGTTCGTGGTCAAGGACCTGACCGCCTCGGTGGTCGTGCACGACCGCTACCAAAACTATGATTCGGCCGAGTTGGGCACCCTGGTCCATCAGCTGTGTTGCGCTCACCTGTTGCGTGATCTTGATGGTGCGGCCGAGGTGTACCCCGACGCCATCTGGCCGAAGCAGATCTCCGACGCCTTGCGCGCGTTGATCCACGAGGCGAACCAGGCCCGGGAGCAGAACCGGTCCGGCATCGATAATGTGGTCAAGGACGAGTTGCTGTACCGGTTACACCACGGTGTGCTGGTCGGACTGTCCGAAACCACGACGGCAGGCAACCGTCCCGGGGAGCGTAAAGCCCGGCTGCTGCTGGAAGTCTTCCGCGACCGCCGCGGCGACGTGTTGCGCTTCGTCGACGACCTACGGGTTCCGCCGACGTCGAACCAGGCCGAACGTGATCTACGCCCGGCGAAGATCCAGCAGAAAATCTCCGGGCGGCTCACCAGCGAGCAACGCACCAAAGACCGCTACACAATCCTCGGCTACGTGTCCAGCGCGGCGAAGAACGGCCTCGACAAAATGGCCGTCCTGCGCGAAGCCATCCACGGACGACCCTGGATGCCGGACCTACCCGCACCCACCTGACCCCGATCCCACCAGATCAACATCAGCCGGCGGCCAACAGCCAACCGGCCATCACGCTATGCCACCACACGGCATCCCTACGCGCACCACCTGAATGTTTGTGCCTTCTGGGGAAATCCGGTTGGCAAAAGTGCAGGTAGAGTAGGGGATGCGGAAGCTTGGAGGGCGACGTTTCAGCGACCCCTTTACTCGGCCGAGTACACTTGCGAGTGACCTGGTAAAACGTTTGTTAGCACGTCGCTGGGCCTGCCACTTGCTGGGCTGTCAAGTGGTCGCCCTGGCTAAATCGCAATGCGCTAACGAATTCTGGCAGACGAGACCGGTCTCTGCGCACCGTAAATACCTCACTCATCGCCGCCAAAATTGCTCGCGTACTGAATGGCAGCCACCGCACTTGATTGGCCGTGGTCACACACCTGGTCACAGCGATGATCAACTTCTCGAGGATTGGGTGATATCGGGCGGCACGACCGTGCAGTTATGTCCATTTCTGCGTACATAAAAGCACGTGCTGATACTGCTTAACCGAATTGTAATGCGACTGATTCCTTCGAACCAGGATCCTAGGACGCGCGCCCGTTGTGGCCCTTGCAGCTCTCAGAGAACGTCGGTATCCGAGAGGGGTGTCTCGACCGACGGTGGATGCCCGCGCTCCGATTCAGCCGAGACGCTTGCCACCCGTACTGAGCTTGTGCGGGCTGCCGCCTGACAATGGTCAGTGCGGGCGTAGCGCGGTCGAGCGGCTACTCCAGCTGCTGGGGATCGAAGCGGGAGTCGGAGATTCCACGCCGGCGGAAGAAGGCGCCCATCGCGGGGGAGTATGGACCCTCCACGAAGAACTGGCCGTATTGCGTTTCCAGCTCGTTCCAGGCTTCATCGAACAGGATGGTGCCGCGTTCGTAGGGGTGCAGCCACGCCCACTTCAAGACCCACTGGCCGTCCTCCTGTTCGAGGCCCGCGGCGCCGGCGGCGATCGGGAAGGTCGCGAGAAACTTCCTGGACGCGATCAGGACCGCCTCGGAGTTGCGGTCATCCGGGTCGAACGGTGCGCTGTCGAAGCTGAGTTCCCGCCGGAACTGCATCCCGATCTGTGCCACAGTCTTGCGTTGCTGTGCCGTCACTGCCCGGATCAGCACCCGTGACGTGGGCCGTTCCTCGCCCAGTAGAGGAAACATGCACATGTCGAACCGGGGTGGTACGCCGAACCCCTCCAACTCGAACCGCTGCGCAGCCACCAAGTCATCCATGATGTTCGTTCTACAGCATGAGCTCGTGACGGGTAGGCCGCTGGTGGAGACGACCGCGCGGTGTCCCCGACGGCCTGGTAGCCGCAGGAGCCCGACCGAGGTCAGGCCACCCTCTTCGCGGCAACGTCGTCGGGTATGCCCGTCCGTGTCGTAGGCGCCGCGTGCGGAGTCTCGTCGGTCTGGCCGGCTCGCGGCCCGGGTAGCCGCTGATCGAGGGCTTGGAGACCGACCCGGTCGCCGTGGGGTAGGCGGTGGCCGTAGGTGTCGAAGGTGGTCTTGATCGAGGCATGCCCAAGCCGGAGTTGGATGGCGTGAAAGTCCCAGCCGGCGTCGATGAGATACCCGACGTGCGTGTGTCGCAGGTCCTGGAACCGCAGCGTCTGGTGGAGCCGGTCGGGGCAGCGGCATGCACCACCGCCCAACGGCGCCGCTTTCGTGCCCGCAGTACGGCCGGACGGAACGTTCTGGTGACGCGGGCACGTGACGGCCGCGGCGACCGAGGGCCGCCAGTAACGGCGCCGGAAGTTGTGGGAGTCCCAGGGCCGACCGGTCGGCGTGGTGAAGACGAGCTCGTCGGGCCGCAGGCCCGCCGTCAGCTCGCGGAAGAGGGCGACCATGCGGGGAGACAGCAGGATCGCCCGGCGTGAGGACTCGGACTTCGGCTCCCCGATCGTGCCGTCGGGCAGCAACGTTGCTTCGATGTAGACGGCGGGGGTGTCGCAGTCGAGGAGGACCGCCCCGGCGTACAGGCCGAGTAGCTCGCCGAGCCGCATTCCAGTGCCGAGCGCGGCCTGCACGACACCGCGGCACTCGGGGGAGCAGTGCCTTACCAGGATGTCCGCCTCGTCCGGGGTGAGGAACCGGGCGTGGTACTTCACCAGCCGGGGCAGCCCGTTGCCGCGATGCCCGGCCGGGCGGGCGAGGGGATTGTCTGGCCGGTAGCGGGGGATCGCGTCACGGATAACCTGGTGCAGCACTGTCCAGTGTTTGCGGACGCTGGCCGGCTTGAGCCGCTGCGCCAGTTTTGCCTTCCACGGGTTCAGATGCAGGTCGCGGCTGAGGTCGCCGACGTGCAGATGCCCCAGCTCGACGGCGACCGAGCGGCGCAGGATCTGGGCGTACTCGGCGTGCGTGCGTGGCGTGACGTCGATCTTCAGCCGTAGCCATTGCTCGATCCAGTCCCGCAGCAGCGGCGTCGCCTGCCGCCGGGAGGGCCCGAGCCGGTCGGGGTCGACCGCCAGGTAGACGTCGTCGCTGCTGATCCGGTGGTCGTGGGCGTCGGCGAGCGCTTGCGCGGCTGTGGCCTTCACCCTGGTGTGGAAGGTGCAGCGGTGTTGCTTGCCGCCGCGTCCGGCCCGCCACCGCACGCAGAAGGAGTTTCCTCGAGTGACGATGCTGGCCATACAGCCAAGCGTTCACGGTCTGGCTGCTGGTCGTGTACCGCGATCGTGGCGAGTCCTTCGCGGGGAGCGGGTCTCCACTCGAAGAGGTGACCTTGTTCATTCACCCAGTGGAGCGGTGAGGGCTTCCCTCGTGTACATGGCATGACGCCCGCCGTCCGCCGTCCGCCGACATTGATGTGCCAGGTGCTCACCTGCTGGCGGAGTTCCGCCGGCCGAGCGGGGTTGATCTCGCCGGTCACCCCCCAAACTCGGCGTGGGTTTCGGCGAGCTTGCTCTCGGGGAGTAGGAGTGCCGAACTCCTCGACCGCCGAGGCCTGGCGGCGCGGCGAGCCGGCGTACCTAGCGGGTGTCGCGCATGTGCTGGCAAGGCCACTCGGCGTCCGCCTGGAATCTGCCGCGGTGGCCGGCGACCTTCGGCCAGAAGGTGCCGGCGGTCAGATAGTGCGGCGTGGTTCGCCACTGCACCCCGCGATGCCGGCGTCGCACGGCACGGATTGCCCGTGCGCCCAGGCCGAGGCCGCGGTATCGGTCGTCGACGTCGAGCCGGCGTACATACCCGCGGCGGCACTCGACGCAGACCTGGTAGTCGAGTTTGCCGATGGTCGTGCCGCCAAGGTGCAGTAGCAGTAGCTGCGGACCGGCCTCGGCGCTGCGTGGTCGCGTGTGCTGCCACCGCAGGCGGGCGTGCTGGAGTAGTCGTCGCGGCCAGTTCCGGCGCCGGTCGTGGCGATCCGGCCAGGTGTATGGCTGCGGCCGCGGGTGCAGTTCCTGGTGGAGCTGTTCAGCGAACCGTGCGCGGCCGGCCTCATCCTGCGTTGCTCCCGCCGCGCGCATCTGCGCGAGTTCCTGCTCGAGCAGATCGGCGGCCGCGCCCCAGATGTCGTCGGCGTCGCTGCCGCGGCGGGCCCGGCAGCCGGCGGCGGCGCGTTCGATGCGGGATGCGTCGAAGTCGAAGAGCTCCAGCACGGTCTTCAGCGTCGCGGCGCGCCGTTCTGGGCTGGCGCCGTCCAGGTTCAGGGCGAACGACCACGCATGCATGGCGTCGTGGTCGGTGCGGGATCCCGGACCGTCCGCGTGCTCTGTCATGTGCCGGACGGTAGCGCAGAGGGGCGATGCCTTCGATCGATGAGAGCCCTGTCTGCGGCGCCACTGGCTCCAGAGGCAGGGGCCCCGGCCTGCGCACGCCGACACGTACCCGTACCCGTACGTGGCAGGCGCGGCGAGGTGGATAACTCGTATGCTCCGGCGGTGGAGTATGGAGTTTCCATCGGCCTGAGGTTTCCCGAGGGCGCACCGCACCTCGATCCCTGCAGGCCGAGGGCGCCGGGTCCGTACTGGACCGTTTGCTGAATCACGTTGAGGGCGCGGCGGGTTCTGACGGCGGCGAGGTCGTCGTGGACCGCTACTGGGTGGGCGCTCATCCGGAGGGAGCCGTCGTCCTGCTGGTGCTGGACGCTGACTCGCTGGAGATCGCTGAAGTGGCGGCTCGGGACATCATGCTCGAGGTCCTGGACCGCAGCGAGGTGCTCACCGATTGGGAGGTCGCCAGCTGCGAGGTCGGTTTCGACCAGCGCTTCGCGGACGCCGGTCTGCAAGCAGCTGACGGCCCCGAGGTGCCGCCGGATGATCCCGCGCAGCGGGCACGGTGGCTCGCCGAGCAACGCCAGCCGGCCCCTCGCATCGGCGGGTCCGAACGTGAGGTCGACTGGCGCAGATGGGTGATCAGCCACGCCGCGTTGGTCTGCGCGTTCGATCCGACAGTGTTCGATGCCGGCGATGTCGACGAAGAGACAGCTCTTCTCGCCACTGGGGCATTGATCTTCGCCTCCACCGTCGTCATCGATGAGCTGTTTCAGGACATCGCGACACTGGCCAGGACCAAGGGCACCGTCGCCGACAGCGATGATGTCTTCTTGGTGCTGGAGGATCTGCCCGAGCGGTTCGCGCACCACTACAACGGCCGCTTCGCACGGCAGTTCCTCGTCACCACGGTCATGATCACTGGCAGGCTGTCCGACAACGAGTGGGCGCCGCCGGCCTCCGTCGGTGAAGCGCTCGCTCTGCATGTCTTGGTCGAGCGGGCGCGGAACCTGCTGGTGATGCATGAAGTCCTCGACGAGGAGGAGGTGCGGCACCTGTACAGCGGGTTCGAGGAGGCAGCCTTCGACGACCTGGATCATGAATGGCTGTATCAGGTCGAATTGGACGGCTTTGAGGACGATCCCGAGTTCAAGGCTCGTTTCGGCCCCACCGACATGCGGGTCGGATCGTGGTTTCGGCAGATCGCGAACCTGCCGGGGTATGTGCATCCATTCGCGGTCGACATCGACGCTCCTGAGCTGGGGGATCCCCCTTCCCCGCCCCGGAAGTGATGAGCTGGAACGGCGGGCTTTCGGCGCGCATTCGCGGGTCGGGCACCGCTGCACCTACGGCACAGCCAGCCACAGACCCGGCCCGGCCGGCGTAGTAGGCGGTGGCGCGAGAGGGAAGGCTCTCCGTCCTGCCGCGTGGCGTGCGTTCATCAGGCCGCTTCCTTGCTGCTGGCGAGGTCGAGGGCCCATGTCAGGGCGGTCTGGATGTGCTCGGGCTGTAGGCCCGCGTGCGGGTCGGGTTCGACCAGCAGGGTCGCTGCTCGGCGAGCGGTGCGTTCGGTGGCCCACTGGTGGTCGTGCGGAGTGAAGTCGTCGTCGATCCACACGGCTGGGGCGTCGGCGAGCCATCGTTCGACGTGGTCGCGTTTCCACAGGTAGCCATCGGGGTGGCTGGTGGTGATCGGTAGGCGGGGTAGTTCGATGTGCTCGAAGGTCGGCAGCCCGAGCAGCGGGCCGATCAGACGCGGGGCGTCGATGCGCCAGCTGGTGCACCACACCGGCCGTACGAGCCCGGTGTTGACAGCGTCGGCGATCAGTGGGCCGTGTTCGGGGTTGAGCCAGACCCAGATCGGGTCGGGGTAGCCGGTCATCTGGACCTGGTGGCGGGTGTGGGTTGCGGGGGTGGACTTGTCCTCGGCCGGGAACGGGATCAGCACTCCGTCTATGTCCAGCAGCAGGAATGGGATCTGGTGCATCGGGCCTTCTCCCAGGGAGTTGGTCAGGGTTTGCGTGCGGTGATCAGGAGGGTGGTGGGCCAGTGGGCGTCGGCCGGCGCGTGGAGGTGGTGAACGGCGGTGACCGACAGCCCGGCCCGGTTGAGGGCGTGGACCCACGCGCCGGATTCCATGTCCCAGCGCTCGACGATGTGGGTGGTGCCGTCCGGCAGGGTCACGGTGTCGCGGGTGCGGGGGCAGCGGGGGACGATGCCGGTGCGCTGCGGGTGAGGCAGGCAGAAGGCCAGGACGCCCTGGTGAGCGAGTCTGCGGGAGCACGCGGCAAGGAGCCGGGATGGTTCGGTCGTGCCGATCGCGCCGAAGACGGAGACGATCGCGTCCAAGCTTTCAGCACCGTGGTCGAGGTGGCGGATGGCACTGGTATTCAGGAACTGGGCTCCGGTATGCCCGTAGTGGGCGACAGCACGGCGGATCTGCCCGGCCGAGACGTCCACGCCGACGATGGTGGCGCCGGCTGCGGCGAGGTGGGCGGTGTTGTGGCCGGCGCCGCAGCCGAGTTCCACGATCCGGTGGCCGGTGAGGTCTTCGCCGAGGATCTCGGTTCCGGGACCGACGCCCGGTCGTTGGGTCCATTGCATTCTCAGCGGCGGCTCCAGTCGGCCCGCAGGCCCTTGGGTGAGACGGACAGCGGCGTGGGCGTCCCAGAAGGTCAACGTCACGGTTCCAGCAGTTGCACGGCCGTCTTCAGATGTCGGCGGACGACGTTGATGTATGCCTCGTCCTGGGATGGGTCGTTGATCCAGCGCAGGGCCTGCTCCATGAACCACTCGATCGCCCAGACGCGATGCCAGCCCAGTGCCCAGGCCTGCGGGGTGAGGCCGCCGCGCTCGGCCAGGGCGCTCGGATGTCCGCCTGCGTCGACGTACGCCTCGATGAAGCGGCGGAGCCGGATGGGATCGGCGTCGTCGACGGTGCCGTGCCAGGAGGCGAGGTCGAGCAAGCCAGGGCCGGTGAACGCGCGGGCGAAGTCGAGCAGGCGCCAGCCGCGGGGGCCGAGGTGCAGGCTGGTGGGGTGGAACTCGGAGTGCACCCAGCCCCACGGGGCGGTGGCGGCACCCGCGGCGCGTTTGGCGGCGGCATCGGCGAGGGCGTCCAGCATCGCGGCGATGTCGTCGGTGCCCGTCGCCCACCGGCCGTTGTCGCGGAGACGGCGCAGGTGACCGCGGGCCAGGACGGGAAGCGTGGTGAGGGCATCGTCGTCGAGAACGGGCAGCATCGGGGCGCGGGCGGCGTCGTGCAGGGCGACGGCGGCCACGATGCCGTCAGCGTCCACTACGTCCCGGACGGGCTCGCCCAGGTCCTCGATGACCATGCCCAGGACGTCTTCGCGCACGATCGCGCCGATGACGGCGGGTACCGGGATGTTGGCGGTGCCCGCCGCGCGCAAGATCCGGGCTTCGCTGGTGAACGGCTCGGCGGCGAACTTGTAGATCGCGGTGGTGCCGTCGGGGAAGGCGATGCGTTCCACGCCGGACAGCGACCACACCCGTACCGGGTCGCGGCGGGGCTGGGGCAGGTCGGCGTCGGAGCAGATGTCGGCCAGGATGTCGGTGATGAGCTGGGTGTCCACGGGCGGGCTCCGGATGACGTAAGGGTGGGGCGGTCCGGGGCGGCGCGCCTGCCGTCCCGGACCGGTGGGTCAACGCTTGGATCAAGCGGCGGTCACGCGGTGCGACTCGACCTGCTGGATCCACTCGTCCTTCATACCGGCGAGCTCCACGGCGAAGTTCGCCATCGACGTCCCGTAGGCGGCGACGACACCGCCGGACTGGTTGGGCACGGACTGGCAGCCGTGCACCAGCCGTCCGCCGAGCGCGGTGTGGGCCTTGATGCCCTCGATCCGGCGGTGCTCGTTGAACCAGCCGCCGTGGTACACCTCGTCGAGCATCTGGCCGTCCTGCTCGCAGAGGTCGAAGACGACGCCGGTGGCGGAGGGGAAGAACCAGCACGGGCCGACGTTGGAGATGTGCCCGTCCAGCTCAACCTTGTTCAGGGCCATGAAGGTCGCGGCCTCGCGGAGCATCCGCAGGTGGTCGGTGGTGACCTGCGGCAGGCCCAGGGTGGCCAGGTGCTCCTCGCGGAACAGGTAGGAGTACACCTGGTAGGCGATGGCCAGGACCTCGCCGGCGTCGCGGGCCGGGCGGCCGTGGGCCTTAACGAAGTCCAGGGCGAGCTGCTCGACCGCGGAGGCCTCGGTCTCGTCGACGTGCAGCAGTCCGGACTCGACGGTCTCCCAGTCGATGACGAGCCAGGAGCTGTTCTCGAAGCGGAAGAAGTAGGTCTGCGGGTCGATGGTGATGCGCTTGCCGTCCACGGTGATGCCGGGCAGGCGGTTCCAACGCGGGTCGAACGCCTCGGGGAGTTCGACCGTGATCGTCTCGGGTGCGACGGTGGTGGTCACCTGGATCTCCGTTCCGGATGGGGCACCCTGCCGGGTGCCGTGCGGCTTGGCCGGTCGCCCCGGATCGGGGGAATCCCTGTCACATCCGGGGCGGCCTTGGAAACCACAGTGCCGGTCCGGCGTCAGCCGCATCCGCAGCCGGGCTGCGGGCACGCAACCCGACTGCGGGTCGCTCTAAGCGGGCGGGGTGAGCGGGATGCCGAGCAGGGCTTCCATCTGCGCGATCGTGTCCGCAGGGTCCTTCGCGAGGATCGTGGCGATGCCAAGGTTTTCGGCGGGCGCCAGGTTGCGGGCGGTGTCGTCGACGAGCACGCATGCCTCGCCGGGCAGTTGCATGAGATCGAGCATGATCGTGTAGATCTCGGCATCGGGTTTGCGCATCTTGTAGTGCTCGGAGATCAGCACGGTGTCGTAGAGCCGGTCGAAGCCGTAACCGGCGTAGACGTCGTGCGGCTCGGTGCCGAGGCTGTTGGAGAAGATCCCCACCGTGATCCCGGCGGCGCGGGCGGCCTGGGCGGCGGCGATGACCGACGGCTGCGGGTGCAGGTCCTGCAGAACCCGGCCGAGCAGGTTCGTACCGTCGATACCGAGAAGGGCGCCTGTGCGCTCGTTCCACTCGGCCTGGGTGATCGCCCCGCGCTCCAGGTCTGCGTAGAGGGCGGCGCCTTCGGGGTGTTTGGCGATGACGGACAGGAACGTCCCCTCGGGGAGACCGGCCCGGCGGTCGAAGCCGACCGCGCAGGCGGGCACGCTCGTGGTCAGGACCCCGCCGAAGTCGAGGATCAGGCCCGTACGGCGTCTCATGCAAAACTCCCGGTGGTCTTGAGCAGAGTTCGAGTGTCGATCAGGTGCTCGCCGAGGCTCCGCGTCCCCGCGGTCTTGTGGATCCGCAGGCCGCGGTGCAAGTCGGTGACGCGGCGAAGTGTCTCACGGTGCTGGACTTGGGCGACGGAACCTGTCAAGTCCAGCGAGACAATCTCTTGATTTTGTTTTAGCTCGGTGTTAGTGCTGGTGGTGGGTTGGTTGATCGGTGGTCGTCGGCGGCGTCGATGGCGTCGGGTTTGTTGATCCATGCCCGTTCTGGCAGGCGGGGTGGCTGGGGCCGGCGGGTGAACCGTTCGGGATGCGCCGCCCAGGCGGCGTCGAGGGTGCGTTGCCGCTGGGTGCGGATGATGTGTGCGGTGCCGTGATGGACCGAGGCCGGGGTGTGTAGCCCGATCCCGGAGTGGCGGTGTTCGTGGTTGTAGTAGGTGTAGAACGCCTCGCTGTGCTGCCGGGCGTGTTGCAGGGAACCGAACCGTGCGGGAAAGCTCGGGTCGTACTTCAGCGTCTTGAAACTCGCCTCGACGAACGGGTTGTCGTTCGATGTTTTAGGCCGGCTGTGACTGCGGGTGATCTTCAGGTCGGACAGTAGCTGGGCGACGGTTTTGCAGGTCATCGCAGCGCCGCGGTCGGCGTGGATGGTGAGCTGGTCACGATCGACGCGTTCGCGGGTGACGGCGTCAGCGATCAGTGCTTCGGCGAGTTCGCCGTCCTCGACGGCGGCGACCAGATGCGCGACGGCGTAGCGGGAGTAGATGTCGATCACGGTGTAGAGGTGGTACCAGACGCCCTTGACCGGTCCGCGGAGTTTCGTGATGTCCCAGGACCAGACCTGATTCGGTGCGTCCGCCACCAGTTCGGGTTTGGTGCGGGCGGGGTGGGTGGCCTGGCGGCGGCGTTCACCGTTCTGCCCGGCGGCGCGCAGGATCCGGTACATCGTGGACTCCGAGCACCACCACCGTCCTTCATCGAGTTCGCGGGCCCAGACCTGTGCCGGGGCCAGATCGGCGTACTGCGGCGAGTTCAGCAGGCGCAGGATGTTCTGCCGTTCGGTGTCGCTCAGCGCCGACGGCGGGGGCTGTCGTGGTGTCCGCGGCTTCGGTGGCGGTGGGTTGCGGTGCCGGTAGATGGTGGCCCGTGACAGCCCGGTCAGCCGGCACGCCGCCGCGGTCCCGCACAGCGGTGTCAGCGCGGTGTGCGCCTCACCGAGGACGGTCCCGGCGGTGTCGCGGTCTCCGCGCTCTCGGACAGCATCTCCAAGAGCGCGCGCGCTTTTCCCATTATGTCCAGAGCGGTGCGGGTCTTGGCGAGTTCGCTTTCGAGGCGGGCGTTCTGCCGTCGTAGCCGGGCAAGTTCGGCCGTCTCGGCACTTTTCCGGGTCCGGTCGGCCGACTGGCGACGATCCAGCAGGCCTGCCGCGGCGCCGGCATCGCGGGCTTTACGCCAGTCCAGAATGTGTGATCCGTACAGCCGTTCCCGGCGCAGGATCGCCCCACGCGCCGCGGCGTCGGGCGCCGCGTCGTACTCGTCAAGGATCTTGGCTTTGAACTCTGCGGTGAATGTCCGACGGACCGGCCTGGCGTCCAGATCGTC
>Ga0247781_1000570_pt1 | contig 11578 bp, 4 predicted proteins | sample UWRJL184509B5_FD_179922 | JGI IMG/M metagenome (GOLD analysis project Ga0247781, IMG submission 179922) | Plant litter microbial communities from Arlington Agricultural Research Station in Wisconsin, United States - UWRJ-L184-509B-5 | ecosystem: Environmental > Terrestrial > Plant litter >...
TCAAAATCCCCTGCGCCTGCGCCTGCAACTTCTGCTCCGCCTTCCCCCCCGGATACGGCACCATAGTCTGAAGCACCTCATACGCCGCAAGCGTAAACCCAAACTGCGGCGAACTCCGCATAATCCTCGCCGGCCCGCCCTTGAAAAACGCACGGAACCCCTCCTCCTTCCAGATCGTCTTGGCCGCGTGCCGAAGACCAGTATAGGTCGTGTCACCTTTACGCGCCTCGACCTGGAGACGGGTCTTGATCACGTCGCACGGGGTGGTGAGATACGCGGCTGGCATGCCGGCGATGGCGCCGGCGGTGAGCAGCTGCAGGACGCCGAGTTTCTTGGTCTGCGACTCGCCGAAGAGGTCGCGCTTCAGGTGCGAGTAGGTGGGGAAGTAGATGGCGGAGAAGGGGACGTCGCGGAGAAGACAGGCGGAGGCGCCCTTGTAGAGGCCTACGAGACCGAGGTTGCGGACGATCCACATGGCGGATCTTTTGGGGGCGCCCTCGACACTCTTGGCGACTTCGCCTTGAACTTGGAGGCGGATCTTGACGATTTCTAGGGGGTTGGTGAAGACCTGTGGGATGGATGGTTAGTCACTACGTTTATTTGGCGCAGAGAGGGGACAAAGGGGGGTTAAACATACAACTTGACAGGCACCAGCAGTACCACCAGCAAGAACTTCATGCCCCCACCAAATACCGCCCTGCTTATCGCTAAACCAATTCCGAACGAGATCGTTGACCGTGAGCTTGATAGCCTTTTCCGGGGCAACACCAACAAGCTGCGGCAAGACACCCGAGTACAAGCCCTTGAAGCCCTCGTTCTTTATTACCTTCCTGAAGCAGTCGATTGAGTTGGCGTACAGTTTCGCGCCGGGGCCCGCGCCTCTCTGGTTCTGCATTCTGGTCTTGACCAGATCGATAGGGTACACCATGAAGGCGCCAAAGGCACCCGCCAAACTACCCAGACCAAAGTTGTAGGCCGACTCGAGACCCTGCGACACGAGCCCCTGAGACCCCGGCTCGGCGGCTACGTTGAAGCCCTCGTCGTCTCCGCGATGCCTCCAGGATGGATCCAGAACCTTTGCGAAGTCTCCCAGGCTCAGCCGGCCAGAGGGCTCGCCGAGACTGGCGAAATGGAAGAGGATGTCGGCCTCCATGGGCGTGAAGAGGGAGAAGCGGGTGACCTTGGCGGCCTGGTTGAGGAACTCGGCCCTGGTGATCTTGCCGTCTTTGCTCTTGGCGCAAGCGCGTCGGAGGATGAATTCTACCAGGTCCATCTCCTTCATCATGTTCTGGAATGCGCGGACATTGGCATACGATACCTTGCTGCCCTGGGAGATGTTGCACAAGGTGTGCAGGTTGTCCAGCAGATGGTCCGATAGCTTGTGTCTCGCCGTCTCGTTGATGATGCGCTCAAAGTCCTCGGGCTCGATGTAGCCATCGCCGTCCTTGTCGAACAGCTGGAAAGCCTGTCTGATCCTCTCTCCTTGTAGACCCCGCAGCATTTGCGAGAACTGCTGGTAGTCCATGGTGTGTCTCTTGCTCTTGCTGCCGATATATAGCTTCGCCCACTCGCAGTCCCAGTCGAAGGGTATGCTGTCGGGCCCCTTGTTGAGCTCGTAGAGCTTGCGGAAGTCGTCATACTTGACTGTGCCGAGGCGCTCGACGTCGAATAGGCGGAATGCGATCTCGTACTCGGCGTCGGGCTTGGCCAGGAGGCCCTCGAAGAAGGCCCAGTCGGAAAGCGTTACCTTGCCCTTGTTTTTCCTGTCGGCGACGCGGAAGAGGATCGAGTACTGTTCCCGCTGGATCTTGTGCTGTGGATTGGGGAGGTAGCGCGTTAGCCAACCACCTCTGTCTGAGGAGCAAGTTGTCAAGCTTGCGCCAGCTTACATAGTCTTCGCCAGGCGGCGCGACAGCGTTGATGAACTCCTCCTGGCCGAGAAAGTGCTCGCCAGTCTCGGAGTCCTGGATGGCATAGCTGTTGAAGCGGGCCTTGGTCTGGGCGGAGAACTCCGCAGGCTCCTGGGACCCGAGGAGGGTCCCCTTAACCGCCTCCTTTACCGTAGTCACCTTGGACATGATGATCTACTCAACGAAGCCCCCTCGAAGCCGATCAGGGCTCTGTTGTCGAGGAACAAATCCCAATTGTCGCTTGCTAGCCAAGATAGCCAATGCCGATGCCCAATTGTCTCTGAATACCGATTGATGCGTGCGTGTTGTTTGTGGTATTTTGCGCAAACCCGATCTGTTCAAACAACGTCGATGTTTGTGTGCGCTGTCCAATTGTCTCCGTTCTCCGTTGCTTCGCCGATGTAGTCCACGCTACAAGATGGTGCCGAGGAAGTGGATCTGGGGAAATACCCTTGCGAAAGGTGAGTCAATTGGCTCTAGGGGGGGCTCGACCGATCGAATGGGAATTATTAGGATAATTAGAGGAGGTGGAACAGGGTATCTCGGGATCGGAATAGCGTCGCCTGGAGAGGATCGGAAGATCACGCGCAGCGCACGAAAAAGCACAATGGCGCTTGTGTCCTCTTGGTCTTTAGGTGGTTGGCTTGTCAATTTTAGTGCGCTTTTTTTTCTCGAGCGATGGCTGGAGCCAAAAGAGACTTGTTTATCCTCCTTTCACACAACAATAGCTCTTGCACACTTTAAAGGTTTGCGCTTACTTGGTTTCTTTCACAAAAACGAATGGTCAACTCTCGTCTTTCTCTCCGCAAATTGCCCAATTGTTCGTCTTGACAAAGGGGGGTCTATCCTCGTTGGTTTTTTACTCCTCTATTTTGCGGGATTTGGACAAGGTAGAAGGGTGCAGCTGCAAACCCGGCGAGCTCATGGTGTGGATTCTGGGGTAACCCTTTAGTTTTTGCAGATCCTCTCAACGTGGGCAAAATGAGAAATAATGAATGAATGAAGCGAAAGGACAACCTTGAGCGCTGGACTGCACAGATGAGGATAGATTTGGGAGAGAGCGAGAAGAAAAAAAAACTTCTCTTTGGCCAGAGTTACGTTATGCGGAACCTTCTCCTGAATTTTTTAATTTTTTTTACTCATATGTTGCTCTCACCCGCGCGTCTGCCGTTCCCTCCGCTCTTAGCCGGGAACTCGGGAGCTGAATGGACAGCTGCCACCAACCACTGGGGCGGCTGTCTATTTGTGTGGGGGTGCACGAGTTTTAGGTGGGGCTGGGGCAAGGCAAACGGGGGTGTCACCCGGAGTTCTCCGTCCGGTTCCTGTTCCTGGCAGCGCATTACATAATTCAAGCTCATCCGATACCGGGTTACGTGATTGGCTCTTTTTTGGTATCGAGACAGCTGCCAGTGCGAATAATGGCGACATCTTGTCGTTTGGCAGGACGAATTGAGGTATTTTGTGATATTATCTGATGTTTTCAGGCCCCGTACGTATGAGGGATGCCGGCCTTTTGTTCTCGGATAAAAATCGTCGTAAAATTGCAGATAAAGACGAGTGAGACCTTTTCACATGGTGTCTCGTTGTAATTGGGACCGTTGATGAAAATTCACTTGGAATGTGTGCAGGTGCTCGGTATGGCTCATAATATGTCTCACTTCGATTGAATCCGAAAATTCCAATGGCGAAGATTTGCGGGTACCAAAGGTATCGTGATCACAATAATAGAGATCGTGTCAAGATAGTGGCTCAGTGCTTTATATGGATGCGATAAAATCTTTCTACTGTGTCACTACGTTCAAGTGGCTTTGCGATATCCGAGGAACTTCATTTGGTTTAAACTGTCAGAAATAACTTCAACCTCTCTCCTGAAGTAAACAAGTTCAAGTATGAATCGGACCACCCCCTTAACACCCAACACACACACATCAAGGAAAGCTCAAAGTCAAAAAACCGAATAAACACATCTATTGGGCATTCCGTTTCTGTAGTATTTACCACCATGATTATCGTCCCCATCTATTAAGGGATTGCCATCCGCACCAACTACATCAAGCCGGTCTAATTCGTCACTCCATCCGTCTGTCTGTCTGTCGACTCGACATCCATAACCTGCAAGCCATCACACCAAGTTAATGGCATGACAGCACAAGCCGGCAAGGCATATGATAGAAATCCAGTCAAGGACACCATCACCAAAGCCATCGGATCCCAAGCCAAGTCCAGGTGAGGAGATACCATCCATCCCCCAGACCAACCAGACAGACAGACAGACCCGCATCCCTCAATCAAGAGCAATGCCCCTGGCAATGCATCCACCTCTCTCCCATCTCCTATCTCCTTCCCCATTAACCCAGCAGACAGCCAAGGCCGCCCGACCAAAGGAAAGTAATAAGAATGATCCCTATTACAAGAAAGAAGATGGAAAAGGAGGGAGTAAGCAAAGCAAACTACAACCCCCATCGATGTCTCCCAGAAGGAGAAACACCTTCTCAAAATGAAATAACAAAAGAAAAGAAAAAGAACCGATGCCATGCCACGCCACACCATGCCCGCCATCCTTAACTCCAACCAACTCCGATTTTAATGGCAAAACGACAAGGTACTGGTGCAACACCAAGTACTCATCGATCGAAACTCCTTTCCCGCCCCGCCAATTTTCTGTTGATATAACCACCATCGTTGCAAGCTCATCAGAAAACAACTGTAAATACAATCCGTTTTCCTTTCGCCCGCCCAAATGGATGTTAAACCATGTTATGCCACGCCAATTGCATCGGTCACTCAGCACGGCCAGCCAAATGCCAAATCTTGTCCCTCCTTCTTTCACCCTTCCATGTTGCATGAAAAATAGAAAGATAAGAATAATTATCTGCATCTGAATCTGCAATAAAAGCGGTCCATGCCATGCCCATCACCCTCAAAGGCGGAAAAAAGAAAAGAAAAATAAACATCCCGGACACCTGGGTAGGTAATAATATGAAACCGATATGAGTCCATGACTAGGTGCCGGAGAACAACACAAATAAAATATGCCGATAGTGTCGATAAACGCAAAAGGAAAAAAAAAATCAGATATTATGGCGGACCGAACCGAGAAAAATGAGAAGCGATGAATGTGCATGTCGTGGGTCTCGTGACTTCGTCATCGTCTTTCCTTCTTCTGTCATGTCACGCTTTGCCCTCTCTTTTTTTTCGCTCGTGATGAAAAAGAAAGGAAACTAGCATATTTCGTTGATCCAGCAGGAGAATTTCCAAGCTAACCAAGGCAATCTTTTTCTTCCAAGTAATGCATGCTATCTTTGGAGAGAAATCAAACAGGTTGCCAAGGTGAGAAAGCATATGGTGATAATCCTGATCAAGAAATGTATTGCGATCGGTCTTGTCGCAACAGTTGTGAAAACAACGGGCCAGTTTTGGGTCGCAAGGAGTGCGACTACAAAGAAGCGTTGCCGTTCACCAAGAAAATATTAGCCGATCGTGTGGTTGTTTGGTCGAAGAAGCTGGAAAGCACCCAAATTGGCTTTTTGTCAAAGCGGAATATTTGTGTGCGCCCCAGCAAAAGTTGTCGGATCTATAATACAGTGCGGGATCGAGGATGTCGTGTATTATGCGACGGGGATGTTGAGCGGTAGAGAACCTCTCAACTCTCGGCGGCAAGGCTCATGCGACTATAGTCCAAAGTATGGGAGTCGTCCTCGAGACTGCAGAAGTTGCCCGTAAGCTGGAGAGTAGTCGGAAAAGGAATCGACCATCCTTCGATGACATTGGTCTCCACAAAGGTGGATGCGCGATGGTACTTCTGGCTCGAATACTTCTCATAGACGGACAAGTGGTGCTTGCGGGGGTCCTTGCAGCACTCAAAGACCATGGTGATCAAGGGGCGGAGTTGGGCCAGGGTGTAGCCGGACCAGTGGATGTGCGGGAGCGTCCAGTCACCCTTCTTCAAGATCATGCGCGAGAGGCAGTGTGCTCCGGCAGCAAGATAGCTGGCCGGGCAACCGACAAAGCGCTCGTCCATGATGGTGACCTCCAAAAAGTACTTGGCGAGAGTACGAGTCTCGAGATCGTAATCGTCGCCCTTGCTGATGCGGCGCAAGAAGCTCATGGGGCCAGGCCAGTTCATCTCAAACTGCAGCATACTAAGCATGAACCGCTCGGCCTTGAGGATCTCGTCGCATGTGAAGCCCTTATCAACCATGAAGACGATTTCCTGGACAGAGGGACAGGTGACCTCTTCCACCTTGGCAGCAATGAGAATAGCCGTGGCACCGACAAGTTGGAGCTTGGCCAGCGAGACAACCTTGACCGAAAGGAACCGATCAATGTAGTTGACGGTAAGGAACAAGGTCTCTGGGAGGAGATGAAACCGCTGATGGACCTGGACCAGCCAGTCCATGAGCACGGAGCGCATGGACCACTGGATCTCAGTCTGGATATCCATGTAGTGAGGGTTCGGAAGGTAATGAATCTGTTGGTCACGAAGAGTTAGTAAGCAGATCAAGCTTGGGGAGGGGGGAGGGTTAAATAGGTAGGCACAAACCTCAAGTTCACGCATGTACTCAAAGATCTCCTCGCCATACTCGGCAACCAGGCTGACGTCCCATGCCTCCTCCTGCTCCTCCTCCTCCGTCACACGCTCCAGGACAAACTGTCTCGCAGCCTCGAGCTCCTTCTGAGCATGGGTGGTGACCTTGGGGGCCACAAGAGTCGTTACCCCGCCAGTGGTGTTATCGCCGTGAGATCTATACGAGTGGGCGGTAGTGTAGCCCTGCTCATCGTAGAGGTCCGGTTCGTCGTCCTCATCCCAGTACTCCTCGGGCTCCGAGATAGCACCCGTGTACGACTTGGGGTGGGGTACGAGCTCGGCATAATTGTCGTGATCGATTTCGAAGTCGACGTGCGAAGCGTGTTTGAATTCCTCATTTTTCACATCAGCCATGTGTTGTTCGACGATTGCGTCGTACTCGTTCGAAATCTCTTCGACAGCGTCCTCGTAAGCCGCCTCGGTGACGTTGTCGTCGATATCGTCCGCTTCGGTATCGACGGGCTTCTCGGGAACGACCAGGTATCTGCTCTGGGTCCGCCGGAGGGTCTGTTGATCGGTCTTCAACTGCGGCTGGCTCCTGTAGTGGCGAGGGTTCTTAACCGGCTTGTCCGCCAGCAGAGAGGCAAGATCGTCAACCGAAGAGCCAACCTGGGGGCGGACATTCTTGTTCGTGGCTTTGTTGTCGTAGAAGATAGTAGTGAGCTTCTTGGGAGCACCCTGCTTCACCACGGGGTTGAGCGAGACGCCACGGTTGGCAGGCTTGGAGACCAGGTTGCCGGAAGCCGCAGAGATAGGCGCGGCCGAAAGATACTTGGCACCATTGGACGCGGCGGGCCGACTGGGATTCTCCTTGTCATCGACAACGCGCGCGTCACGCAGGTTGACCGCCGCGACGACCGACTTGACTCTGTTCTTGGGAATATCTTTGGCTGCGTTCTCGCTAGCAAATGTTCTGCCTGTGTTGCTCAGGTCGCCGAAAGCGGTGCGCTTGGGCGGCGCGTTGAGCGTGCTTGCGGGTCCAGCCATGGCTTTGATATTGCCGGCCGACTTGTGACGTTGGTGAACCGTCAGTTTGGCTGGCGGAGCGTTTTCGTTGCCGTACAAAGCAGAGGGCACAGCGCGTGGCGGACGTTGGGGCTAGGCAGGGAAGAGGTGAGTTAGTTGTTGTTACGTGATGGAGCAGTTGGGGGCTGGATGGAGTCTTGAAGGTTGCTTGGAGAGTGCAAAAAGAAATTGGGAGTTCGGGAGAAGGGAAGAGATTGGGGATGAGAAGAAGCGAGGTCAAGGATGCGAATCCGTAGACACATCACTCACGGAAGGGCAAGGGAAAGGAATCGGAGAGGGGGCAGGAGCTGGCTTACTTTCGCGTCCATTTTGAAAAGGGATTAGAGCGTACGGTTAGAAATGAAGATGACTCCGCTGAAGAAGACCGATGCTGGATCGAGCAAGTCGCGACTATTGCAATGGGGAAAAGACCAGTGGATACGCGCGCCGGGACCGCGAAAGAATTCAGAGGTTATGAACTGGGGCTTTTGGATTTATATCGACAAGCGATGCTATGTTAGTTGCGTATTGGCGATGTCGAGATAAATTGAGGAGGCTGTCGTTGTTGCCTGTCTTTTTGGATGCACAAGAACGGCTCGGAGCTCGAGCGAGATTCACTCGACGTTGGAAGGTCAAGGCAGAAGCCAAAGGAAGGTGGAGGACGAATGGCCTTGCTGCTGTTGCAGATGAAAAAAAATAGAAGGCGGGGACTCTTCGGGTTGCCTTGGGTCGCGTGGTGTTGTTTGCTACTTTTGACCACAATTGTCGAATGGGTTCAAACGAGCGGGCAAGCCGGGATGCGGGCGTTGGTGCTGCTCGGACGGGTCTGGGGAAAGGAGGGACGAAAACAGGATCGATCTCGACTTCTCGAAACTTGGGCAGAACCGGGGGATCGAAGTTGAGACGGAAGATACGATCACAGCAAGCAACGGCGCGTCTCACTCACGCAAGACTATTTCTCAAGCTTTTCATGAGGAATAGTGATGGGCAAAGAAGGGGGAAAACACGCGATGCTGATGCTATGGATTTGTTCTTCTTGTTCTTCGCGAGGGAAAGGAGAAGGGAAGATGTTGCCCAGCGAATGCAATCCAAAACACAGACAACAGTTCCTGAAAAGGGATGTCGCACTCTATGCATAGGAGACCGGTATGCACCTTCTGTTTATTGACAAAATGCACAGAGTAAACACAACCATTCGGTAGGATGCGGTTCGCGAAAGCCGCTGGTCCGTGCCATCCATGCACAATGGTGGCCCGTCGTTACGGTGACCCATTCTTCCGGCTCCGCTGCGAATGACGTAACCCCGCTTTCTGTCGAGAATTTCCCCAATTGGAGCCGTCGCGTCCACTTGGGAAAGTCAACATGACGGTTCAACTCTATTTCGACCATTTGATCGCCTGAAAAACATTTCAATCCTCACCATCAGTGCCTAGCATCACTCATACAGCTTGTGACCGAATTTTAGGCTTCCCGCAGTCGTTTGCGGGCCGAAACTGACGCATCGCTGTGACGTGCTGTCAGGACGCGACGGCGCGACAGGCGGGGAAGGTCCAAACGCCAGCCCCCCGCGCGTTCACGTGAGCTCGATCAGGAGGTTGGAAGCGACGACTGCCTGCTTCCATCACAACCACGAAGGCGTCGCAAATAGCCAATTCGCTCCAATCTGTTCGAGGACATGGGCCCATTTTCATCTGGACTCTTTTCTATAATTCATCTCACGCAGCAGGCCGTATTCCTTCCTATTGTTGTTTGCGCCGGCACATTTCTCTGCTTTTTCTATTGATCTTTGGGCAGCGACGCTATTGTGGACCCTGTGGCCTGTTCCAACGGCCATGAATTGCTGGCCAGTAAAAGAAGGGTCGCGGGTCTAGATATGAAGCACATTGTTTTGATGTTTTGATCAAGGGATGGCTGGCGCATGCCGTCTGGTCGAATGAATGATCTCCGTTCCGCTTAGCAAAACACTGGTTTGACCTCAAACCGAACCTTGTTCCAGAAACATTCGTCCGCCTTATCATTCATTCAACCCCTCATTCACCTCGTTTATTTCAGTATCAGCTGGAAATGGCTATCCGAACTGACAGCCAGGGCAAATGGAGCGCAGCGGCAAATTTACTCACACGCGATTACATGATATCTTATCATTCCAGTTCCTGCCCTTCGTCCTGAGGTTTACTGAATGTGAAATAACCGCGGGAATGGGCGCATGTCTAGTGCAACCGCCTGCCGCTTGTCGCCATCAATATCCGGGATTTCAGAATTTCTTTTGGGGCGACGGGACGGCATAGCGCGTGGCGCCTTCGCAACTCGCTTGACTGCCGAATTTAATGGTTAATATATCGTTCCGGGACATAGACAGATGTTTCCCCCTTCCAATTGTCGCAGAACAACCGTGGTAAACGTGGCAAATAATAAAAGCAAGATGCAGAGATGCGATCGTGTGGTTGCAACGCGCAGAAATGTTGGTTGAAAATGCGCCTTGACGAATGAGAGGACATTCTGTACAGGAATATACGCCTTTGGGGATTGAGATAGCGCACACGCTAAATTACCCTATGCACCACAGACCGCTGATCTGGACCTTCTGCAATCGGCGACAGCCACAACATTCACTTTCCGATCAACCACACAAGCGGCCATCTCAATGGTCTATTATAGGCCGGCCACATCCGTTTCTTGTGTCGCAAAGAAGAATGAGGAAAAGCCACAAACGAAGCATGGATGACGGGACTGGATATCCTTGATTACGGCTAATGCTTTCATGATCCCTCTCCATCAATATCAGGGCAGGAGATGGTTCTTGAGCTTCCTGTGGTGCGTCTGCCCGTGGTTACAGATCGACGGCATGACCTCAAACAGGGAAGGTTTATCAAATGCCCGGTGTGGCTGGGCGCACATTCGATCGTCTCTTCTCCTATCGAAACTATAGAAAAAATGTTGTGGAGAGTGGACATTCAATGGTCAAGCAGCAAACCCGTGCGCACAAAGGGACTTCTCTCTTCCAAGGCCACTCTCCACTTCCCACTTGCGCATTTGCGCCTGAAAGGTCGCCACGGCTGTATGAAAGTCCAAACCTGCATGCAGCAGTGCAGCAGTGCAGTAGTTTTGGTGGAGGCGACGTGATGGATGTGTTTTCAGGACAGTCTTCCGGCAAACTTGACTATCTTGTATCTTGTCCACTTCCTATCGACGCTTGCGCTAGTGCGTTCTTGGGTGCAGTGACGACCTGCACGACGATCGATCTTTGTGGTTTTCTTTTTTCGAGGATGCCGATACACTGTGAGTCTGCGACGCTCTCAGAGCTCCTCCCACGGTCTTTTTCATATTGTGGGAAGGATTCGGATGTGTGTGTGAAAGTGAATACGGTAGGGCCCGGTTTATAATTATCCAGTCGGTATGAAGCTTTTGAGTTGGATTTCTGGAAAGGTGATTCGACGCGGCCATGCATTTGAAACTTTGCCAGCGCATCGAGCCGTACTCTCTCGGTCCTTCCCAAATCTCATAAAGCGCCTCTCAACAGCTGCCATTCAACTGGACTTTCCATCATATCCAGCCAGTCAGGTACCGAGCAGCTCGAGACCTACATAGCAGACCCGAGGCCACTCCTATCAATCCTGACTTGGCAGCTGTTGGAAACGCCTCGACTCAAGTTCCCCGGAATCTGTGAGGCCGTTTGTGGTTTCTTTCAACCTGTGCTGGTGGGAGGAACGACCGAGGTATCACCATACCACCCTCTCCCTTCAATTGGAGGCAATCCTGATACTCGGAACTTCTATCGTTCTCGGCGCATTTGGTTCAACTTTTACACCTTCACACCTCCCATCCATGTTCTGCATGTTCCACCACAAACGGCCCAGGTGGCGAGCTACACCCACACTAGCTCCTTTCCCCCGCCCCCAGTTCAATATGGCCCCGCCAAACAAAATCACACAACATTACTCACTTTGCGCCGGATCCAGTAAAGTTTGCACAAGATTCAACGAGATCAAGATGAATATTCGGTGCACATAACAGAAAGCTGTCGCAAACAATTATATTACCTGCTGCAATGACACATGGCTCGAGAAATGCACTT
>Ga0247781_1000571_pt1 | contig 11572 bp, 5 predicted proteins | sample UWRJL184509B5_FD_179922 | JGI IMG/M metagenome (GOLD analysis project Ga0247781, IMG submission 179922) | Plant litter microbial communities from Arlington Agricultural Research Station in Wisconsin, United States - UWRJ-L184-509B-5 | ecosystem: Environmental > Terrestrial > Plant litter >...
GACACCATCACCGTCTACAACCGAATCAAGGTCAATTCGCCCCTATCCGTCGCCAGGAACCAATTTGCCGGCCGGGTATGGGCCTCAAGCGACGCCAACATCTCCCGCCAGCTGCTCGACCACTTCACAGGCAACCTAGAACTCAGCCGTCTCGAGCTAGCTGTCATGCTTCTCAAGTCTGTCTCTTTGCGCGAGACACCCAGACCTGGTTCGACGGCGACCACTCCTACGCCCAAATGGGCCTCCTGCGACTGCGTCCCCGAATCGACAAGACCGACAGCCAATTCCAGGCCTTTGCGCGCATCTCCCTGGCGCATGACTCGGATCGTCTCCTCGAGCGTGCCATCTCCATCCTCCCTGTGTCACAACACCAACCCTTTCACGACTTCTCCGACGAATACATGTCCGAGCTATGGGACATATCGCCTACGTGCCAGATCGCCGCCATCTGCGACAACGACACGGTTATCATCGACGGGGCTCACGGCGCCAGCATCCGGCGGAAGTCCTTCTACTACCTCTCGTCGTCCACCAATTTGTCATGGAAATGCCTGTTAGCCGCCAAGCTGATGGAGAACCAATTCGCCATATTCCATGCCGCCATAGGACTATGTGCCAGTGGACAGCGCAGACAAGCAATCGCGGGCTTGGTCCTCGTGTTGTTGTGGTTATGGCTGTGGCTTATGATATGACGCCGTATTTCGTGCGGTTGACCCTGAGCGGGAAGTTGACAGACGTGCAGGCGGCTTTGTTCGGGTTTGAGGGGTGCCTCACTGCGCCGACGGTGGAACGGGCTATTTTCGGCGGGAACTTCAACCGGTTGCGTTGGTCGAGCAATGGGAGTCCGTTGAGCCGGTCGCATGTCAATGAGTTTGGTGAGAGGGTGGGGACAGATCCGTATCTTGCTGATCCTGCGGTGCGGGAGAAGGTGGAGGGTGCAAAGAGACGGGGGGTGACGCCGCGGAGTATGAGGATTTTCACGCTGGTGGATACGTACAACATGGAGATGACCATGTTGGAGGCGGCGAGACCGCCAGTGTGCGTGTTCATTTGTGGCTCGGAGGGTGGTATGCAGAGGGCTGTGGGGTGTTCGTATGACTTTACCAGTCAGACCATGTATAGAGAAACGGTGCTGAGGATGCCGACCATGAGCTTGAATCGCATGGATAGAGTGGCGAGGTTCAGATTTGGGCTGAGACGGCCGGATGAGCCGTTTGCTGTGAGGCAGGCTGGTTCTGGAGAGGTCTGATTACTTTGGCTGGGCTACATGTCTTCCACATGTTGTGTCGGGATTTGGTTTCATCCCACGATTAGGTACTCTGGAAGCTAGCAGTTCAAAATAAGTGTTGTTTTGAACTTCACCCAATTGTTATTATTAGATCCCGCTAACTGGACTTCTCTCCGCCCCACATCAATCACAACGCACAAACCTGAGCTTCCCGGCTTCGTCACTAATGAACCGAACTCTAATGTCCATTGCCACACCCTCTAGCCCCTCTGCCGTCTCCACAGCAGCCTTGTGGTCTTTGAGATCCCCAGGTACCCATCCTTCAAGTCCATGGAATAGCAACCCGAGAGCGGAGGCTTTGAGTAACGGGTACCCCGAGCGTCTGTCCAGGATGATTGTCACCACCAACAAGGCCGCCGTGAGTAGTGTTTCCATCAAGGGGAAGATCAACCATTGCCACCGGACACGTATGTATGTCTCTTCAGCGAACGCCTTGCCGGTCATGAACGTTGCGTTGCGGTTGGCTCTCATATTGTTGGTGTCGTCTGGAGTCCTGATAAAGGCAGATATGGTTGCTGCCACACTTTTGGCCACATTCTCTATATCAGCGATTGAGAGATACAGGCCGATCATGCCCGCAAGTGAACTAGCCTCGCTCATCGGAATGGGTTGGGGACCGGTTGAGTCGTTCCACGTCACTGTGCCAGCCCTGATTTGCGCTCCCAGGGCAGTGTGCATTGCACTCCCGAGTAGCCAATCGGTTGTAGCAGATATCCGAACACTCATTCCGGTTGAGTTTGCTGTATATTTTCTTATATCATCGTTTGCTGTTTGGTCGACCGGTCCAGTGAGTATCTCTTCCATCGCAGTCGCTGCAGCGATGCCAGAAGATGTAGCGTTTGTGGACGTGAATGTTTGCACGCACCATTCCCAATATACTCCAAGCAACTCGACCTTAGGATAGAACCCGTATCCATAGTATCCAGAGCTGTCTTGCTTTCGTAGGAATGCTAAACCGAGGCCGCGACCGTCTGACAAGGGGTATATACTCAAGGTTTTCATTTGGTCATGTCTTGTAATTGTGTAGCTCAGATTTCCGCTTGTCTCTATTGACTGACTGTTGAAATCCATTTCAATTGTGCGAACAGTTTCGTTGGATATTCCAAGCCGAGCAGCGTTGAGGTCGTCCCATTGGTAGGAACAGACAGACGACCGGTTCGCATTGGTGTTGCAGCTGACTGTCACCGCATCCGTGTAATTCTCGACCTTGCCACACATGGCCAGACTCGTGAACGCTGGGAAAGTACAGTACTTCGCCTGTGGTGGGCACTGGAATGAAGGCTTTGCCTCAACACCTCCAATGGCGTTTCCAATTGAGATCTCGAGCAGCCCTCGTTCGCGCAAACAGCGAGCTGGCCATGTATATCGCGAGTTAGAAATTGTCAAACTGGAAAGCGCCAATTGCAACCTACTCGGGCTCGACTCACCATCGTACTGCGTGTATTCATTTCCGCAGAGGTCTTCCATTGACTCTTGGTACGATTCGGCCAACCAAATCCGTGGAATAGAAGTTTCGTTGAGCATGAGCTCAGTATTGCGGGTTGGATACTCAAAGACTTGCTGGGCACTTGTCTCGATGCCAATAGCAGCTACCATGACGGCAGCTAACCAGCATATGAGCCAATTGCGTGTTCTGTTTTGATATAACAGCAGCAATGCTCCCCATGGACCTCGGCTTGCACCATCCAATATCTGAACGAGATCTAGTTCACGAGGCTCTCGTCGGAAATACTGCCACTTGAGCTGGCTGATACAGCTTGTAATGGATATTATCATGGCTGTTTTCGATATTGTCGTGAGGGCTGCGATGAGCGAGTTTGGTTGAATTGGGAATGGCCATGCGGATAGAGCCATATCTCTGCATTTAAAGAGCATCGAAACAACCAGGGACATGCTAACGATGCTGAGAAGTGAAGCCCCGATTTCCCACCACCACCACCATGAAGCCACTGTCAAACACTTTTTGTTGGTGTGGGAGACAGGCAGCTGCGAGTTTGGTTCATTTTGTACCGGTGGCTTTGGGTGATTGTCGGTCATTGTAATTAGATACTCAGTCGCGATAGAGGTGAACGTATCGGAAATGGGGGTTTATTTGGTCACTATCATGGCAGGACTAACACGAGGTGGCTTACGGCTATTTAAACCATACCTGGACCAAGTATTACAATTACCGAAAATCATGTTCGCTGCCTCAGGTTCGCCTACTGAAGGTGGTACTGATATGCCTAGCAATGCCTAGCAATGCCACAACCGGCTGAACAGGCTATAATAGTTGGCAAGATCCGAGTCAAAACCAGATCATAGCCACCGTGACATTGACACAAGAGTGAAGGCAAATTAAGCCCAACTTAAAAAATAATATGGATTTATTGAAGTACGCTGACCAAGCACTATAATCAGAATTAATTGTCTACGCCCTTAAATGAAATTTGAAAACGGTTGGCAGCATGAAGTTCTTCGTGGTACTTATTTAATGTTACAAATGCTATCTCCCATGACATGCAATTGCCCTCAACATGCCTTGTCAGTGGGCTAGTAAAATAAAAGCACCATATCCCATGAAGCCCAGCATCTCGGAGGTACTTCAGAATCTCTCGCGGGTGTACTGTATAAAACGGATCCGAGATTATATCCGTCGACGAGTCTCTACCACATAATTTAAAAACAGTGCAAAACAATCCGGTATAAAGGTCCCATCATCTTTAAAGGAAAACTCGTCCCAATATAATGCATTGTTGCTTCCAGTGTCCTTGATTCTCTTGTTATCTTTGTTATGTGTATAACATGAATAACAAAGATGACCTCGAAGATAAAGGGATGGCAAGTCATTGCTTCTTATAGTCCATCTTGTTCACAAGGGTCTTTGTTCAAACTGCTGAATAACTGCTTCAAATTACACCTTTAATCATATCCCTTGAAGTGACTGGTGTGTAGGTATTTTAATTGGCCAAGGATACGTATTGTAAGATTCTATACTTGAAGAGGTATGTAAAAGCATAAGGTAAGGAAGATTAATAATGAATGGCTATGGCAAAAGTCGGCATGATAGAGAATTATATATCGCAGGTACCTAGGAATTCTATAAAGGTAATTACTAGGCATGTTATAAAATAAAATCAGAATAGATTTGAATTTCACTCACAGTGCCTGAGCGGTTTATAATTACCGTAGAATATGATTTGATATTTTTAGTTTGTCTCCAATTTTGTGAATATATTCACTTCTTTCAAATAGTTCGAGAAAATTAACGGGAGTGAGGAACAACCCAGGTTCTGTACGGATACCTAGTCTAATCGGGCCTAAATTTGGGAGGATGATAGGAATAAAGATACCGCGGCTTGGTCCTCAAATCAACCCCTTCTCCTGCCTTCAACGACTTGGTACTTCCGTATATGCCTCCCTGTCACCTTTAGGCCTAGGGTACGAACCGGTAACAAGACGAACAAAGGTTCGCGGTATTGAGGTACTATCTAGGCTAGTGCCGTGGTCCTATACAGTGCCCATTCGTCCTTTTCAATAGTCTGTCGGGTGAGAGCGGCCGCCTCACAGGCTCACGAGCTGCATATATAAGCAGGGAACGTCAAAATATGGATTGGTTACCTATTTCGGCCGAGCCCCAAGGGGCCAAGTTGGATGCCATGCCCAATCGTCAACCAATCACATCACATGAGATCCCATACTGTAAATTTAAATGGCAAATATGTGATGCGTGCCCGTCCTTGAAGGTGAGATGACTGGGGTGGTTGTCTTTGAGTTTTGTATGATAAATGCCGTCGAGAGTTCCTACACTTATCAAGTCGGTGAAACCGTCTTTGCCTGCTCGCAATATATTTACACCACATACCAAAACTCAAATCAATTCCTACAGCACACAATTACCTTGATCCTTTCCGGTTACCAGTTTGATCGATGGACGTTGTTACGCAAAATGTGCCATACACCGCTACTTTCCTTCTTGGAGGTATCGGCTTCCTCACGGTGCTATACTTCCTCCTCAGCGCCATCTACAACCTGTATTTCCACCCCCTCGCCAAGATTCCCGGACACCGTGCCTGGTCGGCGACGCACATCCCGTTAGCATGGTCGATCTATCGGGGGACGTCGGTTCGAAAGATGCAACAGCTGCACCGGCAATATGGCCCCATACTCCGCATCGGCCCCGACTCTGTGTCTTTTGCGCAAGCCGAGGCATGGGCCCATGTCCTCCAGCCACCCCCCGGAAGCCCCGAGACAATCCTCAAAGATACTCAATGGTTCCGTCCGCTGCCCGGCATGGTCCCAAGCCTATCACAGGCTGTTGAGCCCAGCCCACACGCCCACATCAAAAAGGCCATGCTGCCGGCTTTTACTGCGCGTGCTCTCCGCGCCCAGGAGCCCTTTATACAACGCTACGTCAACCTCCTCGTCGATCGACTTCGAGATATCGCGTCAGGCGACAGCAGTAGCTTCTTCGTGGGAGAACATGCACCAGCCGAGGTGGACATTGTATCCTGGCTCAACTTTACCACGTTTGACATCTTTGGCGATCTCGGCTTTGGCGAATCATTTGGCTGTCTCGAGCACTCGCGTCACCACCCGTGGGTGAGCATCATCTTTTCGAACCTGAAGGGTATTGCGTTGCTGCGGGCTGCTAGCTATTTCCCCATTGTGGAATCGCTCCTGACCTTGTGCATCCCCGCGTCAATCCGAAAGATGCAGAGCGACCATGTTGAGTTTGTCAGGAAAAAGGTGGAGACAAGATTGAATTATGAATTTAAGAGGGAGGATCTGATGTCATGTGTGTATCGTGCTGAAGGCCACCATGAATTTACTGAAAACCAGGACCGCAGGCTCAGGGAAAAGTCGGAGCAGGAGGGCGGAGGGGGGTTGTCGGTGGAAGCAATCACATCGGTGTTTTGGGAGATGATAATGGCGGGAAGCGAAACGACGGCAACCTCGCTAGCTGGGACAATCAACCTTCTTGTTCAGAACCCGGACAAGCTGAGAATTCTGGCTGATGAGCTTCGAACAAGGTTTGACGTTGAAACGAGCGACTCCATCAGCCTTGATGAACTCCATGATTTGCCTTACTTAAATGCGGTTCTCAAGGAAGGGCTCCGTTTGTGTGCTCCGTTTCCGTGGATTCTTCCAAGAGTTATTCCCACTGGAGGGGGGAATATCTGTGGGGCGTGGCTGCCGGAGGGAGTAAGTTCAAGTCCTGTCAATTTCGTGATGTATCCTCCATGCTGACGGCAATTCAGACCAAAGTCTCAATTCACATGAACGCCATTCATCGTCACCCTTCATACTTCCACAACGCGGAAGTCTTTCTGCCAGAGCGCTGGTTACCCGAAGCCGTATCTGACCCAAGGTCGCCCTTCTTCAACGACCGCCGGGATGCCTCGCAGCCCTTTCTCGTAGGTCCGCGGGCATGCATCGGGCAGAACTTAGCGTGGGCCGAGATGCGGCTAATCCTCGCCAAGTTGGTGTGGTCGTTTGACCTGGGACTTCCGGTGGATGAGTCTATGAGGGTGACATGGGAGGATCTGAAAGCTTACATTGTCTTTGAGAAGCTGCCGATTCATGTGACCCTGCAGCCGAGGCCGCCTGTTATTGTTGATGGGCGGGAAACTTAGGGGGACTTGTTGTATCTTTTGATATCTTTTTTGTCGGTACACTACCAGCTCTTTGCAGATTCATTAATATCTCTCGCCTTTTCAGCAGTTGTTAGTGATGGCCTCACCTTATTGTAATAATCAGCGGAGATCAGTGGCGCTGTATTCAGATGAACTAAGTCCTTGGGTTCGGAGCACAATACGTATCATTTCCAGTTATTAACAAGTGTAATTAGCAAGCCAAGCGAACAAGTCTTTATTCCCGTTCTTTCGTTTCATTCTTCCGATTCTGTCTTTGTTGTCCGATTGTTAAACGACGATAGATGGTTTCGGTATACCCCTTGCTATTAGAAGACTAGAAGAGTTTGAGATATTAGAACCGTTGTAATTAGCGGCGATGCTCTTAGTTCTAGATGATTCCGTTTATATACGTATTTATGTGAAGAGTTGGAATTCAGCATACCTTACTTGGATGAATGTAAAAACGGCCCTGTCTTTGTTGTGATTAAAATCCGAATTATGTTGGAGATATAGCACGTAGTTTAAGTTCCTTTGCCATTAAGCTTCTGGTCCTAGATAATACTCTTTGAGTGAAGTAGTACCGATGGGGAATTTGGGGGTTAAATAATGTAATTGTATTATAGTAGTTAATATAATATACAGGAAACACTATAGACTTTCTAAATTATAACTAGAATACAATTGAGATTAAATTATTATAATTAACGACCATTTACTTAGCATGTAGAGAATAGTATTGCACTGGGTGGCGGAAGGGGCGGATTTAGTAAGCTGCCCAAGGTAGCCTTACAGCCCTTGAACGACTCCCTCCTCACCACATCACGACACGAAGAGTAACCTCAAGATGGGCTAACGGTGTAGCCTTCGCGGAATAGTCTTACGTTCAATGTAAGGGTCTTTCTGCGATACTACTATACTCCCGTGCTAGACCTATTCCAACTCACTTCTACGTATTCCACTCGTCCAGCGCCTGAAGTGTATGTCATATGAACTGATTGCTGATAGCGGAACCACTAGCGGTATGAACAGGTACGCACTTACCCACCCATCCCATACAAAGGATACCCTGCTTGGTGTAGGATCTTTAGATCCGATTCGCTCGTTCCCCATTCCAATGCGGGATAAAGAGGGCAATACGGCAATTTGGTCCCCATTTTGCCCCTCAATAATGGCCCCCAAATGGCAAGTTCTTTGGTTTCTCCTGCAAGTAATCAATGGTTCTTGGGTGGCATTGCATGATTTGCGGCGAACTGCATCAGTTTCGAGGATAGCCCGTAAGGCTGGCCAGGTTGGCGTCATGATTGGTGGGATTTGGGCGGAGGATGCCGTGGGGTGGCACCATGTTCTGTTCGAAGAGATGCCGCAAGATGGGAAAGTACGCAAAGGTAATATTGGGTGCAGTGTATTAATAATGCCGGGATGGTGGGAGGTTTGCCAAGTGGTCCACCAAAACCCCGTGATAAATACTGGAGGTAGTCTCCCGCCTGCCTTAGAAGTAGACTTGATGATGGAAGATTGGAAGGAAGTGTCAGGATTTGTATTTGAACCCAGACTTTACACACTACCCTTCTGTTGTTCACTCTTTCACATCAACCTCCACATCACTCACAAATTTCTGCTACAACACGCCGGATCCGAGCAGATATGGGCAGTCTTGACAAATCAGCTGAGCTCAGCTACCTCGAGGGCACACCTATCGCCCCGGAGGAGAGCTCCCAATATCCCACTGGATGGCAGCGGATCCTCAAATCTGCTGCGACGTACCCCGACAAGGTAGCCGTCATCAGCATGCACCAGTCCCCAACGTTGTTTTCCATTCCCAGCGTGCCTTCTCCGGACCCCTCGCAGCTACCATATCTTCGATGGACCTACAACAGTTTGATGGGAGGTGTCGACAGGCTTGCTCGGGGCCTGCAAGCCAACGGAGTGGTCCCAGGCACGACGATTGTGTCATTTTTGCCCAACGGAGCAGAGTACATCTTGACCCGACTGGCGGCGCATATGACAGGGGGTCTGTTTGCACCACTGAACCCTCGGAGCTTGACCAACAAGGACGAAGTTATCCATCTCCTGGGTCTCTTTCTCTCGCACGCGCCTGTTAAAAGACTCGTTGTCATCGCCGAGGATGAGGAAGTTGCCAACAAGATTGATGGGTTGGGGAACGAGGTCGAGGGACTCAAGGATGCCCTCAAAGTCGTGGCTTCCAACAATTCACCGTCAACAGATTCAAGTTGGCGCCCCTTTCCAAACCTCATGACCAGCACCCCCAACAACCCACCCCTCTCATCAATCAACTTCCCAAATGCCACCGACGAAACCATCTTCTGCACAAGCGGCACCACCAGTCGCCCCAAGGCATGTGTCTGGACAACAGCCCAAGTATCCTACTACACACACACACTCACTCGACAAAGCTTTACAGTCGACGACAACATCCTCTGTGTTGCACCAAATAACCACGTCGCGGGCAACGAAGCAGTCGTCGACGCGCTCAGCTTTGGCGGTGCGGTTGTTTTCCCGTCGGCCAGATTTGACCTGGACACGTTTGCTCGAGCTGCCAAGGTCGAGAAAGCCACCTTTACCATTGTTGTCCCGACAATGGTGTTGGCTTTGTGTCGGGGAAAGACCGAGAAGATTGCATGGCTGAGGTCTATCGCTTTGGGAGGAAGTCCAATTAGTCCCGAGGTGTTGCGGTTGTGTAGGGATATCTTGGGATGTGCCAAGGTTTGTCCTGTCTTTGGGAATACGGAGGGGGCGTTGATGCGGACGGGAGACCGGGAGATTGCTGAACTTTTTGCCGGCTCAGGGGTGGATGAGAACGAAGGCGTTGCTGTTGCGTGGGGAGCAGCACCCGGGGAGGCGGTAAAGATTTGTGAGCCAGGATATAACGATGGTCTTGTTCCGTTGGGTATGGTCGGGGAGCTTCATATCAGCTCACCGGGGGCAAGTAACGGGTACATGGGACTCTCCAACGAGGAAAATGATCAGTTCTATACTGACGCCACTGGACGGGCATGGTACAACACTGGGGACCAGGCAAGACTTGATGCAACAGGGCGAGTTTATGTGCTGGGAAGGTACAAAGATATGATCATTCGCGGTGGTGAAAACATTGCTCCTGCGGCGGTGGAGGCGGTTTTGGAGCCGACGCTGGGGCATCTAGGTATTCAGATTGTCGGAGCACCGGATCATGAAGGTGTTGCTGGTGAAGTGCCCATTGCTGTGACAGAAAAGCCGGTGGATGCCGACACGTCAGCTGTCATTCGACAAACGATTGTGAAGCATATGGGGCCTGCAGTTGCACCCGACGAGATTCTATCTCTCAAGGACCTCAGTTTGGAAGATTATCCCCGTACTGCAGTTGGGAAAGTGCAGAAGCACAAGCTCGCTGAGGTGGTGAAGGCATACCGTGAGAGTCGGATTTTGTCTCAACCGCTTCCCGAGGACGACAGTGCGATTGCCCCGGAAGATACAGTAAAGACGAGCAAGGATGCCGGTACTGATTCGGGGGTGGGCTCACAGACCCTGGACACAGTGAGACGCATCTGGTCACACGCCATCGGCATCCACGACGACAGCAAGCTCCTCGCCCCAGATGCCTTGGTCGCAAAGCTACCGGTCGACAGCATCGTTATTATGCGCGTGCGTGACCGGCTTGCCAAGGCGTTGGATGGAAGGACTCTCTCACTGGCCGAGCTCAACAACACCACGACTCTCCTCGACCAAGCTATCTTGCTCGACGCTAAACTCCCAGTTGACCAGAGTTCTGTTGGGTTAGATAAAGGAGCGAAGGCCTCAGGCTCTACCGTCGCCACCGGGCCACCCGAACCAGAGGACATGATGCACCTCGTCGAAGATGCCACCCTCCTCGAAGCCACCAAGGAAGTGGTGACATCAGCAATTGCGCCCTTTGGCCTGTCTTGGGACAAAAGCGTCCGAGAAGTCATCCCCGCGACAGACTGGAACACGGTATCGCTCCGCCTGGGGTCGGTCTATCACATGAATCTCAAGATGATCTTGGCGACCAAGAAAAAGATGCCCAAGGCCGAGCTTCGCAGTGCCCTTCGACGGGTGGTCCTTAACAATCCCATGATGGCCTCGTTCCTGGTGTCTGACAAGGCCAAACTGGGCAATGATCATGCACTACATGTTGTTGTCGACTTGACCGACGACTACTTGGATGACCATGTCTTTGGAGACGGGGGTGTAGTTCAGACAAACGACGAACTGGTGGAATTTGCCCGGAGACAACATTTTCCCGCATGTCGCGATGCTGTCCCACCAAATCCACTGACAAAAATGTGGCTTTTCGAGGTTACCGAAACAGGCCGTCCCGCAGTCGTCTTCAACGCATGTCACTCGGTTTACGACGCTACCTTTGCCAGTCTGGTCTACGACGACCTCGAAGCGGCACTTTCTCACCCCGAGGCGACGTTGCGCCCACATGTCAACTACAAGCTCTGGGCGGACAGCTACTTTAACCTCCGTTCTTCCCCCGCCGCAAGAGCAGCAGTCAAATTCCACATGGACTCCATCCAGGGTCTCGGCTCCCACCGCCACGCCCTCTGGCCTCCCGTTCCACCCGTCTTTGCCCCCCGCAACATCACTCTCCCATCGGATGGCGCAGAAGGTCTCATCCACGCCTTCGACGTCCCTGGGTGGTCCAACC
>Ga0247781_1000572_pt1 | contig 11567 bp, 12 predicted proteins | sample UWRJL184509B5_FD_179922 | JGI IMG/M metagenome (GOLD analysis project Ga0247781, IMG submission 179922) | Plant litter microbial communities from Arlington Agricultural Research Station in Wisconsin, United States - UWRJ-L184-509B-5 | ecosystem: Environmental > Terrestrial > Plant litter >...
CGTTCAAGGACCTGGACGCGGTCCGTGAGACGAACCGCGATGAAACCGACAAATTGATCAACGATGCCTACAAGAAGTTCCAAGACATTGCCAAGTCTGGTCTCAGCATCGAGGCCCTGACCAAGACATGGGAGGCACTCAAGGACCTGAGTCAACAGTTGGCCACGATGGCTGGCAAGTCGGTCGATCAAATCCTCGAAAACCACCCCGAGCTGAAAGACAAGATTGGCGGGCCCATCGAGCAGTTGAAGCAGATGGGTGACCAGTATGGCCCCGAGGCCAAGAAGATGGTCGATGACACGTGGAACCAAGTTGGCGAGGTCATGGCAGGCGGGTTCACTGCCGCCAACGCAGATAAGGTCAAGCGCATGGTGGAGGAGAAGTCTCAGCAGCTCAAGAAGTTCGGCGACCAGGCGTGGAGCAAGGGGCTGGAGCAGGCCAAGCCTTACTTTGACAAGAACCCCAAGTTGAAGGCGCTCGTCATGGACAACCAGAATCTGCTCAAGAGTAGAAATGCCACAGCACTGTTCAAGCAGGTCAAGAGCGCGGCTGAGAGCGGTGACTTGGGCTCACTTGAGGATTATGTCAAGTCGACTGTCGACAAGGCCAAGAAGGCGACGTCGAGCGGCTCGTCATCCTTGACGGGTGGCATTGCCGGTTCAGGCATTTCGGCCCTTGATCAGTTCATTGGTGGACAGAATGGCAGCAAGCTGAAGGAGAACATCCAGCTCTTGACCAAGGTTATCGAGGAGCATTCTAAGGAGGGCGAGGACCTGCTCAAGGAGACAAAGGACGAGCTTATGAAGCTGTTGGAGGACAAGGCCAAGAAGGCGCAGAAGATTGTCGACAATGCGCAGAAGGATGCCCAGTAAATGGGTGGAGGTGGATTCGCTCATGGCATGCCGGTGACAGTTTTCTTTTGGTAGTGTAACTTGTATATTATAGCTTAGCATTGGTCGGTTGCATCGGGTTGCATTGGAAGGCTAATAAATCCCATCCTCATGTCTTTGGTTTCCACATGTAGTGATTTAGTGACATGATACTACACATAGTAAGCCCATCACACCAACTCCCTCACAAATCATCCGGGTTATACCTCCACCAGCTCGGCGCACCCCCCGATCCCCCCGGTTGCTCAGGAGCGGGCCTAAACTTGCTATAATCCGCTATCCTGCCATCGGGCAAGACCCTGCTCTGGCGATTCTCCACGTCTACATACCTTGGAAACGTCCACTCCTGAATCTTGGAAAAGTTGCGGCATACATGGAACGAGCCGATATCCGGCTCGATGATCTGCCGGTCCTCGACGAAGTGGTATGTGAATGGGTTGATGTCGGCGCTGCAGGTTATGGACATGCGGAGGGATTCGATGCAATGGTCTGGCCTCTCGTCTGGTTAGTCGGAATTATGGGTCTGGGGATGAATTTGACGACGTAAGGGGACAAACCCAGGTGCATCCAGCTGGTGTAGTCGACTGTGTTGTCGGGGCGTTTGAAGGACATGTTGTATCGGCCTGGGTAGAAGGCCATGCGGACCATGTTCTGGTGTGCGGTTAGCGGGTTTTTGGCGGGAAAGGGAGACGAGACGGGAAAGGGGAGAGAGAGGGGCAGCTCGTACCAGACAGTGGAGCTGGTGAAATACGTCGATCCCGACGAGGTAGTCGTTTTCGTATCCGGGGAGGGGGATCCGTTCGGTTTTGTTGTTGATGTGCTTGGACTCGGCTTCATTGATGCGGATGCTTGCGCCTTCTGTGTTGGATGAGGTTTTTGAGTTAGTTAAGAGGCAGGTTCCTGTTCTGTGGCACGGGGGAGGTTTGTCCCACTGTTGTACATCTCTTCCCACAGCCTGTCTTGTTCATCGTTGGGCCAGCCTTGGTATGGGGAGACGTGTTTGCCGCTACCAAAAGCTCGAATGAAGTTGACGGGGATGTATTCGACTGCGCTTTCTGCCGGTGCTTGTTTGGGGTGCCAGTTAGAGACCTCCGTGTGAGTGATGTCGTGGGAGAGCGGACAACATACAATATGGCTCCCTGGTGCATGGACAGTCCATGGGCAGGAGGCGGGTTGACGATAGATAGCCTATGATGGCGGCCAGCACGATATTTGCCAGTCCGGAGCAAATAATTGGAGCCCAATCCCAAGCCGAGGTCCACCTGCGCGCAACTCTTGACCTCCATGACCGGAACTTGTCGGGGTTCCAACTGGCGGTGGCAAGAAGTGAGGCATCCTCTCCTTCTCCCCAGGCTTCGTCAGCGCTTGCCTTGGAGTGAGGAGATGCCATTGCGAGGACGTTCGTTGTTGAACTGACGGGTGGAAATTGTATTGTTCAAAGGCTACAATTTTATGTAGGTGGGATAGTTAGATGGGATTGAAACTGGCTGTAAACAGTTGCAGGAAATGGACGAGAACATCAAGACCAAATCGACCGTCTGAGATGGGGGAGCGAAAAGATACCGAAAAGTTGACAGAGTCCAGTGCTAGGGAGGCAAATTCTTTCACGGCTGGAGGACAGGAAGGGTATTGTGACCAAGTATACTCGTAGTTGATACTACAAAGCGCCCGTGTAACAAGGGAGAGGCCAGTTCGGTTGAGTAATCGGTCCAGTGATCGGCTCAGTAATCTCTGACTCGACCGAGGATGGCACCTGCCATAAGTGGAAGATTGGATTTATATAGGAGCCTGAAGGACTAGATATGTGGTTTTCTCCGTCTCAAAGCAAACATGATCTCTCAACATCCCCGCATCATCGCCAATTGGACGCGGAACAGAGATCCGGAAGAAGTTGTGGTTGCTCTCAAGGTTCGGTGGTGGTCAAATTCTTGGCATGCTGACGGGGGTGAGATGCCAGGACAAGGATTACCGCCTCGAAAAGCACCGGATGTGAGCGTCTTCTTGAAACATGTACAGTCCGAGCCGAGGTCCGGACATTCAGGGGAGGTAGATAGAAGAGAGGAATTGCAACTGAAGGATGTCGCAGACTAACGATCTGGCAGATGATTTGCCAGTTGGGAGTAAGTTAAGTTAATTACCTGCCATCTTTGGAAGAGATGTTCTCGTGATCGATTCGTAATGGGCCCTGTTGTTCGGCACCCTTGGAATCTTACCAAGAAGATTGATAATATTCTTAATAAGGAGCTGACTTTAAAGTGACGATACCCATTCAATGCGGCTCCAGGGGGGGCCTAGAGAGGGAAGATATCCCGGCTTACATGGTACCGGCAGCTGCTCCTTGGCAATGCGCTGTCTACGAGTCATCTATAAGCCCGTCTCAAGTCCGCTCATCGTGAATTTCTGGAAGTTCATCAAGCTTACTACTAATAATAATGCTAGTAATTCTCAATAATGAGAGTAGTATCCTCCCCCTCCCCCGCAAGCCCACACACAGCGTATCTTCAGAGCAGCTCGTTGGAACTAAGGACTAATAACTAGGTAACGAGTAGCTCATGGTCGGTCTCCAAGCAACTTGTAGGGTTTGATCGCCTTGCTCTAGTAGGCCGAGGCAATCTCGACTGGCAAAACGAACTGCTAGAACACATAGAGCCATCGATTCCCCGTCAATTTACAACCACTATTCAGCCCCCACCCCCAGAATACGACAGTGTTGTTTTTGAAATAGTAGAGAGCTGCATGTATGCATCTTGAACCCTGTGTAAGATGCCTGACTCCGGAGGACGGGGCATGAATGCCGGTTGGTGTTTGAAACAGATGTCCAAAGGGCCTTCCTAAAAAGGTGAGAGTACTGAAAAGAAATTGCCAGCCTTCTTCTCCTGTGCTCCACCGTGACTGCAGTTAATTACGAGTTTTCTGGGTGGGCATGATGATGGTCGAGTCAAGCAGATTTCTAATCACAGGGCAGTCGTCCAGATCTCATGAGTAACGCGGACGGATCCATGTGCAGATGGGATAACTCACTTGCCTTTCATCTATCTCTACAGATCCTAGGTTGCATCTGCTTACTTTAGCTAAGGGAATAGAATGACGAGATCGCGGGGAAGGATGAGAGAATGGAGAGAATGGAGGAGGTGGGAGGAGTTGCCTCGTCCCCAGCCGAGCATAAATTGGCTCAAGTTTCCCATATCCATCGTCAGACTCCAAGCCACTTTGACACCAACCTAGCCTTCTGCATCATTTCCAAGAACCGATACTTCAAACCTTTACACCCCGTCTCCCGCAACAAGAAACCTTTCACCACCATGAAGTCATTTACTGTCCTCGCTACCGTCGCCGGCTTTGCCGTCTCGTCTATGGCTCTTCCCACTGAGTCAGCCAGTAAGGCCCGTGACGTTGACGCTGCTGCCGCCTGGGGTGTTGGCAAGGTTGACTCTGCTTCCGCATGGGGCGTCGGCAAGCGCGATGTTGACTCGCCCTCCGCTTGGGGCGTTGGCAAGGTTGACTCTGCTTCCGCATGGGGCGTCGGCAAGCGCGATGATGCCAGCAAGGTCGACTCTGCTGCCGCCTGGGGCGTTGGAAAGCGCGGTGATGCCAGTACCACTCGCGATGTTGACGCTGCTGCTGCCTGGGGCGTCGGCAAGGTCGACTCTGCTTCCGCTTGGGGGGTTGGCAAGCGCGATGATACCAGCAAGGTTGACGCCGCTTCCGCCTGGGGCGTTGGCAAAGTTGACTCTGCTTCAGCTTGGGGCGTGGGCAAGCGCGCTGATGTTGATTCTGCTGCCGCCTGGGGCGTGGGAAAAGTTGACTCTGCTTCTGCCTGGGGCGTCGGCAAGCGTGGTGATGCCAGCAATGTTGATGTCTAAGTTGGATCTGGTTGTCAAGGTGAGAAAGCTCGTCGTTCCCGTTTGATAAGACTTTGATCTGACCTGTTTTACAAGTAGGAATATCTATGTCGGAGACAGCAAGTAAGGCCACCGCAGCCTTGGGTACATGAAAGGGTTCAGTTGTTGATTTTTGGGTGAGGGTTTTGCTTGCTATTCGGTTTCTTTCCTGCGCTCCTTTACCTTCCGAATCCGTGTTCCAAACTTGTCAAGGAACCTTTTTTCGTCTTGGCCAGACCATAAAGATCTCAAGCCATCTCATAACATGTAGTTAGCAGGGGTAGCGCTGCCAATTCTAGCTTCGAGTTGTCTTGAGAATTGTCGCCCACTTGATCCCATCGAGACAGTCCCCTGATCGAACATCTACGAATCACAACTTGTAGGTTACACATTAGAAGGGGGTCAATAAGAGAGACCAAAAGAGCGTTCTATTGTCTACAAGTCTAGTTCTAGTGTAAAAGAGGAGAAATGTAGAGGACCCCAATATAATAGAGTAGGGAACGTGTTAATATTGTCACATCATCCCTCTATAACGTCCCAGCATTCGCCTCAGCCAGCAACCTAGCAACCAGCTCAATCCGAACAGGGTCAACCGTAAATTCCTTATAGCTGGCCGTGTTGAAAAAGGTAGCCCCAATGCCCCTCTGCACCACGGCCCAAATCATGCCTCGCAACACCTCCTCCGACGCCTGGTATTTGGACGTCCCACCGTTGTTGTCATGCACCCCGTGCACCAGGACCGCCGTCCGCGGGTAGTTGGCCTCGGTGATATTATCTCGCAGGATGGCGTCGATGGAACTGCCAAAGTACCCTCTGGAATCGTACTTCTTGTAGGTAGCTCCAGGGATAGCAATCGTCCCAGCTTCCGCGGCCGAGAAAGTCCACGACGAAGCAGGTCTCCATGGCCGAGATCAAGGTGGGATTCATGTCATAGTATGGCTGGAGGGTTCCGGTGATTCCGGGGTTGAAGACGACTTGTCGTTGGGGGAAGAGGATGGCAGAATCTTTGCGAATGAGGTCTGTTAGATTCTGCATGTAACGGACGCAGTCGTTGGCAGTGTTGGCGGGAGCCTCGTCGATAAAAACCCCCTGGATCGGTATGCCGGCCGCGACCCAGCTTGAGTAGGTGAAGATTTCTTCTTCCAGTACAGAGTAGGGCCGGCTACAGCTAGTCTTGCCGCCGTCGGCTGAGGTGTGAATGTACCCCAGGAGCTGAACGTTGACGTTGGCGGCGAGAGACTTGCTTCCTGCGAGGTATTGTGGATCACTGAGACCGTTCCCCGGGCCGCTATTGGGATTGACGATGATTTTCGTGTTGAGACTGGGGTTGGCGGTAACCGCTTGGAGGATCGGGTTCCACGCTTGACCGTTGCCAGCTGGGTACTGGTAGAGGGGGATGATGAGGTCTGTGGCTATCGCCGAGGCGACGAGAATCAACGCTATCAGGAGCTTCATCTTGGGTGGGATTGTGCTAAGGTATGTAGAGGGAGTGTGATTGACGAGAGTGTTGGTTGATGTAAGAAAGAGACTGCTGGCATGAGCAGGATCATTTTATAAATGTTCGATTTTACCTTGTGGGGCTAGGCTGTCCCAGGCACTAGGAAATAGAGTTTTCTGACGTTGAGCTGTGAGCAAAGGGCCGAACCCTCAACAGAACATCGGGCTTTGATCAATGGATCGAATGCTCGTCGGAACCAACATTGATGGTAGAATGGCATGCGATGATAATACTCGGGACACGCGAAGAATACTGCTGAAGACATGCGATGATAGTGATCGGGGCATAAGATGAAGAGCGGTGGGACATGCGATGAATAGAGGTGGGATATGCGATAAACAGTGGCCGGCGGAGATGACCCATACTGTTCTTGCAACGGGAGGAGGGGTTTCGAAAATGATATTGACCACCCGCACTATCCCGGGCCTCACGGCTCTTACAAGAGATGATGGGGAGCACACGGGCATTCCGGAATGTGATGTGTTGAAGGATTCGGATGAAAGGCCGGCGACGTGACTCCCGGGCCCAGAGATATATAGTAGTTGCCTGAGATATAAACTCGGCACACTATACCCGAATGCAGCATCTCCCATTCATAAAATTAGCTCCCCTACTTCACAGCAGTACATCTGATATCCTGTTTTAGGAGGCAATGGCAGGAGTGGAGTTGCAAGGCTGACATGTCACATCAGGCAAAAACACTAGCCCATCACAAGCAACGAGAATTTGGTCCAAGAGAACAATTCGGATCAAATTTCACACGGAGAGTTTACATCCCATGCCAGAAGAGAGCCCGAGAACGGACAGAGTAAATTGTCAGACGGAGGGGCCGATGGTTACACCTAACCTTTGTTCTTGATTATTACCCTTTTCTACTTCTGGCTAGTCAAACTGCAAAGACCCTACGCAGAGTCGGAGCAAGTTTTGTTGTTCTTGGTCTGCACTCGGAGCACTGCCATCATAGGCGTGGCTAGGTAATCAGTCAATGGTTGCCTCGGCTCTCAAGTCTAGCTCAATTCACTGCCCCATGAAGTTATGAACCCAATTTCCATTTGTCAATCGGCCGATTCTCCCCGCAGAAACTTCTGCAACCGGGTGAAATAATTATCCGTAAATAAAGGTCTGAGTGGTCGGGACAGCCAGCGCGGGCGAGACGAGGCCATGTCGTGCCTGGGCTGAGCGGCGCCGCCCACCACTCCTCCTGTGGCGTTTGGTGGCTTTCTGCTCAGGCAGCCTCATCGTTTGGTTGTGGTCTTGTGACTTCATTGCCGGCCAAGCTTTGAGCCTTGTTTCATCTTGACGTTCTGCGATCTACTAGATAGGGGGTGGAAAGTTTCGGCGGATGGATTCTGCCGTTGGCAAGTGCTGACAACGTTTGTTTCTATTTATTGATGGCATATGCACAATCACCGTTAATTACGAAATGGCGTGGACAGTAATAACGTGGAACAATTATACCCGTCACTATAGACCTCGGCAAGCCAAGCACGAAATCATACTAAAACTAGACTAGGACGGATAACCAACACACCACACCGCTGACATTTTCTCAAATATAGCAAACAAATGAGCTATTAGTAAGGTAGGTATCTAATGAGTGTTAATGTAGCCAACAACTTCCACCCCATCAGCTCGAAATATCGTCAAAGTCATTATAGGCAAGCATGCGAGGGCATTCCTCCTTACACTGCAACCATGCCCACACAGCGCTTGGTGTATAGCTTGTCACGGTGGAATATGCCCGCCCATAGTCTGCTCGCTGGAAGACTGTGCCCGTTCTGTCCATCTTCTTCATCTCGGCGACATGCTCCGGGGTAGCGGTCCCGAGAAAGTGGTCTCTCCGAGGCCCAAGAGGTAAAGTTCTGTATTGGTCAATTAGCCATACCGCTCAAATTTCAGTCAGGGTCGACATGACTTACAGCGCGTTACCAAAGACACCATGACACAGACTAGGCTCCTTTCTCAAAAGACCTTCATTCCAAACGCATTCCCTTCCCCTCCTAACCGCCGCGTCGATCCTCTCTTGCAGCGCTGGGAAATACTGCCGTATCGCAAGTAGCGACAAGATGAAACCGGGTGCCCCGTGACAGAACTGCACCAACGCCTTGCTGTTGGGTCCATGTCCTTCGGCACTGGACCAGTTTCCATCGCCATGCTGCATATCTAATAGTTTGCTTACCACAGGCTCGAGTTGCGGCGCCAGTGATGGCGATGTAAGAACCAGCTGCGTTACGATGCCCATGTCGCCATGGACTGCCCCCACATATCGCTTGCCGTGCCACTTCCAGTGAGGCCCATTTTTGATGATAATGTTTGAGATCTCGTCAATGGCAGGATTGACGAGACCATTGCTGTCCGGGACCCAATGGCGTACCAAGCGTAAGAGGTACAAGGTGCCAGCACGGCCATACAAGTTCTCGTCGGGAAACTCTTGGACCTGGAGGACCTGCCAAACAGATGATACGAACTCGCGCACGTGGCTGAGGTCTTTGAAGATGGCCGCACGAACAGCTTCCCAGACGAGCTTCTCATCACTGACGCCGCAGCCGTGGGATCCAAGCCGGAGGTTGTGGCCTCGTGAGCCTGAGATGTATCCTTGGGCCCAGTGGGCTGCAGGCTGGCCGCTGATCAGAAGATCGGGTCGGTAAGTGGATACCTGAAGCATCAGGTAAGCAATGCCGGTCGGCCCGCTCCAGAGACCTTGTAGAACTTCATGGGGATATCTGCTTCGAGGTGGGTAGTTGGCGACGATGTCTTCGAGGGCATTTGTTAGGTAGGTCTCGGTGTCGCCAACAGTGAGCAGATTGGGTTCACTGGTAGAGAAATGTCTCTTCTCCATGGTTTGGTATCCGACAGTTGGTCGGCAGAGCCGTAGGTAAATAATATGGGCGATAGGTGTGAAATATGGGAAGAAGTTTCCAGGTTAATTCGCAGCCTCAATTGTGCTTCCCAGAATGATCAAATGCTGTGACGATGACGGCGATAAAGGGAATCGCCCCTCGGTGTGTTTAGGTGGCTTGCGCGAGACGCGGGAAATCCCGAAGAACACGCGTTTGCGTGGGCGATTGTGATCAAAGTTGGTGAGATGCGACGGAAGGATATGAGGGTCAATAGGTGTTCAGGTAGGCATTGAGCGGGGTGAGTTGCCTTGTTCGTTTGAGCAAGACAGGAACTGGAGGATGGCATTTCCAGATTTTTCCGTACGTGAAATTTGTCATGTTTTCTTTTTTGCAGGCCTTGTTGATGGCATTTCTCTGTTGGTCCAGCTTCAAGTTGTCGTCATGATGTCTGAACCGGCAGATGCTTGGCACAAGTGGGGTCGGCCAAAAAAGAGTCCGGGACGAAAATGCAGGAAAACGGCCTGTGGGATGACTGATGCCAGCTCAAGTGTCACTGATCCACAGCGAGGAGCCAACTGTAATCCGCCAACGGCAGGTGTGGTAAGACCCACGGGTTACTTCTTGCCATTGCGATTGAATCAAGCGAGTTGCATAACACCATCCCAATCTGCTTTCTTCTCACCACAACACGAGATAAATGGTGGGGTGGTAATGCATCCGGAATCTTCCGTTTAGGTTAGGTGGTACCTCCGCCCAACTCCAAAAGACAATCCAGAGTCACGGCGTTCACAATGAAAGCCACCTAGGTAGGTAGGTAGGTACCTTAGGTACCTGGGTACGGGTTATGGTACAGTACAGTACTGTACAGTACCTAAGGTGCAAGCCACTGTTTGTCTCAGATACGGCGCTGATTCCCATTCGTGTTCCTACAGTCCTTGATGATGAGTGCGCTAGCTTCAGAGTCCTGCAGTTCAAGATCAGAATCTCAACGAGTTGGCCAATTGGGGAACAGAAGCGCCATCCGTTGCTGAGCGCAGCGGTTTGGCTAGAATGGTCGGCCTAGATCCCCTGGGCACCGATTACGTCGGCGGGAATACGCCAAATATGTCTTGGCGGGTCAATCAGCAGCAGCAGCTGAAGATCTTGGTCGCAAGATGTTGATATTTTGTTTCTATATCCTAGCTCACAACGTGTCGATCTATTGCTCATACATATTGGTCAATCTTCTCGCCGGTATTAATTGCCGCGGTGAAAATCAATACACTCAGGAACTCCAACCAGTTTGCAGAAGCAAAACTCTCGGCCAATGGCAGCCGCTCAGTTACTCTTCTCGAGATATTGGGCTTCGCATGTTCCTGTTTCGGGTCTTATTAATCGCATCACCAAGCCAACAAAACATATTAGCAACGAACACCGTCCCACGACAGAAATGGCATAAGAAATTGCATATTCGACAAGTTTGTAGTTACTCAAAAGTGAATGAATGACTTGATTTTATTGTGTTGGGTACCTAGATACCGAAGAGAGTGTAGTGTTGTGATACTAAGCCAGGTAAAATTGTCGTCTGGTGGCTACATGTGTCGACCCATTTTCAGCTGAACCTGTTCCTTTCTCACCCCCAGTCAACTTCATCACATCTCTGTATTTCCCATCCTATCCCTCATATCGTATCCACCATCTACAGGCCACCTTCTCTGCGGAGAGGGGCTTCGATGTTAGTATGGGAAGACATCAGAATAAAGAAAGAAGCGACAGGACTTACCACTCCGAGCCCAGAGCATGTTACTCAAATCTCACAAGGGGCAGATGAAGAATATGACAATGGTGATGGTGAATGGGTCAATCATGATGTCTGTGGAGTGTTTGCGGTGCAAAGAGCTCGATGTTGTCGTGTTGTGTTTGCAAAAGTTTGGATTTAGAAAGTCTTTCTGATTCTTGTTGATGAACGGGTATGGGATTTGGAGCTGAGATGAGTCGAGATACGAGGGCTTCTTTATACTTTTGAAGAGTCTCTCTTATCAGTTCCCTCCATGGATTCGGGCGAACAGTGCTGCCGTCGTGTCCAGCCCATCAAACCAGCTTATCTCTCCCACGCGCACATCTCAACACCTGGTCTTGGTTTCTCGAACTTGAATTAAAATGCCTTGCGATGAAATTGGTATCCCAATCACGCCATATTAATCTTGCGGCATTTTTCTCATTCGTTTGGCGTTTACTCGACCCATTGTTGTCTGCAGCGGTTCTGGAATCACTATCACCAACCTCGCGCTTGGTGTTGACATGCTTCTGACATGTGAAGTTCCCATTACGTCACCAAGGCATTTTTGACTCGGGATATGTGTTGTTGAATTAGCCGGTTCAAGCTGAAGATAATGATTGACGGCGATTGATTGAAAGTAGAAGCGGCGGGCGTGGAAGTGTTGCACAGTCGACGCCACCCGGCCCATTGGGCATATTA
>Ga0247781_1000573_pt1 | contig 11565 bp, 12 predicted proteins | sample UWRJL184509B5_FD_179922 | JGI IMG/M metagenome (GOLD analysis project Ga0247781, IMG submission 179922) | Plant litter microbial communities from Arlington Agricultural Research Station in Wisconsin, United States - UWRJ-L184-509B-5 | ecosystem: Environmental > Terrestrial > Plant litter >...
CACGACGTTTCCGGCCACCCCGCCACTGATGCGTACGGCGTTGAGCCCTTCACGATACGTACAGCCATCGATCGTGACCGTGCGTGCCCGGTAGTCCGAAAGTCGCCGCAGCACCTCGCCCGCCGCGTGGATCGCGTTGACGCCTCGCCAGGCCCGAGCGGTGTGCGCCCGCCGCCCGGTCGTGCGCACCTGCACCCGCAGTGTGCCCTGACAGCCGGCCTCGACCACCCCGTACGTCGGCTCGAGCAGCACCGCGAAGTCGGCCATCAGCCACTCGGGACGCGAGTCGGCGACCAGACGCAGGCCGTTGTACTTCGAGTCGATCTCCTCGGCCTCGTAGAAGAGGAAGGTCAGGTCGTAGCGTGGATCGGGCAACGTGGCCGCGAGATGCAGGGCGAGCGCGACCCCCGACTTCATGTCGGCGGTGCCGCAGCCGTAGATCAGGTCATCGACGACGGTGGATGGAAAGTTGTCGTTCAGCGGCACGGTGTCGAGGTGGCCGGCGAGCACCACGCGCTGGTCACGTCCCAGATGTGTGCGGGCCATCACGGTGTCGCCCAGCCGGTCGACGCTGAGGTGTGACGTCTGCCGCAGCACCTCTTCGACGTGGTCGGCGAGCGCCTGCTCGTGGCGGGAAACGGACTCCACGTCGACCAGAGCACGGGTGAGCTCCACGGGGTCGACCAGCACGTCCGGGGTCAGCGGGTTGGCCATAGGGCGCACGATACCGGCCGGACGTGAATCCCCTCGTCTTTAGTAGTCTTCGCCGCGTGGACACTGCGATTTCGACCTCGCCCGCCTGGGGCCTCGGCCTCGCCACCGTCACCGCTGACGGCCAGGTACTCGACACGTGGTACCCGGAGGGCTTTCTGGGCCTGGGCGACTTCCCGGCCGTGACGCCGGTGCTGCCGGCCGGGCTGACCGGCCCCAAGGCGCTGCCCGGCCTGTCGACCGTCGAGGTCCGCACGACGATTTCGTCGCTGGCCGACCCGATCAAGGACGCCGCCGACGCGTACCTGCGGCTGCACCTGCTCTCCCACCGCTTCACCGTGCCGAACTCGCTGAACCTCGACGGCATCTTCGGCGCGCTGGCCAACGTCGCCTGGACGTCGGCCGGCCCGTGCCCGCCCCAGCGGGTCGACGAGCTGCGGTTCCTCGAGCGCGCCGCGGGCCGCCACCTGGCCGTCTTCGGCGTCGACAAGTTCCCCCGCATGACCGATTACGTCGTGCCCTCGGGGGTCCGCATCGCCGATGCCGACCGGGTGCGCCTCGGCGCCCACCTGGCCTCGGGCACCACGGTCATGCACGAGGGCTTCGCCAACTTCAACGCCGGCACGCTCGGCACGTCGATGGTCGAGGGCCGCATCGTGCAGGGTGTCGTGGTCGGCGACAGCTCCGACATCGGCGCCGGGTCGTCCATCATGGGCACGCTCTCCGGCGGCGGCAAGGACAAGGTACGCATCGGCGAGCGCAGCCTGCTCGGCGCGAACGCGGGCATCGGCATCTCGCTCGGCGACGACTGCGTGGTCGAGGCGGGCTGCTACATCACCGCCGGCTCGAAGATCACGCTGCCGGACGGCCGGGTGGTCAAGGCGCGCGAGCTCTCCGCGGTCGACAACCTGCTGTTCTGGCGCAACTCGGTGACCGGCGCGCTGGAGGCCAAGCCGCGCAAGGGCACCGGCATCGAGCTGAACGCGGCCCTGCACGCCAACTCCTGACCGCCAGCGAAGGAACGCGGCGGCCACCGCTTTGCCGGTGGCCGCCCCGAGCAAGATCAGCAGGCCGCGGCTTGACCCTCGACCAGGTCGAGGCGACAGGGTCATCCACGTGCGAGGAGACATGCGCGGCATCGGCGAGTTGGCGAGAGTCAGCGGGCTCAGCGTCAGCGCCCTGCGGTTCTACGACGGCGCCGGTGTCCTGGTGCCGGCCGAGGTCAACCCGGTCACCGGCTACCGGCGATACGCCGACGACCAGATCCGGGCGGCCCGCCTGATCGCGGGTCTGCGGCGGGTCGGCATGCCGGTCGCCGAGATCGCCGAGGCCGTCCGCCAGTTGGGCGAGCCGGCCGCGCTGCGCTACCGGCTCGACGCCCACCGCCGCCGTCTCGAGGACGGCCTGGCCGACGCCAAGCGTGAGCTCCTCCACATCCACACCCTGCTCGACCTGGAGGAGAAGCGCATGACCCGGATCAGCCTGCCCGCCGCCCACCTGGCCGCCGCGATCGACGCCGTCCGCTTCGCCGCCGGCCACGACCCCGAGCTGCCGATGCTCAGCTGCGTGCTCTTCGACGTGACCGACGGCCTGCTCACCCTCGTGGCGACCGACCGCTTCCGGCTGGCCGTGGCAACGGCGACCGCCGAGGTCGAGGGACCGCCGATCCGTTCGGTGCTTCCGGTCGCCTTCGTCGACCAGTTGCGCCTCGCGCTCACTCGGGGCAGCGTGGATCTCGGGCTCACCCCCGATCACGTCCGGGTGGAACCCGCCTCGATCGAGGTCAAACCACTCGACCTGGACTATCCCGATCACCGCCGCCTGCTTGACAGAGTCCCCGCGCCCACCACCCGGGTCACGGTCGACACCGCCGCGCTGCGCTCGCGGGTCGCTGCCGCCCCGGCCGCGACGCGGGAACACGACGGGACGACGTACGAGGTCGCGGTCCTGGGTTTTGACCCGAACGGAAAGGTGCACCTGATCCCCGAAAGTGATTGGGACGTCTCCGCGCACGTGGCGGTGAACCGCGAGTTCCTCCTGCAAGCCCTCGACGCCGGAGCCGCCGGGCAGCTGGTTCTGGAACTCGACGGCCCGATCAGGCCCCTCGCCGTTCGGGTTCCGGGCGACGACTCCCGCTTCTCGATCCTGATGCCCGTCCGCGGATGAGCGGTCGCTCCGCCTCCGATCGGCCAGGTCGCGAAAATTTACGTCCGGTTCACACGGATCCAACCTTTGACCCATGTCACACCGGGTGCTCGACGCACAGGGACAGTGGCTACGGTCGACACGTGCGCATCGGGCAGCAGTACGAGGACTCCGCCGGCGAGCGCGCCACCGGCTGGGAGTTCGCGTGGCTGGACGGGCGTGACGTGGGCTCCGAGCCGTCCTGGTCCTATCCCGCTCTGGCCCGCGCCCTGCTGCGCCGCGCCACCTCAGTCCTCGACCTCGACACCGGCAGCGGCGAATTGCTGGCTGAGCTCGCGCCGCTGCCGCCGCACAGCGTCGCTGTCGAGAGCTGGGCCCGCAACACGCCCGTGGCCCGCGACCGGCTCTGGCCGTTCGGGGTCTCGGTGCTCACCGAGCTTCCGGCCGACGAGGACGAGTTCGACGTGGTGCTCAGCCGGCACGGCCGCCTGCCTGCCGCCGATATCGTGCGCCTGTTGCGCCGCGGTGGCCGGCTGCTCAGTCAGCAGGTGGGCAGCGACGACCTGGCCGAACTCAACGTGGCGCTGGGCGCCCCACCGGCGCACCGCCAGCCGTGGAACGCCGATGTCGCGACGTCGGCGCTGACCGCCGCGGGTCTCGAGGTCACCGACGTCCGCGAGGAACGCCCGCCCGTCACCTTTCACGACGTCGGCTCGGTTGTACGCCAGTTGCGTGACCTCCCTTGGCAGATCCGCGACTTCTCACCGAGGCTCTACCACGAGGCCCTGGAGCGCCTCGACACGCTCATCCGCCCGCACGGCGGGTTCACCGTCACCGCCCACCGGTTCCTGGTCGAAGCCGTCCGTCCGTAACCACACCCCGAAGAAAGATCGGCCCATGCGCTCGTTGGTCATCGCCGTAGCCCAACCGCCCGTCCACACGCTCGACGTCGCCGCCAACGCCACGCGGCACGCCGCCGCGGTGCGGGCCGCCGCCGCCAGGCTGGTCGTCTTTCCCGAACTCTCGCTGACCGGGTACGACCTGGACGCACCGCTGCTCTCGCCGGACGACCCGCGGCTGCGCCCGCTGATCGACGCGTGCGCCGCGACCGACACGATCGCGCTCGCCGGCGCCCCGATAGCCGGGCCGCACATCGCGACCCTGATGATCGACGGCAACGGCGCCCGGGTCGTCTACCGCAAGGTGAACCCGCACCACACCGAGTCGCGCTTCCAGCCCGGTCCCGGCCCCGAAGCGATCGAGGTGGACGGGTGGCGTCTCGGCCTCGGCATCTGCCGCGACACCGGCATCGAGCAGCATGCGGCGGCCACCTCGGCGCTGGGCATCGACGCCTATCTGACCGGGGTGGTCGACGAGCCCGCGGCCGACGTGGTGCTCGCCGAGCGGGCCCGCAGGATCAGCCAGACCTACGGGGTGTGGGTGGCGATCTCGTCCTGCGCCGGCGCGAGCGGGCCGGAGTATCCGGAGACGGCCGGCCGCTCGGGCATCTGGGCACCCAACGGGACAGTGGCGGCCCGGGCCAGCAGCGCGGTCGGCGAGATCGCGCGGGCCACGCTCTTCGCCGAGGATCTCGCCCGCGTCTAACTCTTCCGGGCCAGCACGAGGCACGTGCGCAACTCCAGCATGATCGAGCCGCCGAAGTCGTCCAGCAGCGCGCCCAGGCCGTCCAGGGCGCGCTGCTGCTTGTCCGGGGTGTGGCGGCGGAACGGCGAGAACGTCTGCATCAGCTCCACATAGCGGCGCTTCGGAAAGACCGGGTACGCGATGAAGCGGCACTCCTCGACGTCGGCCCAGACACCAGCACCGAGCACGTCGTCGCGCATCCAATCCTCGGGTCGCCGCACCACGCTCGGATCGATCCCGTCGAGCAGGTCGGAGATCGCGTCGGCCTGTGCCTGGTCGGCGTAGGCGTACTTGGGCTCGCCGTCCTTCCGGACCAGCCCGATCTGTCCTAGCGGCCACCCTCCCGGACAGAACCGTGAGCGATAAGACCATCGAGCCCGCGGCGAGGTCCCACGCCGCGGGCTCGGTCGTTATCTGTTCTCGGAAGAGTTAGGCGGAAAGCATGAATGCTCCGGACATTCGGCGGATCCGCCGAGGAGCCTGGCCGCCGCGGATTTGTCGCGGGCGGCTCGAAGTGCTAAGTCGGGCGTCCGCCCGCGCCCGTCGCGCCTCAGCACTAAACCGCAGGTCAACATGATGGCGACGCGCTTACCCCGATGGGATTAGGCCGGACAGCCGCACCTGTGCGATTTATGCGCGCAGAACCGCGGACGGAATCCCGATCACATGACCCCGGGTCGTCGGCAAACGTTGTTAGACAAGAGTCCACCCGTCGCCGAGGAGGAAGGCCCCGCATGATTTTCCCGACCGGACGGCCTGCTCCGTGCATGACGGAGGCACGTCCATGATGCGGCGTGACGTCCTCACTCGACTGCGCGAGGGTGGCGGCTCGACCGATCGCGGCCACGACGGCAACAGGATCCCCGACATGCGCATCGAACTTGATCCGGCCGACCACGAGGAGCCGACGTGGGAGGTGCGGACCCCGGCCGCGGGTCGGAAGAAGCGCCTGGACCAGCGTACGCGGATGATTCTCGGCGTCGCCGCGGCCGCCGCGCTGATGGTCAACGCGGGCGCGGCCTGGGCCTACTGGCAGATCACCGGCTCGGCGGTGACGCAGGCGGCGGACGGGCCGCCGGTCGAGCTGACTCTGCGGGCGCGGTCGGACCTCGACAAGTCGCTGAAGCGGGGCTCGACCGGCGACCTGATCGTGACCGTCACCAACGACAACGGTTTCCCGATCAAGATCACTTCGGTGACCGGTGGCGGGCCGATCACCGCTGATGTGGGGCATGCCGAGGCCGGCTGCAAGGTCACCGGCGTACGGCTGAGCCGGCCGCGTTACGACGTGTTGTGGGACGTCGGACGCAACGCGATCGGCGCCTTCAACGTGCCCGGCGGGCTGACCATGCGGCCGGGAGCCACCAGGGCCTGCGAGGGCGCGACCTTCACCGTTCCGGTGCGGGTCTCCGGCGTACGCGAGAAGGACTGACGACCTCAGGGCCGGCGGGAATGCCCGGGTAGGGGGCGCAGCGAGCGATGCGGCCGCCCGTTGTGCGCGCTGAGCTCGCGGATGTCGGGCGAGACCACCACTGACGTCCGCAGTACCTCGCTGGCCCGCTCGGCCGAGTCGTGTACCACCCGCTCGTCGTGACTGGCCGTCTCGATGCCGTCGGCCACCACCCGGGCCATCGCGTCCCCGTATGTCCGAGCGTCGTGGATCTCGCGCTCGTAGACCATCGTGGCCTCGTATTCGTGGCAGCGCGCGCTGCGGGCCTCGCTGCGCTCGTAGGCGTTGCCGCGCGACGCCAGCTTGAGGGCCACCGCGGCACAGTCGAGCGCCACCAGCAACAGCGTGATCCCCAGGTAGAAGACGCCGACACCCCAGAAGTCGTTGGTCACCAAATACCACATCGCCGCCGTACGCGCGCCGAAGCCGGCGTTCGCCTCGACCGCCGTCTTGTTGGCCTCGCGCTGCTCACTGATCTCGTCGGTCAGGTCGGCCCGCTCGTCCGAGCGCGCGTCCTGGCTCCTGCGCTGGGTGTCGAGCAGCCGCCCGGCCCGTATGTCGAGCGCGGTGGCCTCGTCGTCGAGCGTCCGCGACCGTCTGACGAGCTTGTCGCAGTAGCCGCCGGACGGGCAGCCCGCGGCCCTCGTCACCCCGTTGCCGGCGGAGTCGTTCACGGCCTGTTGGTAGAGCGTGCGGGCCTCCTGGCGTTTCTGCGCCGCCCGGTCGGAGAGCTCACGTACGGCGTCGTCGTCTTTTGCCGTCTCGCGGTCGAGTTGGGCCAGCCGGGCCGTGTACGTGCCGATCACACCGTCCCGGTCGATGCGGCTGAGCTGCTGGTTGTGCACCTCGTTGAGCCGCGCGTCGATCTCGCCCTGATAACGGGCGAGCATCAGCGGTTCGGTGATGAGCACGGCGAACAGCACAGCCAGTCCCAGCCGACCGACGTACAGCCCGATCGTCGGCTTTTTCAGGAAGTGCCGGGGATCGGTGGAGTCGAGTTCGTCGTAGTTGATCGAAACCCGACCGACAACGGCGCGGTCGTACGCCACCACGCCCGCGGCCACGAGCGGGCCGACCAGCCAGCGGTACCACGGGTGCGCATAGTTCGACCCGGCGTCGATGAAGGCGGCGCCGCCGAGCGTGGCGTAGACGAAGTACAGGACGACGAAGACACCGATCGCGCGGTACAGCACGCGATCGGTGTGGGTGCTCACGCTGGCCGGGTTGACGTTCGCCACCTGCAGCAGCACGTCCCGGCGGCCCCTCGGCATGCAGCCGAGTCTTGCCGATCAGACCGCCCGGTGCGCCCGAAACGCAGGGATTACGCCGTCAGGTCGGGCTCTGTGATCGTCACTCGCACCGTCACCGTGGCCTGCACGGTCTGTGGCTGCGGGTCGACGTCGAAGCCGGCCGATTCCCGAGCCGAGTCGAAGGCGACCGCCCGCATCGTCGGCTGACCGCCGAGGCCCTCGTCGGCGATCTCGACCAGCTTGTCGACCTGAGCGCCGACGGCCGCCGCGTATTCGCGGGCGCGGGACAAAGCGTCGGCGATGGCGTCGCGCCGCACCTCGGCGCCGGCACGGCTGCCCGCCCGGAGCTGCCACCAGGGGCCGGCCACCGCGGCGTGCTCGAGCCCGGCGAGCCGCAGCAAAAGCTGACCGAGCGGTTCGAAGTCGGTCACGGTCACCGAAGTGCTGACACTGCCCGAGAACGCCACCACGCGCTCGCTGCCCCGTTTGAGCTCGGGAAAGACCTGCACGCCGCCGGTCTCGCGCCGGTCGACGGCGTCACCCGCCTCGGCCAGCAGGGCGTGCAGCTCGGTGGAGCGCTCGAGGAGCCGGGCCAGGACGGTCTCGCGGTCGCGGTCGCGCGCGGACAGGGTGACAGAGAGGACCGCCTGCTCGGGCGGCACCTCGCGGAACGCCTCGCCGCGGACCACGATCGTGGGTTGCTCGGACATGGCCCGACGCTACCCGGCCGGGGCGAATCTCGCGCCCGCGCGCGAGTGGGACCAGCTCGCTGACGTCGGCATCGCGGTCAACACATTGCGCCCGCGCGCGAGTGGGACCAGCTCACTGACGCAGGACGAGCACCCCGACGGGAAGCCGGGCCGCGACGGCATGATCACTACGGTTCAGGCCAGGCGGGCGACCGCCGCCGCGACCCGCTCATCGGTGGCGGTCAGCGCGATCCGCACGTGGTGCTCGGCCGTGGGACCGTAGAAGGCGCCCGGAGCAGCGAGAATGCCGCGGTCGGCGAGCCAGTCGACGGTCTTCCAGCAGTCCTCGCCGCGGGTCGACCAGAGGTAGAGGCCGGCTTCGGAGTGGCTGATCTCGAAGCCCGCCCCGGTCAGTGCGGCGCGCAGCCGGGCTCGTCGGGCGAAGTAAAGATCACGCTGGGTCGCGACGTGTTCCTCGTCGCCGAGGGCAGCGATCATCGCGGCCTGCACCGGCGCGGGCACGATCATGCCGGCGTGCTTGCGGACCGCGAGCAGTTCGGCGATGAGCGCGGGATCGCCGCCGACGAAGCCCGCGCGGTAGCCGGCCAGGTTGGACCGTTTGGAGAGCGAATGCACGGCGAGCACGCCGGTGTAGTCGCCGCCGGTCACCGCGTCGTCCAGGATCGAGACCGGCCGCGTCTCCCAGCCGAGCGACAGGTAGCACTCGTCGCTGGCCACGATCACGCCGCGCTCGCGCGCCCAGGAGACGACCTTGCGCAGGTGCTCGACGGGCAGCACCTTGCCGGTCGGGTTGGACGGCGAGTTGATCCAGAGCAGCCGCACCCGAGGATCGGGGCCGACTGCGGTCAGCGAGTCGGAGCGGAACGCGGTGCCGCCGGCCAGGCGCACCCCGACGTCATAGGTCGGGTAGCAGACCGACGGAATCACCACGACGTCACCGGGGCCGATGCCGAGCAGCGTGGGCAGCCACGCGACCAGTTCCTTGGAGCCGATCGTGGGCAGCACCCCGAGCGTGCCCGAGGCGCCGCAAGCCCGCGCCAGCCAGCCGGCTATCGCCTCCCGCAGCCCCGGAGTACCCGCGGTGAGCGGGTAGCCGGGCGCATCCGACGCGTCCGCGAGGGCGTGCCGGATCAGCGACGGCACGGGATCGACAGGAGTGCCGACCGAGAGGTCGACGATCCCGTCGGGGTGCGCGGCGGCTCGGGCCTTGGCCGGTTCCAGGAGATCCCAGGGGAAGTCCGGCAGAGCCGCGGACAGCATGCTCAGTGTTCTCCGCGAGGCGGCTGGCCAAGAATGAACGGCGTGTCCTTGTCGATCTTCCCGACCTTGGCGGCGCCACCGGGCGAGCCGAGGTCCTCGAAGAACTCGTAGTTCGCCGTCGTGTAGTCCTTCCACTGGTCGGGGACGTCATCCTCGTAGAAGATCGCTTCGACCGGGCAGACCGGCTCACAGGCCCCGCAGTCGACGCACTCATCGGGGTGGATGTAGAGCATCCGGTTGCCTTCGTAGATGCAGTCGACGGGGCATTCCTCGATGCATGCCTTGTCGAGCACATCGACGCACGGCTCAGCGATGATGTAGGTCACGGGTCTTTCCCTCCAAAGCCACGCCGCGGGGACCGCCGGCGACAGTTGCAGAGCCTAGTATCTCCGCCGGAGGAGGTGACACGTGCTCCGTCGGCAGGATGTGGGACACCGGGTGGTGGTACGCCGAATTGTAAGCGTTTCCCCGGACCGCACGCTCTACACCGATGCCCTCGGCGAACTGGTCGCCCTGACCGAGACCGATCTCACGATCGCCACCGACAAGGGAAACATACGCGTTCCGCTGCGCGAGGTGCACCGGGCCAAGCGCGTGCCCGCCGCTCGCCGCCCGCCCGCGGCCCAGGTGATCGCCCTCGAACTGGCCGCGAACGACGCCTGGCCGGCGCCCGTGCACGCGAGACTCGGCAACTGGATCCTGCGCGCCGCGGAGAACTGGACGGGCCGGGCCAATTCGGCTCTGGCCGTCGGCGATCCGGACCGCCCGCTGGAAGCCGCGATCGACGCCGCGATCGAGTGGTATTCGGCACACGGCCAACAAGCTCTGATCAACACACCGCTGCCGCTCGCCGCCCCGGTCAACGCCGCCCTCGACGCCCGAGGCTGGAGCACCCGGCCACTCACCCTCGTGCAGACCGCGCCGGTCGCCGGGCTGATCAGCGGGCTGGAGCGCCGGGCCGACCTGCCACCGGTCGAGCTGGCCGACAGCCCGGGCGACGACTTTTACGCGATGGTCGCCGACCACAAGGGGACCCTGCCGGCCGCCGCCGCCCGCATCCTCACCGGCCCGGCCGAGGTGGTCTTCGCCCAGGTGCGCGACACCAACGGTGACCTGCTCGCGATCGGGCGTGGCGCGGTCACCGGCCCCGACCGCTGGCTGGGCGTGGCGCTGCTGCAGACGGCGCCGCACGCCCGCCGCCGGGGCTTGGCCCGGCACGTGCTGCGGGAGCTCGCCGGGTGGGGCGCCCAGCACGGCAGCGCCCGCGCCTATCTGCAGGTCGAGGAACGCAACGCGAGCGCGCTCACCCTCTATGGTCGGGTCGGCTTCACGACCCACCACACCTACCTGACCCGGGAAGCTCCCGGCGGCTAGCGGCGCACGATCTTGCGGGGCCTGGCCTGGCGCGACTGGGTGTAGGCCGTCAGGGAGCGCGACCGGTAATCCCGGCCCATCGCCACCGAGACCCAGTAGCCGACCAGCACGCCGCCGAGGGCGAACCCCAGGTAGAGCGCGATCTGGGCGAAGAAGGCGTCGGAACCGTTCGCGAAAGGCTGCTCGCCGCTGACGAACGGTCCGGCCAGGAGCGTCAGCAGCATGGCCGCGGCGACCCCGAGGACCACGTCGGGGACGAGCCACTCGGAAGGCCGGCGGTGTTGCGAGACCACGAACGTGTAGCCCGCGAGCACCAGCCCGACCAGCGAGAACATCACGATCGTGACCTTGGTGCCGGCCGCGTCGTCGCCGTCGAAGGCGAACCGGGCGACCAGGCGGGCCACCACGTTGATCACGAACAGTCCGATCGCCAGCGCCGCGATCGGAAACCAGCGCTGCTGCCTCATATGCCCTCCCGGACCTGCCCCGGCGGATCATTCACCGCCGCACCCGAATCGTGGCTCGGGATCGTAACGCCCAGCGACCTTGTCGCGCTCGATCTCCCGGCCATCTTTGCGCATGACGCGCCCCGCGTCCCGGGTGAGAACCTGGGAGTCTGCTACGAAAGCGGCGGGCGCTGCAAGATCAGGCGATAGGAGTACACCGCGTAGGTGAGGCTCCCGACCAGGATCATCACGAGTGCGACCCAGTTCTCGCCGCCGAGCAGGTAGTCGCCCTCGCGGGTACGCACGCCCGCGGCGGCCAGCACAAGCAGCGTCCACAGCGCCCAGGGCGGGCCGAGCGCCCAACGACGGCGGGTCGTGGTGACAACGAACCAGGCGATGGCGTAATTGAGCACTGCGGCGAGCACGACCGAGAGGCCGATCAGCGGGCCGCCGCCCGAGCCGATCGGGTCACCGCGCCAGATCGTCGCCAGGTCACCGGTGCGCAACGTGCTCAGGATGATCTCGAAGAGCGCGGTGACCACCGTGGCCACGAGCGCGATCACCAGGCCGGCCAC
>Ga0247781_1000574_pt1 | contig 11558 bp, 3 predicted proteins | sample UWRJL184509B5_FD_179922 | JGI IMG/M metagenome (GOLD analysis project Ga0247781, IMG submission 179922) | Plant litter microbial communities from Arlington Agricultural Research Station in Wisconsin, United States - UWRJ-L184-509B-5 | ecosystem: Environmental > Terrestrial > Plant litter >...
CCTCACGGCTATAATAACACGGCTTCCACTCTCGAAGATAGAAAGAATTAATCACCTTCAACACACACTGTTTTCCAATGCCTTGACCCCTTTTGCTTTTCAACAAAGTTAATTAAATACTTATAACGTATCTTTAAACTTACATTAACTTTAAATAAGATAATTAACTTAAGTTATTATTAACAGTACAGATAGCTTATAATATAACGTTAGTTAAGTCGATAAGTATATTACTGTTTTTTACTAACTATAATAAAGAGCTTAAGCTCTATTAAAGCTTACTTACCAGTACCCTTTAAGTTACAGTTTATGTAAACTGGATATAAGAACTATATAACTACTTATAAACTGAACTTAAGTTTATACGCGAACGAATGAAGAAGTTTGTTAATAAATACCGAACTGAGTAATTAGTGTTTAAGAAAGGACTTTATTACGATAGCGAATAAGTCGAGGGATTGACTTTTCAAGAGGGGGATTACGTTTACCTTTTTTCACAAAACTTATATTCGAAACAGCTTAGTAAGAAGTTTAACTTTAAAAGGTACAGACTGTTTTAAATTAAGAAAAAGGTCACTACTTTTAATTACAAACTAGACTTACTTATTAATATAAAGGTGTGGATTAAGGTTTTTTACGTCTTACTTCTAGAACCTACCTTAAAGGGAGTTCTTCTGGAAAAGAAGATTAAGATCAATACTAATAAAGACAAGTATAACGTTAAGGAGGTTATGGATTTGCAGAAGGGAAAGAATATATTCAAATATCTTATTAAGTAGTTAGATTATAGCTTTAAAAGTAACTTATAAGAGTTAGTCGAAAACTTTAAATGCCTAAACCTGATTATGGAGTTTTACTGAAAGAATCCAGATTAACTAAAACTACTTATAAAGAACGTAAAGTGAAGGTTAAACTAGTTAGTGTAGCTTTAAAGAGGTAAATTAACTAATTTACTTTAAAAACAGAAAAATAAAATAAAGTTTAACATTTAAACTGTTAAACTGAAAAGTAAGACTATTATAGGACTTAAAACTTAAGAAGTAGTAGGAAACTCTTTAATAGGTATAGAAGGATATTTATTAAAAACTTTAACTATAAGTTATAAGGACTTTAAACTTAATAAGGAGGTTAGGCTTTTAGGGCTTTTAGTAAGCTTTATATAAGAATAAGTACTGTTAAGAAAAAAGAAGTTAGTAAAAGAAGATAAGTAAAGTGTACCGTTACTGCGTTAAAGAACCGTTTCATTTGTTAAAAGAAAAGGAAGTTATAAACTAAATTAAGAAGAGGTTATCAGTTAAGGTAACCTCTTGGAAAAAGAATTAGTAGGTGTTTTTACTAAAAAGCCTCCTTAGTTAAAGGATTTGTTAGTTTTGGGAGGAGCAGCTAGGTGGGTTTCCTCCTGTTTTTAGAAGCGAAAGATCTTTACCTTTTAGCTAAATGCAGAAAAAGCTTACTTTTCTATCCGGTAGTATTAGACTTTAATCCGTTTAAGTTAGGTAGTAGCTTCGCGGAGCTCTCGAGTTTTCAACTTTAAGTTCCACGTAATAATGTTGTGCTTAGCGTTAAGGCAGTGTTTTTTAGAAAGGAGCTGCTAGAGGAAAACGTCGCTGTAACTGAACGTATTACACGAAGATAAAGCTCTTATTAATAAGTATTCGGAATAACTGTCCGATTATGCAGTAATAAGATAGGAAAGTAATTTTAAAGAATAACGATTATAAGGCGATATTTACGATTTAAAAGTTAAAGTAAAATCCGTAAGGTTATAGCGACGAGAGGTACTGTTTTTCGAAATACGCTTTTGCACACGGTTAATAGGTATAGTTACGTTAAGAAAGAAGAAACGCTCTTATTAGGATTTTTTGTAGAAAAAGAATATTGAAGAGGGGGAATTATGTAACGACCTTATAGGCTGACATTTAGGCTAGAGCAGCCTGATGGATCTCCTGTATAAGGAATAGTGTAGGTAGACAGTATGTACAGTACTGCGTACTAAGCTAGGGGTGTAAAGACTTAAAGCCCTTATAACTAATTAGTAGTTGCTTAGTCTTAATAAGGGTGTTTACTTACTAAGTATCTGTAAGACTTCTGAGCAAAGAGTGCTTAATAGTAGGTTGTTTAGTTCCTTATTAAGTAACAAACTACTAAGCAAGGTATAAGGTACTTTTAGTTAGTTAGTATAGATAGTTATAGTTATATTTATAACTACTGTAAGGGACTTTAATTCCTTACGCTAGTATTTAATTGTTTATTTATATCTTACTGTTTAGACTTACCTCTGTGCATTATAGTGACAATAACTTATAGTGACATTGAACCCTTGTCTAGGAGTGCTAGCTTAATAAGCTGTCTTCGGAACGCCCCTTACCTATTGGTGTCCTGTTATACGTTCTGTCTTAACCTACGCTAGTCCTCTTAAGGCCTGTGTCGGGTGCAGGTCGTAATATTTTTACTTTTTTCCACCTTTTAAATTGTTATTTAGGTAATATAATAAACCTTCTAGTCCTTTAACTATCTTAATAAACCTAACTTAAACTATATTTAATTTTAAGGGTTTAATATACTTTTAAGTACTTCGTACATCTTTAAAGTAGTTTAATACCTTCTTAGCTTCCTTTAAACAGTAATTATTACTAAGGGACTTACTAAAGGTAAGGTGGCTACTCCTTTAATTAATTACAAAGTTATACTTTTCCAGTTAGGGTAGACTTAAGATTATATTATACCTTATAATTAATATAACGTTAAAGTCTACTTATTATTTATCCTTATCCACTTTAATTAAAAGTGGTAAGTAATAGGTGACTTTACCGTTATTATATTAGTATAGGCTTCCTTCTTTATTTTAAATAGGAATAACCTTTTTACATTCTTTATTAAGGAGTTTTCTTTAGTTAACTAATAAAGGGTATATTAGGTTAAAAGCATTTTTATTATTAATCACTACTTTTACCTTAAATAACCTCCCCTTTCTGTCTGTTAAGTTAACACTAACGGAATAATACTTATACTCCTTTAACTACTGGTTTTCAGCCCTTTTAAAGGGCCTACAGCCTTTTCCCAATTCTTTCTGGAAAAACAGGCAGCTTTAATAAACCTAGTGATTAACCTTTCTTAAGTTTTCACACCTTAACGTCCAGTTAACTTTAAAGGGTTTAATGTTTTTAAAGTCCTTAATAAGTCGATAATACACTTTACAGGACTGGATTACAGCGATGTTCTTTTATTCTTAAATCTATTAATAGTCCTCTCGCTTTTACCATTCTCTAACCTTTCTGTTAAGGTGTAGCGAGCACGTTATAATTAGGCAGTTATTAAATACCCCTCCTTACTAGCATATAGTGGGAGCTTAGTTAACCACAGTAACCTTCCATTTACTGCTAAACTCTCTTATTAGGGAGTAGGAAACTTAGTAATAGGTTAGTTTTAACTCTACCCTTATAACGGTATAATCCTGTTTTTAAGCGTTAGGGAAGTGGTTATAAAGGGCTTTAAGCCTGCTATATTAGTTAAGAGTGTAGTTATTATATATATAGTCAATTTATAATATATCTTTATAATTAAGGTGGTTAATATTAACTACAGGTGTTATAGTTATAAAGTATAAGATAGGGGAAGTGGTGTTTTATTTCTTTTCTTTATCCACTCACCTTTAAATGTGTTGTTTTTCCTATATTTTTTCCCAGAACTTAAGTAATAATAACCTAGCTTATTCTTTTATAAAATGGCCCTCTTTAATAAGTTAGTGTTTAAGTTAGTTAGTAAAGTGAACTTTATTATAAAGTTATAACTTAATTTTTATTACTTTATCTTTAATTATTACTATAAGGCCTTTAACTTATAAGTCCTCCACTTTATTTACTAACTCTTAATGTTTCTCCTTTAACTCTTAGACCCTTTATTAATATACTTACTTAATGCCTTCCTAGGGGACCTTTAAAGTATTAGTTTAAGGCATATTAACTTTAATATAGAGCAGTTATCTAAGCTATCCTTTTTTTAGGGAGGTGAGGGTGTTAATCCACTTAACGTACTTAAAGTGTTTAAAAGTCTTAAGGGGTACAGTTAAGAAAAACTGCTATTTTTCTAACTTAACTCTTTCAGTTTACTTTTTCTCACTTTCCAGTACCTGTTTCACCATTTAAGTGGCTTAAAAAGCTAGCTTTTTAACTCCCTCCACTATTTTAATAAGGTCCAAGTTAGGGTCCTTCTTAGATTTCCTTAATTCTTAAGCTTATAAGGTGAGGTTTTTAAGGCCTATAATAGCTAACTAGAACATCTTTTCTTAAAGTTAGTCTTTTATAACCTACACCTTTAGCAGTTTTAAGTTTCCACCTTAAAGTCGGTCTTTTATAACCTGCATCTTTATAGCTAACTCTTTTAAAACACCCTTAAAGACTAGGTACACCATATCTTAAGGTTCTTCCTCTTCTTCTTCCTTATCTCCTAAGTTACACTTATTTATCTAAGTGTAATCTTCTTTATTACCTACTATCCTGACGTAGATGTCTTTTAAGTTAAACTTAATATTCTTTCCTTTATTTAAGATAGGTTTCTAACTAACTTACTTTAATAACGGGCATTACTGTGTTATATAGCCTTTTTTACCGTAATTAAAGCATTAAATCTAAGACAGGTCTTTAAGCTGCTTTTATTACTGTTATTATTATAATTTATCATAATTAAGTTAGTTCTGGCAGTTTACTATACTAATATTTATTAACCTAGGGTGATAACCTATTAAAGTTAATTAGTTCCCCTTTTTAGGCTTATAAGGGGTCCGTTCCTTTTAAAAGTTCTTTTAATAGTAGTGATTATAATACTAATTATCGACCTTAATAGCCATCTTAACTAGCTCCTAAAGGCAGTCCGGTCAGTATTCTTAATAAAGGTCTCCCGTAACGTGCTCCTTTAAGCTACTCCAGAACAGTATTACTAGAGCTTTTTAACTAAGTTTAGTTTTAACAACTTCCAGCTTAAAATGTGTGGAGAACTTAAAGATTAAAGACGTTTACCTTAAGGCTATAAGCCGTTACTTAACCCATCTTAAGGCGTTTAGTTTTTTAAACTCAGTCTGGAGTTAGTTAATAAAAACGTTAAAGTTATTAAAAAGGGCCTAAGTCTTAAGGGCCTCCTTACGTGCTCTATTTATAAAGAGGTTATTAATTATCTTTACATAAAGTTTATACTATTAAACAGCTACTTTATTTAATAAGGCTCTAATAAACCTTACCTTTCCTTTTTCTTTAAAGAACTGCTTATTATAATAAGTGATATAACTCTAAAACTAGGCTATTTAAGACTCTAACTGCGTAAAGTCTCCTTTAAAGTGTGATAATAGGGGGAGCTTTACTCGTTTCTTTTATAAGCCCTTAAGGTTATTATTTTCCAGCTTAACAGTGTTAAGTTAAACCTAAAGTTTTTTAATAAGACTAATACGGCTCTTAATATCTTCAGAGAAGGCTTTATTAAGCTCCTTAACCAGCCCCTACTAGTTAAGGTTTAACTCTTTAAGTCATACGGCTAACTTGTTAATTATAGGAAGCTAAGGCTAAGCTTACACTTTTTTAAGCTCCTTACCTTTTCTAAAGGTTAATATATTAGTGGTAAGAGGGAGGTAATGTCTGGGAATTTAATAAACAGTGTTTAAGACTAAGACGCTAATATTATATTATAACCTGCACCTAATATAGGCCTTAAAAGGACTAATGTAGGTTAAGACAGAACGTATAATAGGACGTTAACAGGTAAAGGGTGTTCTGAAAACGGCTTATTAAACTAACACTTTTAAATAAGGGGTTTAATATCACTGTAGGTTACTGTTATTATAATATATAAAGGTGAGTCTGAACAGTAAGACATAAATAAATAATTAAATACTAGTGTGAGGAATTAAAGTCCCTTACGGTAGTTATGGGTATAACTATAGTTATTTATACTAACCGACTAGGAGGTACTTTATACCTTACTTAGTGGTCTGCCACTTAATAGGAAACTGAGCACCTTGCCGCTAAGCACCTCCTGCTCAAAGGTCTTACAGATACTTAATAGGTGAGCACTTTTACTAAGACTGAGTAACTACTGGTTAGTCGTAAGGGCTTCGGGTCTTTACACCCCTAGCCCAGTGCGCAGTACTGTACGTACTGTCTTCCTGCACTGTTCCTTTTACGGGGGATCCGTCAGGCCGCTCCGGCCTAAGTGACGGCCTGCAGGGTCGTCACACTTAGCGATGCTTAGTCTTTACAGACTATAAAGTTTATTATAAGTGTAACGGTATGCTGTGTTATAAGGGTATAAAGCTTGACCTTCTAGTGCTGTACGAAATTAGTGGTATGTAGTTTTAAGATATCTTGAAACCTGGTTTATTGGATAGCTGGTAATATTTTAACCCTTTTTACTTTAATAACTTACATGGTGTGTTAAGTTTTAAAAGTATATATCCTAACTATATCTAGATTTTAAAAGAGTAGATATTACAGTATAGTGTAAAAACCTTAAGCTACCCCTTAGATAAACTATATATATTTAGTGGGATTTTTAACAGTTATGGTTTATTTACTTATTACAGGCTCCTGGTTATTAAGAATTCGTCCGAAAATATGGGAAAAGTTCTCCTTCTTACAAGACGCGTTTTTATCTCGAAAACTTATTTAGAGGATATAATTACCGGCTGGAGCTATATTGATACTTTTGGGTACCTTTTTAAGCAGCGTAACAATTACTTTCCCTCCTGGTTATAAGCTAGTTAGTCTAGGACGGTGGAATTCTAAAGATAGGAAATATTTTTAAAGTATTATAGTAACAAACGGCAAATTTAAGTAGGTTTAGATTTTTTAATTTACCTCTCCTTAAGATTAATTTCTAAACTTAACTTATCCTTAATAGTATTGGAATTTAAAAATAGTAAACTATCTAAGCTTTGCATTTTGGAAATTCTAGGTTTGCTAGCACTTAAGGAGGTATAGGAGTCGTTAGATCTGTCTTTTATCTTCAGTCACTATATTTCTATTAGGGGTTGGCTTATCGTATAAACTGAACTTTTAACTTACAGGACGGTTATTATTACTTAGGAGTGGAGTTACGATTAATATAAATGCACACTTACTGGGAACTTAGGAAAATAGGATGTGTGTCGTTTTACCTTTTAATCTTAATGCTCTCTAAGACGCTTTTATAACAGTTAGATCTAAAAACGATATAAGTAATTAGTCGGCGTGCCCTAGCCCAGACAGTCTGGTTAGGGGAGAGATGGTTTAAGAGATATCTAGTCCTAAGTGTTATCCTTTATTAGCCGTCTAAGTAAGTAAAAGTAAAGCTACTTAGAGGCAAGTAAAGCCTTATAAAAAGGGCTGAGACTGTCTGGAAAAGATATAGTTTGTGTGTTTTGTAGTGTAAACTGGAAAGCCTTACAGTGAGAGAACTATTAGTATCTATACATAAACTCGAACTACTGTGAGAAAGAAAGGAGGTATTGCAGGACTTTAAGCTATATTAAATATATATTATTGAATAAAATGATAGTGATAAAAGTTAGTAATATTAATAAAAGTTTCTTTTTTAAAAATATTAAAGTTATATTTACAGTTACGTTTTAGGAAATACTTTAGCAGCTAACTGCTACAATCCTATCTTAAAATTTACAGGTGTCGCTTCGTTCGTCGGTCGCGCAGCCCTCAGCTGCGCTACGGGGCGCTTCTTTCCTTTCTTTCGCTCTTATCAAAAAGTAAGGTACGATCTACAGAGTGGACTGTAGCCTTGGCTGGCAAGCGTAGCAATCTATTTCATACATTAATACACTAAAGATGGCCCTCTGGTTTCGCTAGAGAGCTACTAGAGGGAAGCTGTTGGGTTTTCACAACCCTAACCCGGCCAGTGTGACTGGAACAGTGTGGCTGGATCCACCCAGCCGCTCTGCGGCTGGATCCGTGGATCCACGCACCCACGAAGCCACTAGCTTCGTGGATCTGCACAGCCAAGAACGCTAGACTCCACTGCCAACCTCGTATTCAGTCAGCCAACCTCGCTTCGCAGAAGCGAGTGTGGCCAATGCACTTCGTGCACTGGCCACCCTCACGGCTATAATAACACGGCTTCCACTCTCGAAGATAGAAATAATTAATCACCTTCACACACTGTTTTCCAATGCCTTGACCCCTTTTGCATTTCAAAAGAAGCAATTACAACCTTTATATTTTTAATCGCTCTGGTAGGAATTACAATATTAGTGTTACAGTTCTGACACTTACTATAAATAAGCAAAGCTAAAATTATAATTATTTATGTTATTAACAATTTACTAGCGTTTTATTATATAGAGGTTACCGAATCCTGTTAAAGCTGCTCACTCGCTTGGAATGCTCACTTTTATCGCTACCGAACTGAGTGCGAGGCCTTAAGTTATTATAATGGCTGCTGCGGTTATGCTAAGGGTTATGGCTGACGTGATGATTATACGGAGCAGGTGCAGGCATATATGGGGCCGGAGGCGGATACCTGACAATCTCGACACGCTCTCTGAGTTTATTAATATATTTCCCCAACTCCCCGTGCGGCACATCCAGATCGTGCTCTATACATGTCCTTTAATATACATTATTATATACATTGCCTTCTATACACCAGCTGCTAATCCCTTTCCCTGTCAACATAGACAGGCAGATACTGCTACCTAAAGGTGGTGAGCTAGAACCAAGCAGTGTACCTATAGTTATCCAGCTAAGCTTTTACATAAAAGCATGATCTATTTTAAAATATAAATAATATCTTATTACTTATTAGCTTCAACGTACTCTAATTCTATAACAGGATAAGCCTTATAGTTAGCCTCAGCAACCCTCGGCCGTGGCACTAACGTCATATTAGGGGAGGGGGTGACCTACAATAAACCCCTAATAAAACTATTCCCACTTTACGCGTAACGCGTGCGACCTTAGCGACGTATTAATAACTCCAGAACCTTCTAACTCCCTCTAGTTAGACGAACACTATTTTATATATAGGATAGGCTTTACCTATTACACCCTTCTTCCCTCCCTTTTTTCTTACGTTTCACATTTTTGTCAAGAAGGCTACTTAGTTATAATATATTACCTTACCCGTTATAAATTCTTAATAGAAGGCGCTTAATATGGAGTATAAACACCTATGTAATAGTAGGATTTCTATCTCTGGCTTAGATGTAAGTGTATTATAAATGTCAGAAACGCTGCATTACTGCTGTGATCACTACTAGAGCGATCAGAAGAAAGATAGTTATAATTTGGTCTGTTCTCTGGCTCTCTGGCGAAGCCAGAGGGCCAGCCTTTATTTGGCTACGTGTATAAACTAAATCGCTAGATTATGGCTGATCGCTAGTTTAATTGCCACAACTGCCAGCTACGGCTACGATCCACGTAGTGGATTGTACCCTCCTTTTTAATAATAAACTGCCACTATATCAACCAGATTTCTTAAACGGTGTGGGTGTCTTATAGATAAGTCATTAAATGAATAAGTTATAAAATTAACATTCTCTAGATATATTTTAGTGAAGGTGTGGGTGAGAATAAGGGGGAGGGTGTAAAACTAGCTGGATACTATGACGTAAAGAGTAATGTGGGGCGTATAGGGGTCGATTACTGTTTTAATGCCGCTTAACCTGGTGGGGAAGGCTGTAACACTGAGATTATACATTAATTAAACGCAGCTATTATTACTAACTTAAAGACTGTTAAGAAGAGGACAGTTCTAATCCTAAATATTATTAATAGTAACTTATAACGATAGTTAATAACGAACAAACTGCAAATAAACTGTAATTAACATGTACTTACATCTTAATTAACTTACTGCTAAGTAATTTAGCTTTCTAAACTAATAAGACTGCTAAATATAATTAAATAACATTAAATAAAGTCTAAATACATTTTAAGACATTAGGTTTAAGTAGGTAGAGTAATATCAACCTGTAAGCTACCTGTAAAAGTAGTAGGTAAAAGTACTTAGGCAGCCTAAACTAGCGTTATAAGACTGTTACTAAGACTGCTGTAAATTATAACAGACGAATTTAAGCTAGAGGGAGTAAAAGGGACGCTTTAACTATAGCTTAAACGCTTAACAGCTTATTATTTAGTTATCCTGACATTAAGGTAGAGAGACAGCTAAACTTATTAAACTGTATCAAACTAATCGATTAGCTATCGCACTGTTAATAACCTGTAGGTAACTTAATAGAAGAAATTACTTATATCTTAGTAAACTAAAGCAGCAGCTAACTTATAAGACGTACAGATTACTATAATAGTAACGTAACACTTTAAGGTGTAAGTAAAGCTTAAACCTTAAATAGTTTAACAGATAGTAAATAGAATATAAGCGATATAAGAACTTATTACATAAAAATTATTATTATAACTATTACTATACTTCTAATAATAAGTTAAGTCTATAATCAGTTAATAAGCGCCCTGTAAATAGTAAGAGCAGTTACTTACTCTAAATAAGATAACACTTATAATAGTTTAAAGGGGAGTTTAAATAAGTATAGTTATTTAATAAGTTAATATAAGTTAGGTAGGGTAACTTATTAGCGTTATTACTAATAACATATTAATAACACGATAAAGAGGGGATAACATAGATAATTAATAAGGTATTAATAGGGCAGTTACAGGTAACGGTAATAAAAGAGTCGTAATTAAAGCTATTAGAATTACGTTTATAAGGGCTTAAGATAGATATAATAATAGTAGAAGTAAACGAGTAAAGGTATAAAGAGGTAATTGTAAGGTGTGTAAGGCTTGAAGCTTAAGAGGAGGAAGTTAGTAATTAAAGGAAGAAAAGTTTTAAAGGAAGGTTAAAAAGGAAGGAAGAATTTATAAAGGTTAGAGAGTGGAACTGTAACTGTAAAGGCTAGCCAGCCTTAATAAAAAGGTTAGATAGAAGTTATATGGTTACTAAAAGAGGCATACGGAGGTTAGCCGGCCACGCTAACGACCCTGGATAGAAGGAATGAAGTGATAACGGCCTGAAAGAAATAAGTTAGTAAAGTACAGAACTGAAAGTTATAATAAATAAAGAACTATAAACTAGTAATAGTTAAAGTAGTGTAAAGAAGATTAGATTAAAAGGGGGAGATATTACGGAATTACCTTTAAGCTGTTAGCACCTTAATCCTAATTAAACCCTAGGGAGTTACCTTAAGCTAAAGGGGTCTCCCTTTTTACTTTAGACGAAAAAGGAGGTAACGTAAGACCTTTAAGCTATTATAGTTAAAAGGTATAAGTATAGTAAAACTGAGAATAACCTGCTTATACCCCTATCTTACTTATAACATACACTAGTATAAGGTATTAACCTTATAACCTATCACCGCGTTTAGTAGTTAAAATTAAACTATATGTATTTTAGTAAGATAAATAGAAGAGTAGGTAGGGTGGAAACGCCCTAATTACGCCCTGATAGTAGATTATTATAACCTGCACTTAATACAGGCTTTAAGAGGATTGGTGTGGGTTAAGACAGAACGTATAACAGGACGCTAACAGGTAAGGGGCGTTCCGAAGACGGCTTATTAAGCT
>Ga0247781_1000575_pt1 | contig 11555 bp, 11 predicted proteins | sample UWRJL184509B5_FD_179922 | JGI IMG/M metagenome (GOLD analysis project Ga0247781, IMG submission 179922) | Plant litter microbial communities from Arlington Agricultural Research Station in Wisconsin, United States - UWRJ-L184-509B-5 | ecosystem: Environmental > Terrestrial > Plant litter >...
CACCCGCGCACCCTTTTCGAGCTCACCTCAAGACACATTTCGGATGAAAAAAGGGCAGGTGATGGGGAGAGCCAAGGGTTTTTGGTCACGAGGTTATTGGTTGTCGAGGAGTTGAGATGCCATCCATCGGCGTCGATTGAGTTTTTTGAATATGTAAATTCCCCAGAATGGGCAGTTGGGAGCTTATCTTTATATTGATCTTGTCAGTGAGGGGGAGAGGGAAAATCCGGGGGATGTGCTATATACGGATATCTCCATGATTACGGAATACGGGGGGTTTTGTTTCAATACACTACTGAGCCGAGTCGAGGGGCGGCCGTTTACAGCAGCCGAGCCTACTAAAGTTTCGAGTCTTTGTCAGCGGTAACAGGACTATCCCACCTCAAGATCGTTCCCGCTTGATGGAAGAGAAGTCGTAGAGAAAAGTCTTTTGGGTGCGTGGCGGCTCCTTTGTTCATTGTTTTCCCGTTAGAGACATCAATCGACCGATCCCGCGATTCTTGGCCCGTATCATACCGTACTGCAATACCACGTAACTTGTTTTGCAGTGCTGTTTTTACCCGTGCAGCGCGGCCACAGGAACGGTTCCCCCGATTTCCCAGGGGTCTCCCGTATCTGCGACTGCGACAGGGGAACAGGGGTCAGGGGACGGCCATCTTGGGTGATTGTCTTGAAACCGCCGCTCCCCAAGACTTTTGGCCCAGAAGACTGAATGAAGGTTCGGGTTTGCAGCAGGGGCCCTCTCTGGACTTGAATTGAAACCTTACCACCTTGCACTACCGCAAGCCAGGCACTTGACACTCAGCTGTCCGCATCCTCCATCTGGTCCTGTGCGTGCGCTCAGAACCTGGAACTCAGACGGAGAAAAAAATCCACCATTGGATGAATTTCAACAACACCACGTACCACAGACTCCGCCCGTAGACCGATTGATCACTTACTGCTACTCTTGCAACCCACCAAACGACCCATAACGACGACGACGAACGAACAACAGCCCATCGAACCTACGAACGAACGAAAAAACAACGGAACAAACAAACGCGAAATCATAAGCCTCGATTGCGCGCAAAAGTTACACCTGAATGAACCGAACGCCTCTTTCATCCGAAAGTTCAGGACACTGGTGACCACACAGCCACCCACTTGTCGGAAGATCAGCAGCAGCGCGAATGCATCGTCAACGAGCTTGAGTCTCACTCTCTCTCGTTTCGGTTCTTCTCTCGTTTTTTCTATCGACTCACCTCGCCAGGCGCGAGCCTCCCCTCCTGTAATCCAGTTTCGGATCCTGTCAATCATTTGTTCAATTTGAGGCAGCGCACGCTTTTGTGCTGCCGTCGCACTCGCTTTCACCATGTTCGAAATGATGCTAGAGGAAAAGTATGCCGGCATATGGACGCTCTATTGTTGAGGGCAGCAAGAGGAAATAGCTGACACTGGATTCTTGACAGGTATATCGGTCTGGCGTTGGCCATTTCTTCGAGTTTAGCAATCGGTATGCGCCTCTCCTTCCCTGACGGCCGATGCTGTCGCGTTAAAGCCTCTTAACGTATCTCGCTAACACGGTGATATTACAGGCACGAGTTTTGTCATAACTAAAAAGGTCCGCTTCCTCGATGTTCTCCCCGCGAGCTCTTTGCGATCGGCCGCGCGATATAAACAGTTAGAGGGGCATGGCGCTAACTCGAATTCGATAATAGGGATTAATACAAGCAGAAGAGCGGCATGGGTTCGAAGGAGATGGGTTTGTTTATCTAAAGAACCCAATATGGTGGGCGGGCATCGCTTGCTGTACGAGAACTCCCCCTCCCCCGGAGTGATGAGTGAAGGAAACCTGGCGCTAATATTGACATACAGTGGTCCTCGGAGAGGTATGCAACTTTGCTGCATACGCGTTTGCGCCAGCTATCCTCGTCACCCCGCTCGGTGCGCTGGCTGTCTTAATAGGAGCCATCCTGGGATCTTATTTCCTCGGCGAAGAGTTAGGGACGCTGGGTAAACTGGGGAGCGCGACATGCCTAATCGGCGCCGTCATTATCGTGCTACACGCTCCCCCAGACGAGGAGATCGAGACCATCGACAAGATTCTTCACTATGCGATCCAACCAGGTACGAACGCCTTTGTCTGTCCGGCATAAAGCCACAACCGTCTGTGCAGGTTTGCTTACCATGACCCAGGATTCCTAATCTACGCCTTCTCGGTCTGTGCCTTCGCTGCATTTATGATATACAAGATTGCACCTGTTCACGGCAAGAAGAACCCACTGATCTATCTGAGCATTTGCTCTACCGTGGGGTCCGTCTCCGTCATGGCCGTCAAGGCATTCGGCATTGCGCTGAAGCTCACATTTGCGGGCAACAACCAATTTACACATCCCTCGACATATGTGTTTTTGATCATCACGGCCGTCTGCATCATGACCCAGATGAACTACTTTAACAAAGCTCTCGGCGTGTTCCCTGCCAATATGTATGTTTGTCCCAATATGAATATATTTTCTAGCAATTTACTAACCCCCCTACCTTCTCTCAAATAGTGTAAATCCCTTATATTACGTCACGTTCACAACCGCCACCCTCTGCGCCTCCTTCATCCTCTTCAGCGGCTTCAACACCACCGACGTGGTCAGCACGCTCTCCCTCCTCTGCGGCTTCCTCGTCACCTTCACCGGCGTCTACCTGCTCAACCTGAGCCGCAGCGATCCTAACGGGACCAATTCGCTCGCTTCACGGCGCAACGGCGGCGACTCGACCGGCACCGATATGATCTCGAGCATCCAGACCCGCATGAGCATGGAGGCTAGACGGTCGATGGGCCGCAGCGATCGGGACGGCCTGATCCGCGCCTATGACGAAGAGGAGGCCGCGGGGTTTGGGCTGACGGACCTCGCGGAGGATAGCGACTCGGATGTGGACCCGCGGTCGCCTATGATGCCGAGTCATCCGGCTTCGGCTGCCTCGGCGGCGAATGGGAATGGGAATGGGAATGGGAATGGTCATTTGAGTGCTGGTGGGCTTGGTGGGAAGGGGTATAATGATACGATAGAGCTGCAGAATAGGAGATCTGGTGGTGATAGATGAGATACCCTATTTATTTGTTTGTTTGCTTGTTTGGCTGGGTTGGTCTTTTTGGCTCGGGTTAGGTTGGTTGGTTGGTTGGTTGGTTGGCATATCTATCTAGCTTTTTCTTTATTTTTTATTTTATTTTATTCTTTCAAAACTTCGGGTTCTCGTCTTATTGATTGAGTTGTTCTGTGTCGGGTTCGGGTTCTATATTTGTATGTTGTATATTTTTTCTTCTTCTTTTGATCTCTTTGCATTGGTCTTTCGAACTTACGCACTTTGTATGTATGTATCTACCTCTCTAACGTTACCCACCTAACTATCTCATTGGTTGGTTGGTTGGGTTTCATATCGTTGGTTTGTGTTGATTTGGCTTGGGGTTCATGGCGAAGGGTGGGAAAGGGGGGGAGGAAGATGTGGGAACCTGGGTGAAGATGGGATGGATGATGAGATAAGATGGGATGAAGACGAGGATTTGCTAGTTAAGGGGTTTATGTCGGATTGGGCTGAACAGGACTGATCCGGGTTGGTTGGGATGGTTTGGGTGTTGTTCATGTAGCATGAAAAGAAATGGCATTATTATTATATTATTATTCATCGCTTCTTTGGGGGTTTCTCTTTCTTTCTTTCTTGGGGAGGAGTGAGGCGGGAGGTGAGAGGTTCTTGCACATGTCCTTCTTTGTGTCTTGGGTTTATTACTTCTGATTATTTAGAACTTAGGTAGTGTTTGGTGATGATGTATATATGTTCCATACATTGACAACGCAGGTGTCCAGATACCGAATGCATGACTCTCACTTTTATACTCCGTACATTCAGGCCTATTGATAATAGCTGGCGAGATACCCCGTACCGAGACTTGTCAAGAAGAGGAATCCCAAACACAGGACACCCCTGAATTTATCTTGGGCAAATATGTCATATTCGATGCGCCACGGTGCCAGGACCTCCCTCGTCCCTAGCCACCCGCATTATGATCTGATCCGCTGTCCCCAGCCTTCTTACTCCCCTACCCACAAACCCAAGGCGGCAAGCTTCGGGATCAGGAGCAAGGACCATCTAACCGTCTTCGCATTGAGGGCGGGGGTTTCCGAGTGGGCGGGCATGGTCATCACGATGAGGAAAACACATGGGCCAGCATTGGGTTGGCTACCTCGTTGGCACGGAATACACACAGCAAAAAGGTTTGATTTCAGGGGTGAAAAGGGGAACTTTGCGCTATTTACTTTTTTCTCGGACCCTACCTCAAAGGGAGGTTGGGAATGGTGGAAAAGTCTGTTAGTGAAAAAGGGAGAGCAATCCACCTGGTTTAGTTTGTTTACACTGAGTTTGGGTTTTTTTCTCTAGGTTCAGAGAAAATGCCTAGCCAAGGCTCGAAGTCAAAAAGATGGCTGGGAATGAGGTTCAGTTGCCCATCCCAACGACAGTTGTGACGGACCACCTAGAGGTCATAGCAACGTAGTCCGAATAAAAATGCCGAAAAGGTCTGTGGCAAATCCCCGCCAAATATTCTCGGCGTGTTATTCGCACCACCTTCCTGGGGTGATGAACAAAGTCAAGGCAGGGTTCACGTGAACTCCCCACCAAGCTCCACTTTAAGCTACCAAAATTGGGGGGCTGATTGGCCACTGGCTGGCCTTCAAAGGCACGCGAACACGGAAGGTACGCGGTGGTCAATTAAACAAATCGCACTTTCCCACCCCCCCCAAAAAGTGAAAGGGAACCCAACCCAAGAAACAAAACCAACCATTTGGCTCTTGACTTGTCTTTCACCATCGAATTCAACTTGCGCTGGACGAGCTTTCATCACATTCGAATTGTTTCTGGACCATACTTCCCCTCCGCGCGCTGCGATAGAGAGGAGCGAGGCAGAGCAACAGTGCTCCGTACACAAATATTTGTCGCAATCTCAACAGGAGAGGAAGCAAACTTGCGGCGCCCATCCAATCCAATCCCAACGTCAACGCACCGCCAACCTCCATCTCCTTTCCCGCAATTAGCTGCTTGAAAGCCGATCGATCGCCCATCCCAATACAAAGACAACCCCTTCTGCGCATTACACCTGATGATCTAGCGCATCCTCCTAGACAACATGTCTACACCACAAAAACGTTCACAGCGTGCGCCTCGTCGCGAGTTGCGCAGCGATGCAATTGCCGAGTCCTCGTCGCCTTCGAGGCCTTCCAAGCGTCGCAAGAAGGTAAACCCCCCTTTTCTTTTGCCAGCCTTTGTCCTGCATCTCACCTCGCCGCTTCCTTCCACACCCGCCCTTTGCGCCTCGCGCCCAGATACGGATTACGATGATAGATCGTGCAACCGCATCAGCAGGCATGCCGCTTACCCAATGCTGACTCGTTTCTTTTTGTCAATGGAATAGACTGATGAGTTGCCCACCGAACCCACTGAAGAAGAGGACTCATCCCTTGCTGCCGACCAGTCCGGCATCAACTCTGAGGACGACGACCAGATTGTCACGCGGGTGACCCAAGTACTACTTGCGCCCCATGGCCCCGTACATGCAAGCCAGAACTATGCGAATACCATACACGAGTACAACAAAGATGGAGTAAAAGCCTACGCCAAGATCGCTGCGTTGGATTGGACCTACTACATCACCAAACTTGTCGTCAACATTGGGAGATCTTCCGAGCCCGTTCCAAACCGAACCGATCAGGAGGGCCAGGACGATGAGGATGCAGTGCATATCGACCTCGGCCCCAGCAAATTAATATCCAGGCAGCATGCATCGGTCTACTTCAATCGCGAAGAGGAGAAGTGGTGGCTCCGTGCCAAGGGCCGCAATTCTCTCAAAGTCGATGGTGTAGCATGGACCGCCGGACAAGAGGGCCCCTTGAGCAGCGGCGAGGTTATTGAGATTGGCGGCGTCGAGATGATGTTTGTGTTGCCCATCGATCTCAGTCCGTTGCATATCCATGAGCAGTACTTGAGGCGAGCGGGGGTTGTGAAGGAGGAGGAAATCTCTACCGCTCCTCAGCCAACTCGTCATCCCCTGCCGTCGGTTGGAGATGTCCTTCCTGCACAGCAGACGAGCCCAACAAGCAAGTCATCGCGTGGTCAGGCGGGCCCGAAGCCATTGGCTCCAGCGCCTCCGGATTACAAACGACCCGGTACCCCCCCTTCTCACCGTCGGCCTGTGGCGACGCAACGCACGCCTCAGGTTGAGCAGCAACTGCCTGGTCCAGTCATGATGAACAACAGCGATGTGGATCTCAGTCTGGACGAGAACAGTCACATCAAGCCTCAGTTCAGTTATGCACAGATGATCACACAGGCCATCATGCACACCGCGGACGAGAAGCTGAATCTCAACGGCATCTATACCTTCATCATGAGCCGTTATTCGTACTACAGACATCAACCGGCTTCTGGCTGGCAGGTTAGTTTATTTGTCCTTTATCTCTCGATCAATCATTGATGACTGACTTTTCTTGCTTAGAATTCCATCCGCCACAACCTGTCGTTGAACAAGGCATTTGAGAAAGTGGCAAGGTCGACAGATGAGCCCGGCAAAGGAATGAAGTGGCACCTTGTACCCGATCAACGAGAGGATATGCTCCGCACTGCTTACCGAGGTGGTCGAGGCGGCCACAGAGGATCTTCAAATCCGTCCTCGCCGAGCCAGCTGAATTACATCACTCAGGGCCCGCGGGACATGGCTGCTGCCAGAGAACCAGGATCAGCTCGCAAGCGAAAGGTGTCCCCATCGGGTTCGCCACAGCCCCGTTCGGTTCTGCGTGACTCGCTGGCGACCCCTGTGCGCACCACGCGCAGGCCGCTCCCTGACGAGGCCGGGGCAGCCGCGGATGGCAGCCCACTGCCGCGTCTCCGGAAGCCCAATGCTTCCAGCACGCTGGGAATGGTGGAGAATGCGCCTGGCTCGCCAACCCTCACCTCGTCTTACCTGCAAGAAGACGGTGCGTCTTTTGCTACGCCGGCACCGCACCGAGTCCACCCCAAGCTTGCTCCTCCCAGCACGGCCCAGCGGCCCAGTCAGCACATGCCGACCAGCTCTCCTGCGCCGTTCTGGAAGTATGCCGACATTGGGAGCACCCCACTGAGGCCTTCGCATCTCGACCTCAGTCCGTCGAAGGGTGGGCTCGGAAACCTGCTGCCGCCGAGTAGCAGTCCACCGCCTCCAGCGCGGAGCAAGTCGCCGGTTGCGAGCCCAACGCGGCCTACCCGCCCCGCAGCAGATGATCCCCCGAGTCCTATTGAAGAAGAGGGTATTGGGGGCTTTGATCTTACCAAGTGGGTGACATCCATTCTTTCTATGAAAACTTCCTGCTGACATATATTAAAGGGGATTCCAAAGTATCGGGAGCTACCATGCACCAGTAGGACATGGGAAGCAGGTGCAACCCGCAACAAATGGGGATCTGACTGCTGGTGGTAACGCATAATTCTGCTCAAGCTGCAACACCACGATAGACATTCCGGGACTATTGATGTGCTGACTGGGGAGTGGTAGAAGATTCAGCGGATACAAGAGGCGGTTTCGGCGGGTGGGAAGGAACTGATGACTGGCGGGAAGAAGTGACCAAGAGCTGTTTGGAACGTTTAACCCGAGGGACGCGGTATTAGGCAATGCATCAGTCGACCGGCAGCCAAACGGATGGGAACCATAGCGGTCGGCAAGGCAACATGGAGTGGCTCCATGGTCCCGAATGCTCACTCGACATCCGCTCCTTCGACAACGGTCCTTCCAATTTCGAACCAGAGCCAACGCAAAGTCAGCTACTGGTTCCCTGCATGGAGATGGATACGACTTGAGAGTTATTCTGCCCCTTTTCACGAGATGAGACGAGCGACGACGGTGTGTAAGAATTGGTTGTACGAGTTTGCGGTTTGCATTATCTGTTTGGGTTGGTTCTTGTTCGTTCAGCCGGATTGAGGACAACAAAACCAACTGGCGCTTTGTGGTTTCTTTTCTTATTTTTGTTGAGGCTACGTCCTGGGCTTATTTCATTGGGGAATGGGCTGGCGAGTTCTTTTCTTTTTAGGGTGGTACGGTTGGAGTTCGAGTGGTACACGGCGGAGCCTCGTCAACATCGGTAGCCGGAAGGTGGGACATTGCGAAAAGTCTTGCGGCGACGTTTTTTCTACGTGGGTGGGCTGTGCATGAGGATATGGGCATTGCACGATATTCGTTTTCCCCTTACGAATCCCCCAGATCGCCCTCGGCAGGGGAGAGGACTTCTCTTTCAACGCCATCACTAGTCGTCCAACGCTCTCTCGACAAGTTACCTCTATTGCCGTTAAGCACCCATTCTCTTTTGGAGTTTGAATGGGACCGACGAATGGGTCTGAGGATGTCACAGGCAACATGATGGATTCGGAGTGTCTGGTGCCGGTATTGTCGACTTGGAAGAATCTCGGCGGCCCATGCGATAATGACCCATACAGCAAGGAGTCTGTCAAAAGATTCAAATGCGACTTACACCGCTATCTAGTAGAGAATTACTTCAGACACGGCTCTCTTAAGATGCCAGTAACACCGTCTGCGCATGGATGGATAGGCGGGATTAATGGGTGCGTGCTGCGTTAGTTATAGTTGAGCGTAATGATCCGTTTATGGTTATGGTTGAATGGAGGTCCGTCGTCCTGCAGGCAAGGTATTGAATTTCAATAATTTTTTCTGAACGGATGCTGGTGTCTTGGCCATACCTATTTGATTGTTTAGTTAGCTATTCATTATGACTATCATTATTGTTACCGGGACGATCTGCGTTACCCTTTACTGGAGCTCGACTTGTGAGCATCAGATACATTAGCAATGTCATCCGATCCATTACCTACCTACCTTATTTGTCGTTGTTTTTTAGTTTGCTTGGGTTTGTTTGGCTTGTTAGTTGGTTACTTCCATTACGTTTATATTGGATATGAAATTCCCTTTCTCTTTGGATTTACAAAGGATATATTTTCGCACAGTGGTTGTCAATATCCATCAACATGGACGATATATTTCGAGAGTGTTGTGGGAATATCCTCTAGGACAGTGGGACAACTACAGTTCAGTGGCTGGGGGTTAAGCAAAGATCTCGGTTGGTAGTTTAGAATAGAAACAATATTTTGCATTCCTATCTCACCATATTCCATTTATAAACTCTGATTATCCTCAGAATTATTCCATCTGATCTGGTCTTTCAAGTTCAAGCCCCTGACCCGCCTGTAGCACATTGAAAATGCACGGGTACCGACCCACTCACACCACCACCACTGCACTGTTCTTAAGTTACCGAGTAATGCAAGTCTCACAAAGAGCCACACATACCCTTGCCACTTATGTATATACTCCCATGCCCGCACATTTCTCCAACAAATCTTAAGAGGACACGCCCGGCTAGCTCAATCGGTAGAGCGTGAGACTCTTATAAAGACATCTCAAGGTTGTGGGTTCGACCCCCACGTCGGGCTCAATTCCCGGCGGCGATATCCTCTGTTTCTTTTTTTCTTATTGCCCTCTCTTTATCACATATCCCTCAATGATTGCTGAGGCATATGGAACATTGATTAATTGGTTGTCCCTCTATTGTGAAAGTTATTTTTTTTTACTACGTACGCACGCATCAAGGAAGTCACGATGTGCTTTCCCTTTTGGTGTTTAGCACACTTCGATTATGTCATGCCCCGTGTTCTCAACTTCTTCTCCCCGCTATAAATGCCAGTGGAGATACTCCTCCGCGCATTGCAACGCGAGACGTCAGCGGGCAGGTGTGCTGTTTTTAGCGACCATTTGGGTGGTCTTCCCCTGGCGATGACGTCAGCACCCGCAATGGCAGCGATGAACAACCGCGAATTTGTATTGTAGCCATGGATTTCAAGTATTTGTACGACCAACATGCACTTGGGATCGAATCCCGAGGATGCCTGTATATAATTGAATTAAATATCGAAAGAATATCTTTTAGACCGGCTATAGCTGCTTCTTCCGTACCACGAACTACTTTGTTCTCTCTCCCGTCGACGACTACCTTACCTACCTATCTACCCAACTAACACCAACGGCACACCCACTCGTCTTATTAGAGAGGCGATTTCCTTACCTGTCACGCGTTAATTAAATCCCAACCCAAAAGAAAAACACCATAGAACTCGAAACGTGAAACAAATCTCCCAGCTACCCCCGCCCAACCGAGCACAAAATGTCTCCCCCCCTCCACCACGAACCTTTCAAGTCCCTCGGCCCCCTCGCATGGGAAGACGTCGACCAAGACTCCGACAGTCTCCCCGACCTCCTCTCCGCCGCATTTAGCGATTCCCAAACCTTGATCGACTCCATCCCCGTTCCCGCAACCGTTACCACCACCACCACCACTAGTTCCACCGGCCGTGCCCGGGCGAAGACCGAATCGGCAGTAGCAGGCTACATCCCACCCGCCAACTTGCCATCAAAAATCAAAACCTCCGATCCGGCCGTCACAGCCCAGCTGACCAAAGAATGGAAGGAAGTAAAGGTCAACCCGAAGGATAACCCGCTGGGCATCTCCATATATAAGCTCGGTGCGAAAGATGGGAAGGGGGCGTGGTTTGCGAGGAGGAGCGTACACCACGGGTTGTCGTTTGACAAGTGGAGGTTGGCGCTGGAGAGGGAGTTTGCCGAGACGCTGAATAGATCTGGCAAGGGTGGGAGTGAGCCGGGTACGGGGAATATCAGGGGGATTGGGGCTGAGAAGAGGGTGGAGAGGAGGGTTATTGACGGGGTTGGGGCTTTGGAGAGTGAGTATTCCTTTTTCTTGTTCCCTTCTTCTTCTTCTTCTTCTTCTATCGCCACTTCTTGATCTTGCCTACTGTTGGCTAATACTTACTCTCGTTTCAGTGTTCCAGGTATCTGCCAGGTTTCCGGGCCCTACCACGCCGAGAGACTTCATCACACTCCTTTTGATGTCCCCTACACCAGCTACTGGCGAATCAAAAGATGGAAAACCAAGACAGTTTATGCTGGTTTCCCGGCCCTGCACACACCCCGACTGCCCTCCCCGCCAGGGATTTATTCGCGGGCAGTATGAATCGGTTGAGGTCATACGGGAGGTTCCGATTGAGAACCCCCTTCGGAGAACACGGTCGTCGGTCGACATGACCAGAGATGAACTCAAAGCCATCTTGCTTAAGGACAAGAGTGCTGCGGTAAGGGGAAGTATCGCCGAGTCGTCCTCCCCGCGTCCTTCCTCGCCACTACCGAGACCGTCTTCAGCAATGGATACAGACAAAGTACGGGAGATGGAAGAGGAAGAGACGGAGATGGCCATCGAGTGGCTCATGGTCACTCGTAGCGACCCGGGTGGTAGCGTACCTCGGTTCATGGTTGAAAAGGGCACTCCGGGAGGAATCACCAACGACGCCAACAAGTTTGTTAGATGGCTCTCATCCACGAGCATCGAAGAATTGTCGACGGAGAGCGCTTCAAAGGCTATTCCCAACGGGGATGCCAAACAGAAACTGCTCGTGGAGGATCTCGCAGACTCGGCAGGGGA
>Ga0247781_1000576_pt1 | contig 11554 bp, 9 predicted proteins | sample UWRJL184509B5_FD_179922 | JGI IMG/M metagenome (GOLD analysis project Ga0247781, IMG submission 179922) | Plant litter microbial communities from Arlington Agricultural Research Station in Wisconsin, United States - UWRJ-L184-509B-5 | ecosystem: Environmental > Terrestrial > Plant litter >...
TCGTTTTTATCCTTGATACATGACTTACCTGGTACCTACCGTACTTGCATAGCACATAAAAGACGTATATCAGGGCCCGGGGTGTAAAGAAGAAAATGGTAGAGCAACAACAGCCGAATACCCGTCCAACAAAGTTGAACAAGAATGGTATCCCGCCGTTTGAATCTCTACCCCTGCGCAAGGGCGATCCCATCTGGTCGGCCTGGGGTTTATACAGCGACACAGACGAGCTGGGGACGTTGAATCGATTAACTGATGAACGGGTTGCTACCGCTGCGAGGAGTGAGATTCGGACGGGCGCCAGGTTGGTACTTTCATTGTTATACCATGCCCTCGCGAGATTATACCATCGATAACTAACATTGTATTGGGTGGTGATGATGTCAGAATCTCAATGAACTGGCCGCTCAACGCGCAGACGGACGGGGCGTTCTTCGGAAGACAGGTGTTCCATCATGAGATGTTTGCGAAATCGCCAGGGACGGTCAATGATGATGTGTGGACGTTCAATTCGCAGTCGAGTAGCCAGTGGGATGGACTGCGGCACTATGCTTACCAGAGGGAGGGGTTGTTTTATAACGGGGTGGGGATGGGGGATATTCATGGGGGAGTGGTGAAGGTTAGGGGGGAGGGAGACGATGGGAAGGAAGGGGGGAAGAGTACTGTTAATGGGATACAGGGTGAGTTTGATAGGGTTTCTTGGGAATTGTGTTTCCTACGGGAGATGGTAAAAGTAGGTAGATCAGCTAACGATGTACCTCGCAATAGCCTGGGCGGAAAAGGGAATCGTTGGCCGTGGTGTGTTGGTCGATTACCATTCCTGGCGAATGAAGCAAGGTCGAGGGGAGGAGGACTTTGACGCCTTCGAGACGACTCCCATTCCGCTTGGGGATATCAGGGCGTGTCTGAGGGATCAAGGAACCGAGGTGAGGTTTGGGGATATCTTGTTTATTCGGTCTGGTGAGACTATCCCAACCAATAGGCTAATATGTCCCCTCAAGAGTACTAACAAATAATGAACCCAGGCTGGATGTCCTCGTACCAATCCAAAACCCCCTCCCAACTTCAATCCCTCCGCGCAACATTTCCCCATCACCAGTTCGTCGGCCTGCAGCAGAGCGAGGAGATCCTCCGCTGGATCTGGGAGAACTTCTCCGCTGTGGCCGGCGACCAGCCCAGTTTCGAGTGCTGGCCGTCGCAGCAAAAGGACTGGTCGCTGCACGAGGTTCTCCTCGCGGGCTGGGGGTGTCCCATCGGGGAGCTGTTTGACCTGGAGAAGCTGGCCGAGCATTGTCGACGGGAGGAGAGATGGAGCTTCTTTGTGAGCAGCGAGGTTTGTAATGTGGTTGGTGGTGTTGCGAGGTATGTCTGTTGTGTTCTTGGTGGACACTTGGTTGATGATGCTGACAATAACGACGCGAGTAGTCCCCCAAATATCTTAGCCATCTTTTGAAGACCGTCGACATCATGGCGATATACTTGTGATAGGGGGTTAGGATCGGAGGTTCTTACTAGGTTCGATTATCATTTTGGATTGGTATCCATTTACTTGGGACTTGGACGTGGAGATATATCTCATTAATCACTAGGTAAAAAAGTGTAATCAAGTGGGAATTCCACGCAGGAGTAACTGTGGTTTGGCTTATAATTGATTGCGCTTGAAGAGGTTTGCCAATACCTCTCTCCTCTGTCAAGCCAAGATACTCTCAAAGTATAACAAACCAAGACCTACTGTCCATTCTACAGCATTTAGACTAGAGGTATGTAGTTTCCTCTCTGTATCCCTCACCGCCACCTTCATAGTCATCCTCGTCATATACATCTTCCCCCTCTTCGTAATCAGCCCCAATCTCGCTATTCTCGCCATCTTCATCCTCAAAGTCCTCGACCTCGTCGTCGATATCGCTGCCACCCTGATCATCGGTATATATTCTCTCGTCGTCGTCATCGTCGTCCCCTTCGTCCCCGTAATCATCCTCCTGATATTTATCGCCTTGCCTGAGCGAAGAATCGATCTGGTTATATTCATCTCCAAGTTCTTCCAGATCTTCCATCTCCTCGTCTTCTTCAGCACCGCTATGGCCCCCTACCTCGCTTTCCTCATCTTCAGTTTCATCGTCGTCTTCATCGTCGTCTCCGTCAAGGTCGTCGAGAAGTTCTTGCTGGAATGCTCCTGTTTCTGTGTCGTCTTGGTCGCCGTTATCCTCCTCAATTGTGGGATTGAGAGGCGGTTCGTTGACTCCAACCGCGTCACCCCCGACATCCGGCCTCGGAACCTGTGATGTAGCCTCGGAAGCGGATTCGCCTACCGGAGCCGCAGCAGCAGCATTCCTGGAAAGCAGGCGTATCATCTTCTCGGCCTCTCGATCTTCCGTTTCCCTGAGCGGAATGCGGACCCGGTAATGTGTCTTTTTCCTCTTCTCCTCCCACCTGTCCCTCCCGGGCTTGAGGCCCGGCTTCATCTTCTTTCCCCGGAGCTGCTCGCACTCGGCGGCCGTGAGTTGGAGGTCGGGGAGTGTGATTCCTATACTCGTACCACCGCCGTCTCCACCATCCTGGGGGCCCTTTACCGCGTCGAGAGTTGCGCCGAAATCCTCGTCCGTGAGTGTTCGCCCAAATCTAATGGCCAACATTTTGCATTTCATGATTGCTTTCGCAACCGACCACAGCACACGATGATAGTAGCCGCCAATTTCGACATCGCACTTGGCGCGCACCTCGGCGTTGGCAAACAGCCGGGCGATCAATGGGTCGGTGATGTCGCAAACCTGCCAGACCTTTCCATCTGCACTGAAAGCTTCTCCGTTGAAGATGTGGGTGTCGCGAGGGCCGTCGTCGTCGCCGAGCTCTTGCCAATACTTTCCGAAATTGGTAACTCCAATCTCGTTGCGCCTAACAGCTTGCCATGACCGGCCAACGCTCCCTATTCGCGTCTTGTGCAGCTTGAAGATCAAGGTTTGGTAGATTCGATATTTGGGATCGGTTCGGGGGTCCAATCCGTATTTTACCAAAGCATCGCGCCAGGGACCGCCCTTGAACTGGTATCCGGCATACTGTAAACAGTGACGAACCAAGCTCCCGCTCTTTGGCAGCGAGGCAAATTTCGAACCAAGGCGGTTCCACATGCTGCGACGGGTCCAAATAGGCCGTTCCTCCATGGCGAGCCACATCTCCGTCATGATGGTCGCCACCTGGGGGTCAGACATGTCGGGCTCTCTGCTGGGGGCTGTCGGAACTGGGTACTCATCGTGAGCGATGAAGTAACCAGCGGCAGGGATTCGGGTTGTGACGTTGACCACGCGTTTATAGTCGTGATCCTCTGATCCGCTGTCAGATGGTCCTGGGCTGACCTCCTTCGTATAAGGATTCTGGGCGTAGTTGTAGCCGAAGGGCAGACTCATGGGTGTGAAGTAGGGAGGCGGTATAAGGTCAATGTTTTCTCCAGACTCGATGCCTGGCTCCAAGGTGAACTCCTTGAGCTTGGAGACGTCGCCAGGAAGGACCTTGTCGACAAATTTGGTCATGAACTTGGAGCTGCCCATGGCATATTGGAAGTCGGCCATTCCTCTGTATCGATGGGTGTTTGTCACCACGCCGATCGGGTCAACAGTATACCTGCCCACATTGTCGCAAAGCTTGCGCCTGAGGAGTTTTGGAGCGTCCCGGCGATCTCTCGACTGGACTTCGTCAGGGGAACCAGGGGGCACGATTTCCCCCTCGAACGGACCATCGGTGCCTCTCTTTCGCTTTCTGCCTGTCCGTTTCGGGACAGTCACCCTCAGCACTATATTGTGTGTAAGTGCATTGTGGGATGTCAGAGGCCTCACCGTTGGGTTGTCATGGCGGAGGTACAACGGAACGGATATTTGAGGGCTTGCTGTGTCCAGTATCTAAATATGTGTGAGTATTTGCGTTTTCTTGCTATGGAATGAAACCCCGATTGAGAGAATACGAACTGCTTCAAGTGCATGGTTTTGCCCAAAAGTCTTGATTCCCTTGTCGATGTCTTTGATAATCATGGGATGCTCGAGAGCGCCGAGTCTTCTGGTCGGAACTGCATAGACCGGTGCCTGCTCAAGGCTACTGTCGCGAGCAGGAGCGGCCATGTTGGCGATGTGAGTTGTGGCTGATGATGTACCCGATTCTCTTAAGAAAACCGTTTGATAATAAAAATGGTACGGAATATGGAATAGAGTGTGTCGACTTAGAAGGCTACAGTCCTGCTTGTGCTGTATGCGAATTGATTGGAGTGGGATGATAAAAGTTTCGCACAGTACGCACAGTACGCATGGGTGTTTTATCCACTGTTGATAGGTACCGTAGTGGTTTTGGGTTCAGACTGCTTCGAAAGCTTGATGCCGACGGAGAAGGGGTTTCCCATAAATATTGTACTTTATCAGAGCATTATCATAATTCTGATTTGAATTTTCGAGTTATCTTCTCATAAAAGCTTACTTGATTCTTATAAAAAAAAAGAACAATGAAACTCCGAATCATCAAGGTAATGTTTTAGCCTGCGAGTGCCCTCACTAGGTTGGGGACGGGAGCTAAATTAGCGTCTTAGCTGTAGCGGCTTGGTGGCGTGCACTGTGCAGCTCCAACCCCGATGGCAAGGGCAAGTCCGACTCCATTCGCAAACATCAGACGAACAACTTTCTTGGGTGACGCATTTTCCAGAGTGCCCTATTGCATACCCAGATAGGCGCGGGTAGGGCGGTATGACGGTGAATTTGAAGGAATAAACTGGCTCCGCTCTGCTCGTTGTCAGGCATCCAGCCATTCGTCGGTCTGTCCTCAGGCAAATATCAAACCTTCAGGACGAGGTGGACTCTGAAGCCGAAACTATACTGGAATGTATAAAGGTTAATGTCATATCAAGGTTCTTTCGGAGTAGGGTCAGAGGTAATAATGGGATCTATTTCCTATATAAATTCCAACAAGCCCTCCTATCACCAGTCCATCTCTTGACTACATTCATGATTCTCTGTCAAGACTGTGCCGGAACCGGGAAAACCAGTCATGGGACAAGCATCCCAACCGACAAACGAAGTGGTCGACGACCAGGCGCCGCTGAATAACGAAACCCCTAGGCCGAAGGCCATCGACAAAGGTTCATCAGACACTCCCGAGGTGATTCTTGGGATTCAGAAGCGTCAGCTTCCAAAGCGCTTCGAGCGCTACTTTCTCGACGACGACATTATCCTTTTCAACCACCGAACACTTCCCAAGTGTTTTCGGGAAGGGCGATACGATGAAGAGGACAATTCCGACGCCACTGAGCCCTTCCCTCTCAAATGCTCCTCCTGCCTTGTGGATCAGATGTGTGCCTGGGTTGTCTTGATTATATTCGCACTCGCGTCCATCAGCCTGGGCCCTGGCCTATTCTCCTCGCCGACCGCCATTACTACTCTTGCTCTGGGCTTTGTCGTGACAATTATTATCCAGACATCTCTGTTTATCTGGTTCTCCCGCACCCAAGTCCACGGTGAACACCCTGATGATCACATGCACTCCGTTGGGTATCTGATCCAAATTCTCCTTGCCGAGGGACGGCGGCATTCCTTCGATGTCATGCTCTGGAAGTTTGAGCGCTTCGAAGACGTATGGAACCAGCTGCAACATCCAAATTTCACCAACGGGTTCAAGTGCAAGTACGACGAGCACCGGCCTGTTTCGCCGCTTGTACAATGGGGCCCGATTTTCCGGGACTACGGGCTTGTCCTTCGGCTTTCACAGTATCCTATTCCCAGCCCGCTCGCGTACATCAGCTGCACCCCGTGGTTAGGAGGCTGGATTGACAAGGTATATCAGACCTACAAATACAACCAGCGATCTCTGGCAGCCGCTCGGGCTTATGACATACTCGAGCGTGATGGATCTCTCGCCCCTGATGCTGCTCTGCCGCCAAAAGAGTACAGTATTCAACGGTTGGAGCGGGAGGTGGGCGGGTTCATATTCTTACCGACATGGACCTTCGACTTTGACGCAAATGGGATGTGAATGGAAAGATTACAGCATTCCACGGTAAATAGTCAACCTGCACTACCTAACATGGGGCCTTGCTGAGACTTCGTAATGATCTTCTTCAAGGGGTTAAAACGCTATTTACAGGGCATTTTTGTGCGTATTCAAGCCATATTTATGCGTATTGACAAGGACAAGAAGGTCTCAACAAGGCCCCATGTTAGGTATTGCAGGTTGACTCTTTACCGTGGAATACTGTACTTGTGGAAAGTCGCGCCGGAGGTGACGAGGCCGGTGTGGTGCGGTGAAAAGTGGAGCAACCGGGTCCGGTGCCGCCGGAGAGCAAAAGCCGTTGACATTTACCTACCTACTTACAGAACTGAAACCGCATGGTATTGCGTTTTCATTGACGTTTTCATTCTTTTTTTTGGCAGATGGAAATCTGAACTACGATATGGAAAGTCGCAGAGTCAGGCTGATAAATGGAAAAATGCTGTGAGGGGCATCCGTTTTGTGGATGTCAACCCGAGGCACGCCTTGATAGAACGAACCTTGATCACATTGACCAGACTTTTGTTGAGAACTCTGGAGAAAGACATGGTCAAGTCTGCAAACCTAATCAAACCTAATTAAACCTGATAATGATGGTGTTCCATTGATTCTCTTGCTGGGTTGTTCAGTGTTTCTTGGGTTTATTTATGTCTTAAGGTGCCTTGTTCATTTCGGAATGTTGGCCACGAGAGTGACATGATTCATGTCAAAGAGCCTTATGATTATGATAAGTTGTTGAGTTATTACCTAGTAATGAGCCTTACGAACAGCTTTCATATACATATACGATTTTTAGTACTTGGTATTGAAAAGTACCAAAGGTGATTATTTAGTTGAGAATAGTGTACCGAAGTGCATCGAATGTGTACATACAGTACATCCATACGTATAGCATCCTGCATCAATGCACAGGACTTCTGTCGGTATAGGCCCCATCACACGCAGAATGGAAACACACTTCTTCCGAGCTGAGCAATGTTGTTACCGTCGGTTTTTGTTTCTTGTTTGCTTGAGCCCGGGCCTTTCCTGATTTTCATCTTGAAACGACTAAAATTCGAGGATCCAGAGGCTCCATAGGTACTGGATTGCCCGTTTGCACTAACAATGGAAGTGCCCCGCGTTCAGGTCTTCAAGGTCACTCACTCACTGTAAATGGATATTTTCAGCATCACTGCCCAGCCCGACAGCCCTCCGCCTCATAACATAGGTAATCAACAACACCACCACGAAATGTATTAGCTTAAAAATACAGCCAATTAAAGGCTGGAGGAAACATTTGATCACCTGCATCGTTGCCTGCCTGCCTGCTCCCTCTCTGTCACACCGTGCATGTCGAGCAATAGGACATAACTGACGCCCAGACGTGCCCTCCTCCACTGTGTAATCTGACCATCAGCGCCAGAATTTGGCACCTTGGACGCCTTCTTTTGCTTCTTTTTTTGTTTTTCCCCCTACTTTTTCCCCCAAAAGAGCATCCGCCTTGACAGACAAGCGCAACCTTGCAGGGCATAATATGTAGCAATAGCTTTCAGCTTTTCCAGTGACAATGCAACCATACCTAGGGTACCAGGTAGGTAATTCCGGCAAATCATCATCGCCATCAGATAAACTTTGTCAGAAAACAAGTCCTCGAAGCAATCTTGGTAACTTGATCGGAAAAGGCAATTTTAACATTTGATCTTGCACTGATTCTGCCCGACGATAACTACGTACCTAAATCCCACCTCGAGACCCACAAACTGGGAGACATTATCCCAATCAGACAACAGTCCGCACCGCACGACTACCTACCTACCTTAACCCCCGTTCAAGCCGCACCGCCCAGCTCAACCTACACCCTGACCTCGATAGCGCAGCTAGAACCCAGCAAGCATCCTTCGAACACCAACACCCCCTAACCTTAGCACCTTAGGTCCTCCACACCTACCTTACGTGCTTACGGCCTACCTGCCTCCCTACCAACTGTGCATTGCTTGGCCAAGTTTCCGACAACCTCCAGCTCACAACGAGGCAGTCCGGCAGCAGCGCTTCGAAAACAGACTCGGGCTGCGTCGACAGCACAGCTTGCCCCACGACCTCTTAGGTATCCCAGATCATTGATTCAGGACCGCCTCCCGTCGACCCGCGCCAATTCAACCGCGCCATCAATTCGATTCCCGACGACTGATCAGCGGATTGTCTCCCAACCGCACGGCACCCGCCCGCTTCTCTGTAGCGAACCGAACCTCTTTGCCCCTCGTCCGCTTCCAACCACGACCACCACCGAGCATCTGCTACGCCAGACTACGCCGCTAAAGCCCGCGATTGGCACAGCTCCGTCCCCGTCTCGATAGCCCTGTCGTCGACCCATCCACACTTCATTTTCACAACCTCGCGACCGTCGTCGATAAATTCCCCGGCTGTCTGCTCGAGTCGTGTTGACGTGGGCGCAGACTTGCACTCGACGGTTATTCCAAGCTACCCCTTGCCATAATTATCGCCGGTGCAAAGCACGGTCTCCAGGCCTTGAGCTCTCGATCTTTGAGCACCCGACAGTCTCACTGTCGCCGTGCCTCGTCGTTCATTTGGCGTCGGGTTAGACCCCTCTACCCAGCCCCACCGCGTGTGAGGCGGCTTCCAGGATGAAGCGCTTCAGCCAAAGAGTCGTAAGTCTCGTCGCCCTACATGTATCCTTCCCCTCATTTGCCCTGACCGAGGGCTAACCGCGTCGCCTTGCTAGCTGTCGAGAGGCAAGGAACCAAAGTCCTCCAAGAATAAGAAGGATGGAAAGGACGGGACAGCATCGCCGAACTCTGGCAGCTCGTCGAGAGAAGCCAACCAATCTCCAGTCTTGACACCCTCGTCGTCGACATCGACCTTGAATGATATTCGCAACAACAAGCCGTTGCCGCCAACCAATCCGACCCTGGGCGAGCACGGAAATGTCACAATACCAGGTCAGGGTCAGCTTTCCGGTGCCGGCCAGAATCCCGGTGTGCTGCCAGACAGGTTCATGAGCCTTGGCGGATCAACGCAGTCTGCCAATGGCGGTGCGCCGACTTCTCGACTCGGCCCTCTCCCCCCAACAGTCATAATTAGCCCTAGTGCTCCTGTAAGAACTCCTGGTCCTGTGTATTCGATGCGGAATTGAAGCTGATATTTTTTCTCTCTTTAGCATGTCCCGCCGCCTGGCGCCGCCGAAACCATGCCCCACGACCTCGCACCCCCCAAAGCAGGCCAGAAGTCGTTGATGTTCGATCGATTGCATCAGGGCCCCAAAGATGTCCTCGAGGGTCCCAAAACACCAAGGAGACAGAACTCATCTCGCTTCGAAATCTCGGCTCAGCGCGAGCTTGAAAAACTGCCTGGTTTCCACGAAGTTGCACCTAATCGCCGACAGGACTTGTTCATGGACAAGATCAACCAGTGCAATGTCATCTTCGACTTTAACGATGCTAGTGGTGATATGAAGGCAAAGGAGATCAAACGGCTGGCGCTTCACGAGTTGCTGGACTATGTCGCTAATAATCGACAAGTCATTACCGAAGCCATGTACCCGCGTGTCGTCGAGATGTTTGCCAAGAACCTCTTCCGTCCTATTCCGCCTCCAATGAACCCTCAAGGAGAGGCCTTTGACCCGGAGGAGGACGAGCCGGTTTTGGAGGTTGCGTGGCCTCACATCCAGGTCGTTTATGAATTCTTCCTCAGATTCATCGAGAGCCAAGACTTCAATACCAACATCGCCAAGGCATATATCGACCACAGCTTCGTTCTCCAGCTTCTCGAATTGTTCGACTCGGAGGACCCAAGAGAACGGGATTTCCTCAAGACGACGCTGCACCGCATCTATGGGAAGTTCCTCAACCTCCGGTCCTTCATTCGCCGATCTATCAACAATGTCTTCTTCCAGTTCACATATGAAACTGAGAGGTTCAATGGAATTGCTGAGCTGCTCGAGATACTTGGGTCCATTATCAATGGCTTCGCCTTGCCTCTGAAAGAGGAGCACAAACTCTTCCTCACAAGAGTCTTGATTCCTCTCCACAAGGTCAAGAGCTTGAGCATGTACCATCCTCAGTTGGCCTACTGCATTGTGCAGTTCCTCGAAAAGGACGCTTCGCTGACAGAAGAAGTAATCATATTCTCTTACTGCCCATTGATGTTTGATTGCTAATGTTTATTCTCAGGTCGTCCTCGGTCTGTTGCGCTATTGGCCCAAGGTCAACAGCACTAAAGAAGTTATGTTCCTTAACGAGGTTGAGGACATCTTTGAGGTGATGGATCCGGCTGAGTTCGCCAAGGTACAGGAGCCACTGTTCCACCAGCTCGCAAAGTCAGTTGCGAGCCCTCACTTTCAGGTTGCCGAGAGAGCCCTCTACTTCTGGAACAACGAGTATTTCTGCAATCTCGTCAGCGACAATGTCGAGATTATCTTGCCCATTATGTTCGCGCCTCTCTACGAGAACTCGAAGGGTCATTGGAACAGGTACGTCGCGACAGCATTTTCAACCAAGTGGTGCCAGAATAGCAGCTAACAGCTTGACAGAACCATTCATGGCATGGTGTATAATGCCATGAAGCTATTTATGGAGATCAATCCCCAGCTCTTCGACGATTGCTCGCACGAGTACACCGAGCAGCAGAACAGCGCAGCTTCGAGGGAAGCCCTTCGCGAGAGGAAATGGGCTGCCATTACCGAGCAGGCTAACAAGAGGAAAGCGAACGGCACTACCAATGTTTCTGGAGGTCCGCCTGTTCGTTCCACTCCAAATCCCATGCCAAGATTGGATGAAGTTCAGACTGCTGAGGATAACCAGAAGAGACTGGACTCGCTTAAGCTGCAAGATGGCGACCGTTCACAACGTCGGCCGATTCACGAGAGACAAAATTCGGTAGGCTCCTCCAGAAGCCAGCGGTGATCCTGGTCTATTTTGTTTTGTTTTGTTTTTCTCCCCTTGGAAATCATATTTTCCCATCCACCCCTATTTTGTTTCCCCGGCCCTCTGGGTTCTCTAGCTGGTCATGCAGACCCGAACTCTGCTATATCGTTCACTTTCCCCTCTTTTTAAACCATTCGCAAAATCGCAAGACATCCGAACCATCACTGCGCACCTCCTTCTATTAGATCCCGGGAATATCGTTAACGGATGTTTGATTATTTTTCTAGGACACCTGGATGGAAACTTGAGCAGAGGAGGAAGAGGGGGAGAGTTCATGGATCGAGTTTATTCTGGAGAGTTAGGAGAGGTGTTAGTCTGAAAAAAGAAGGACAGTAACGAGGAAATGGCTTGGGAGGGACTCGGTTGGAGCTCTGATGGGAAGTTTCACTGCTGGTAAACTCGCGTTGGGCGTTGTTGAAGTTAAATGTTGTGACTTCTTGATGTTAATATTCTTGTTGGAGGGTTGCTTTTTTTGTCCCCTTCTATTCTATTACTTCTTCTACTTTTATGCTACTCCTTTTTTTTTCTCTCTCTTTCCGCTACTTCGTCTCCTTTGTGATGGGGGTACATATGGTTATTGATTGATTGAGAAAGAATTTGGGGGGAAGGCGGAGTTGATC
>Ga0247781_1000577_pt1 | contig 11554 bp, 12 predicted proteins | sample UWRJL184509B5_FD_179922 | JGI IMG/M metagenome (GOLD analysis project Ga0247781, IMG submission 179922) | Plant litter microbial communities from Arlington Agricultural Research Station in Wisconsin, United States - UWRJ-L184-509B-5 | ecosystem: Environmental > Terrestrial > Plant litter >...
TGATTTGCATTGTAAATCCTGGACGGATGGGTACGGGCTCGCAGTATCCGACGTTTGGGGGCACCGTTGATTTCAAATTTACCACGACGGTTAGGTTGGGCATCAATTTTAGGGGGAGCTCCTCTCTGAAATAACCATGGAAGTGGGGTGATGGATAGGTAACCGATTCAACGACGGCATGGCAACGGTACTAGTTGCCGCTCCGCTCGCCTGTGCCGGCCGACACTGACCCAGTTTGCGGGCTATCTACCTGCCGTGCCGTCCGACTTCTTCGCCTTGCTGCAAAGTGTCCACGCGACAGTACAACCGGCGTCTAGCCCCGAATCAGGTACGTACAGCGATGTGCACCAGGAAGTGCTCTGTACACTGCAGCCCATTCTTTTCTATTAATTACCTCGCACCTAATTTCCGCAAGAATCGCCAGTTTGCACCTCCTAATCTCCCACCTGTACTAATCATCTCTCCCAGAGTCCCCTCCATCCCGCCATGGAAGACCCCGATCCAATCCTTGCCACGCCTTTGGAGTGTGTGCCCGTCCTTGAACCTGTAACGCGAATTCCCGTTGTTACCAGCGATGAAGAGAAAGCGACGCCGAGGGCGAGTGTCGTGTTGGACTTACTGGGAGAACTGGCCAATATGAATCAAGTTCTCTCGCCAAAGGATGTCAGAGATCGTGTCAACCCGACAAGAGCTGAGCGCAACTTGATGGAGCACACCGGTGGAAGCAAACAGGGAAAGGCAAAACAACTTCCCGGCGATCCCATCAATCATGGGACAGACAAAGGAGGTCAACAATCTTCCATCCGAGGAGGTTCTGCCGGTGGAAATGGCAACAAGGGGAAGGGAAAAGCGGTGGACTATGGGTTCGACGACGAGGATGAAGATGAAGAAGGGATCCACGGCTATGATGAACGCGACGAAGACATCGAGACTGACAGCTAGGAGATCATGTCAGATGTCAAGCGTGTTCCGATCATCAAGGTGCATCTTCCCTCGTCTGCACAGCCCTGGGTCTGGATGAAAGGGGGTCTTCCGGTTGTGAGGATTTGAATCACTTTCAGTGTCAATACGCATGCTAGATCATAGTAGCTAGTACAATACTCGCTACAGGACAGTCCATAGACCCACTTCCTCGTAATTAATTCATGACATAATTAAATAGTCAGACATGCAACCCCATCGTGAATCCACCGATCTGACTCGCTCTGGTCACCAACCCCTGACAATACCCATACATATGGGGAGATGACATCCACATCTTTCACAAATCAGCAAGTAACAACTCCTTGTGGTGTAGTTGGCTATCACGTTCGACTGTAATTGATAAATCATATCGAAAGGTCACCGGCTCGATTCCGGTCGAGGAGAAAGCTTGTATTTTTCGCATTCTTTTTGGTCGCGGTATTCACCTATAGCAAGATATCATCATCTGCTTATTCCCACTCCGTATTTACCCCTTGCTTAATAGCTATTTTTCGATTCATTTATCGAAACTCGCGGGTCATCCACAAAGTAAGAAATAATTAGTTGAATTCATGACGATATCATGATCTTCGTGCTCCCATCCCCCGATTCTAAGCCCCGTAATACTCTAGTCCGCCTTGTGGGACTTGTGGTCAAGCAACTAGAACAAGTGATGTTACTCAAACGTTGTGAATTGTCCGATTCGGGCTCAGCATATCGATCTCTATTACCTAGATGTCACACTATCGGGCTTGGGTGTTACACATTTCCTCGGTGAGGGGGAGGAAGGTTTTTGAAAAGATGATTCTGTCATATGTGAGCTGCTAAGAATATGCAGGTCGCGTTGGTCTGTTTAAAGCAACTGATGTTGTACGTCGGCGCACGACGAGGTGTAGTGGATACATGTAAGGAACCGGGCATGGAATATAGTTTTGTGCTACGGTATCTTTGACTTTTGTGAGACATGAGAGAGTTCCCGGGACCTTGGATATGGGAATATGGTAAGTATGCCGGAATGGGTTATGAGGTGATCTTGTTTGGCTAAAGGGGCATTGACGCCGGATGAAGCTCAATCAAGGCCGTGGGATTGGGTATGGGAGGAGGAATCAGAGCCAGGTGGTGGTGTGGTGCCAGCGCATTGAGAACCCCCGGCCTTGCTGCAGTGGTCACATCTTGTGTAACCCGAGCTCACAGATAATTATGCACAGTGACGGGACCAAGAGAAATGCGTGGTCTTAGTCCTTGTGTCTAAAAGAAGGGTGGAGGGGGCCTGGTATGAACCGGATGTAGTATCCGGATTCTGTTGTGAATGAAAGTAAGTTGTCAATCTCAAATAATATGAGATGATACATGTGCATCGCCTTGTGGATGAGAACTTGTGGAATTAAGAATCTCACTTGGTGGGATAAGGTTGAGCCTCAAACGGTGATGACAAGATCCAGAGATGTGCCCTGCAGTAGTGTGCAGGAGCTCAAGGCCTGTTGGCGCCAGGCATCCATTATCGGAGAGTGTTTGATTGTCCTTGGCAACATGGGAGCTATGCTGGGTCGATGACATGGCCTGGACTGTGAACTGCTGGTTGGGTTGGGTGCCTGAAGCACAGCATCCACTGTCTCGGTGCCTTGTGCCGTTCCTTCCAGGTTTATGTTTTGGTCCCGCGGTGACCCTTTCGTCCTTCGGGTGTAAAAACCCGAAGGACAACTGGTCAATGTAGGCTGCGTTGCACTCCTAAAAACTAAGATTTCAAAATACTAATATTGTCACAGTTGAAACAATACAGAGAAGATTAGCATGGCCCCTGCACTAAGGATGACACGCTACTCAAAGAGATGCTAAACAATTTTTTTTGCCTTCTTTTTGTTTTTGTTTTCTCCAGAGATATGCAGTCTCCATGCACAAAGGTATGTAGATGCAACCGACAAGGCAATGCCCGTCACTGCAGTCTGCAGGTTCGAGGCGTAGGCAGGGCAGTTTTCTCTCCTCCCCTCACCTTATCAGATATCGATTCGGAGTTTCCTTTCTAGTCTCCCGTGTCACATCCGGCCCCCTCTTTCCTGCAGGTCTGTTTGTGCTTGGCCCCCAGTCGTTGTTGGTTGTTCACCTGCACCGATTCCCAGCGATCGGATTGGCTCAAGATCCATGATGTGATCAAGAGGGTGTGCTCTGCCGCTCCCAAAACAGCAACGCTACTGCAGGCTCGAACAGTTCTTTCAGCCCCAATCTGGGGTCGAGTTTCACACTCTCAAAACCTGCATTCTGCATGTGCTGGTTCCAGCCACCATGCGGCTGGCTATCGCTCGCGTGCCGTTATTCCGTGGGACGGCGTGCAAATGGCTTGGGAAACCTTCCCAATTCCCATTCTGTACCTCTCGTCCGTAAGGTCTGTGGTTGCCACCTAGGCCGTCTGGGGGAAGGGCTGGAGAGCTTGCAGGGGTTATCACTAACATACAAACAATGCTGGCAGTTGTCGGGATCAGGCTCTGGCAGGATTCGAATGTCAAGTTGGTGTGGCACCCGTTTCTCCCGGCCCCCAACACGGCCCGCTGGGAATCATGGACCACTGGCCGCTAGAGCGGGCCGTTTAAATCACATCCATGCTGCTGTTGAAGAGCACGAGCCTCGAGCTCCTATCCGATATCCTCGATTGTCTATTTCCTTGCTCGTCTTCCTTTTCGACGGTGACCACACGACAACCACCAACGCCCACAATATTACTGACCCCCGGGGGAGATCACCACAATGGCTCGCGATGTCAGCCCCGAGATCTGTCGTGCATTGGGTGAGAATTTGAACTGCGATATTGTATATGGCAGCGATAATACAACGGTCGTGTCTTTCGGCAACATAACTGAACGCGGGTTCCAAGGCGATCCAGATATTGCTGGTATTGGGGTAGGCCCTTCTTTGCCCCCCAAGTTGTTCTTTCCAACTAACCAGACCATGATCTCTAGGTTCTTGGGGCTTTCATCATCATTACTGTCTTTTCTGTTCTACTCTCGATTGGGAACACGGCGTGGTGGATTTCCAAGAATGTCCTCCGCTGGAAAGGTCGGATCACACATCAGTAAGTCCTGCGCCCCCGCGTCGATACCGGGCCAGCGACCGAACTAATCTAACAATTTGTGCAGACAAAAGGCAGACAAGAGATGGCAGATCAGTGTCTCGGGCTTCTTCGAGACACTCGTCATCACGTGTAGCGATCAACAGGTCTTTACTGGAGGGGCGTACGCCATCACGTTACGGTATGCCACGGCCTGCACGATCTCGGCATATCACTACAATATCGTAACGAATATGCTGCTCTTCACCTGCGCCACCCATCTCATGTCGGTAACCATCGCGAAACACTACTGGCAACACCCCTACGTTGCGGCCCTCCGAATCGCAATCACTACGCTGGTCTACATCATTACTGGAATCATCCTGTCCAACCAGAACTCCAACAGTAACGACTTCCCCACACGAGTCCCCAGTCAAGATGATGTGTTCAACCCTATGCTATTACCCGCGGCGTGCTTCCAATCTGCCGGGTCTGGTCTGACTTCGGATATCCAAAACGCCTTCCATTCCGATAGCGCTCAAGGCTTTTTCACCAAACAGATCCCCGGCTTCACAGAGTACCTCGTCATGGCCATGTTTTATATCCTCGCCGTCATCATTAGCATCGGCCGCTTCATCCGCAGAGGCACTGACCACGATGGCAAGAGAAACAGGTTCGTGAAGATGCTGAAGAGAAACCTCGGACTTTTATTCCGAGCCAAAAGGTTCTTTTATCTTCTTTTTGCCGTGTACCTCATCGCAGGGATTGCGATAGCATGTTGGACCGTCCAAGGGTCATTCCGCTACATTTATGATCTTCGCATTTGGGTGGGACAATCTAAATGGATCAAGCAAGACGGGAACGGGGAAAATTCGGAAAATGACCCTGCCACGTTTGGCCAGCTTGTCCCACTGCTTTTGATGGCCTTGACTGTATTCAGCTTTTTGCATCTTCTCGCAGGTATGGTCCATCTTATGCGGCCCGATGACTCTGTGGTGACACACTTGTCTAACCCATTGTTCCAATTACAGAGAAGCTCTCCGTCAAAAAGGCTCGAGCCAAGATGATCGACGAACTCGAAGACAGACAGGAGAGACTTCACTCCTCGAGCGGTGAACCCCAAGCCGGTGCGGGATACTTTGACGGCACGGAGAAGTCAACTGATGTCGGGTTTGCAGTTACTGAGGTCAATAATATAACACCAGGCACAGCCACAAGCGGTTCGATGAACGGTCCCACCCATTCGACCTACGGACAGCCCATGCCGCAGCCCCCTCACCTACAATCGCGGTCCCAAACCTGGGCCTCAAATATGACCACTGGGACTACTGCCACGCAGGCCTCGCAGCACAGCTACGGCCAGAGCCAAGTTGTGGGCGGACAGCATCAGCAGCAGCAGCAGCAGGTCGACATAATCACCCCCGTGCCGTCAACCCAAGCACCAGCCCAGCCGCAAGAATACTGGGCAGGAACAGGAGAAGGGGGATATACTGTCTTTTACACAACAGCTCCTTCGTCAAACGTGGACAACATCACCACCGTACCGTCGACGCAGATGCAGCCACAGACGGCCCCGGCACCATCGGTGGGTTACAACGTTTCGACAACAACACCACCCGCAAATGTCGGGCCCCCTCCCCCGAGACAGTACCAATGAAGTGGGTGGAAATGGATATGTCGGATCATGACCTGCAGTGAAAATTCTGGTATTGCTGGACAGGCACTATGATTTGTAAAACTGCTTGGATATGTTTGATGGGGAATTTCTTTGGATACGATATGATCTGATTTTTGTTTCTTCTTCGATCTCATACCCCTTTAGTTTTGGACGCCTTGGGGAAGTTGCGATTCAGCTGCGAGTATCACAGCTTGTCCATCATTTGCAAGGTAGTCATTTGGATGGAAATATTATTTTGATGGAATTAATAGTGGTCTGGCTTAGATGTCTGTCACAGGCCGTCACTCTGTACTAAAGCTGAGAATATCCCCTTAATTATTTAACTTGTTTTCCAGCCGTTTTGTGTAACCATTAATTAAAACGCTGAAAGATTATCATGGGGGTGAGTTGGTGATACCTCCGAGGATCTGGAAGAGTACAAGGAGAAGATATCGTTGAAGAAATGGTGCTGCAGTGATTCACCTACCTGATGTGCTGTGCCGCCGGTGTTGCAGGGGGGGCTACACCCGTGTGTCACGCCAAAATTCCCGGCACAGACGTCCAGCCCAGTATAAATCCGCCGTCGGCACCCTATATATACCGTGCTAGGACCGTACAGTGCACCCGATTTGACACACGGAGTCTCACGTATGCAAGCTCGCGGCCAAGCATCCAGCTTATTTACTCCCATCTCACCAACACCCACGACGTCCCACAATATTTTCTCTCCGGACGTTCGAGCTGCGTTCCACATCGCGATTCCTTCTCTTGATCCGCCGACGACGACAAACACCAACCAGACATCAACAATCGACAATGAAACCACACACGTTGGCAAACGCCAAACAGGGGGAGCTCCCAAAATTCATCCAAAATCTCATCGCCGATCTCCCCGACTCCGTCATCCTGCAGACCGACGCCGCGGGCTTCCAGCAAGCGCTCGATGTCAGCTGGGCCCAACAAAACCGCGAGATCATCCCCGCATGTTTTGTCCGTCCCCGCGACGCGCACCAGCTCAGCAAAGCGGTTGAGATCTTGAAGCGCGAACATGATGAGCGGCGCAATAAGGAAGGGGAGTCCAAGTCGGGTTTCTTCGCGGTCCGAAGCGGTGGTGTTAATGTCGCTCTCGGCGCTGCCACCGTGCAAGATGGCGTCGTGATTGACCTCAGTCTACTCTCCGAAGTCACACCCTCCCCCGATGGCTCAACCGTCACAGTCGGAACAGGCGGCAGGTGGCCGGACGTCTACAAAACCCTAGAAGACAAAGGACTCATAGTCATGGGCGGCAGAAGCCCACCAGTCGGGGTGGGCGGACTAACCCTCCAAGGCGGAATCTCCTTCTACTCCCCCCGCCACGGCTTCGTCTGCTCCAACGTCTTCAGCTACGAAGTAGTCCTCGCCGACGGGAGGATCGTGACCGCCTCTGAATCCGAACACCCGGATCTCTGGCGCGTGCTAAAAGGCGGCGCAAACAACTTTGGCATCGTCACCAAGTTCACCCTGCGGAGTTTTCCCTCGGCACCGCTCTGGATAGGACGGATCTACACCCCCGCCATATTCCAACACGCCAAGGGGCGCAAGGCCTTCCACTCCTACGTCCAAAGCGCAAGTTCCCCCGAGGGATTTGACGAAAACGCCGCGGGCCCAATTCTCTCCTTCACGTACGTCCAAGTCATCCGGTCGCAGGTCATGACGCTCCATCTGGCGTATACCAAGCCCGCGGCGGAGCAAGCCAAAACCAAGACCTGGCCGGCGCACTGGAAAAATACAGGGTTTCCCTCCATCTTTTCCCTCTACTCCGTCAACAAAGTCATGAGCCACGGCGCGGCAATCCAAGATCTCGGCAGTGCCGGTCGCACCCACACCCGCCACGTGCAAGGGACAACCACCATCCGCAACGATCTAGAAACCATAACACTAGCATATGAGATCTTCTCCCGGACAGCAAGTAAACTGTCCTGCGTAAAGGGGATGCTCTTCCCCTTTACGATCCAGGCGATTCTACCAGCGTGGATGAACAAGGGGTTTCCGAATGTGCTGGGGTTGGAGGGGTGTACCGAGCCGCTGATTATATTGTCTGCTTCGGTCAGTTGGGAGAAGGAAAAGGATGATGACCTTGTCAGGGGGGCGGTGAAGGAGATGTTGGGGGAGATTGAACGGGCGGCGGAGGGTAAGGGGACGGGCCATCCGTATCGGTTTATGAATTATTCGATGGAGTGGCAGAAGGTGTATGAGGGGGGTGGGGAGGAGAGTTTGAGGATTATGAGGGAGGCGGGGGGGAAGTATGATCCTGATGGGCTGTTTCAGACGGGGTGTGCTGGGGGGTTTAAGATTGGGAGGGATTAAGTATTGAGGTGGATGGATGTGTGGGATGGTGGGAATTGTTAGTGGAGGGGGTCTTTGTGGTGACACTGCGAGTGTTTGACTTGGTTTTAGCTGCCAATTAGGTGGAAATGGATAATCTGGACGGATAGATGGTTCGGCCCATTGCTCTGCTGTTGTGTGTTTTTCTGTAATGCGATAGACATTGGTCAATGTTTCGGACATCCATCATTGTTATCTGTGAGAAAACGAAGAAATACACCACGGAAACAAATATTCCAAGGAATTATCAATTAGATTAAATATTCATATGTTGGCAGTAATTATACACACCAAAGTTCTCTTCTCCAGCATCCAAACAAGTCATTATTCTTTGCCACATCATTAAACCAACCCATACATGCAATATGCTTCCTTCTTCCTGCCCCGTGATATATGCCAAAAAAAGAAAAAAAGAAAAAGAAAACCCAATATGAACAAACGCCATGATGATGCAATACTCCCGAGTTTTGGATCCGAAGTCATCACCCAAGGAGTTTGATGAGTAGGTAGTAGTACTATAATCGTCAAAGGAGCGTGATATTCTGATCGTATTCAACGATCCAGAGTGTCATCAAGAATCCCCTTGCTCTCCTGCTTCCTCATGACCCTCTGTTTAAACGATTGTGGTGAGAATGGTCTCTCCGTAATAGGAAATGGCAAGTTGCCCGTCGTCGGGGCCGAGACAATGCCCCTTCCGGCGGTCTTGACTCGTAGATTAGGCTGGTGCCTGAGTCTCCTCGTTGTGGGTCCTCGCGTCGAAGATCGGTCGTCTGTTAAGTCTATCTTGGCCTTAGGATCAGGGTGGTTCTGTGGTTTTGCTTTCGCAGCGGAACGTTTGCCTCCGGATAAGGGTAGGATAATCTCCCGGCATTGGCAGGATTCCATCTCGCATACCTCGCATGGGATTTCGATGCCCGAGTCTCTCGATTCTCGAGAACAATCGTAGTCGCTATGATTGTCGCCTATCGATAGGGTGGCGGGTGTTTGTGGTGAGGGTGTGTCGGAAAGCGTCAAAGGGCGAATGGTATGTGGGGGTAGAGTTAGAAAGAGTCTTGATGCTCTGTTGGAAGAACGAGTGCTGTGCGAGCGTTGTAGTTGGTGTGTGCCAAGAGTTGGATTCAGTGGCGGTGATACTGGTTCGACATTTGGTGTGTGGTGTGTCGGAAACCTCGGTGTATTGGGAAGGGATGTGCTATATAGAGCGGTGCTTCTCCTCGAGTTGCGTTTTGCTCTTGCTGCAGCGAGCTCTGTGGAACCCGAGGATTGTGCTGTTAATGGTAAAGGAGTGTGTGCCGTGGGTGACGAAAATTGGTTGAGGCAGTTCCTCATAGTATTTGCTCGATGTGTCTCGAATGTTAGCTCGAGCTGCCCAGCTACGAATCGACAAAAGTCGCCGTCGATATTTGGCGGGAGAAAGAGTCGCAGTGTCTCTTGTAGACTGGCTTTAAGTGAATCCTGGCCCTCATTGAATCGCTGCTCTACCTCGACAAGTTCGACAATAGGGTGAAAGTCTGATGCCTATTAGCATATGTTGTCAAATGCTTTGAGACGGAGCTTCACTCACCAGGTGCTGGGGTGTCTTCATCACCGGGAAAGAGAAGCCGCCAGATCCCTTGCCAGGACTCAACATCTGCCTGCCCGAGAGCCAGATCCCTATCCATACAATCGGTAATGCCATCCTCGGGGTCAGCGAATGATTCCTCCGAGATGCTTTCGCAGATCTGGTCTTTAGGCAGCATCATGTGCTGGTCTAGAGCGGTCTCGGACTGGAATCCCATCTTGCATCGCCTGCACTGATGGAGTACTCTCTGACGTCGATGGTAACTTGTAATGTGAAGCCTGCAAGAAATATGAGTATTTGCTCTCTAGGTCAACCTTTGACCCAATATGACTTACCTGAGTTCTTGTGTCGACCCAAACAAAGTCTTGGCGCAGTGTGTGTGATCTCGGACGTTGAATCTCGCAGGATTCCGCCGCCTAAATGGACAAGGGTATAAAAACTCGGGCTTCACTTCTTCATCCACCGACCTTCCACCGCTCTCTGGAACTTGATCCTGTGACCCATCGGACTCGAGTTGGTCCTCCCAGACCTTCCAAGACTCAACATCATCCACATGGCCAGTCTTCTGAGTCGCTCCTGACAGGTAAGATGATCGGCGACTCGCGTACTGCTGAGAAATTCGCCGTGAAGGGGTGGCCATTGGTGAGACTTTCGGCCGTTTCCCAGACGGAATGTTATGGGCTGATGACGATGACAACGGTGACGGACGGTTTGGGCGCGACATGCTGGCAGGTCTGGATCTAAAAGGGAGTGTGTCGTTCATCTGTTGCAATCGTGGATCCGGAAGTGTCGGTAGTGAGCAAAGGTTCTCCTTCTGGTTGCCAGCGTCTTCCTCGGGTGGCGCTGTCTTGGTTGAAATGGACCCTGCATCCTGTGGTTCTCGCCTGAGAATCCGACGCGAAGACGAAGAAACGTTTGGCGATGAAAGTTCAAGAGCCATCGCGGGCGGGATGGAGTCCCCGGTAATAACGGGAATTGGCGTCTCGTTGTTTTCGTCGTGCTGTTTCTCCTCTTGTCGTTGGTCGTTGTCGTCGTCGTCAGAGGAAACTGCCGCCACCGTTGTGGATCTAGCTGGGTCGCTGGATTTGTCTTCGCCAACCAGGGAAGAGCCACCTGCGTCGACATGAAGGGCATCCGATTCCACTGGCTGGTCGAGCCAGCGGGACCAGAGGTCCATACTCTGACCTAGACATTAATGTGGCAAGGCACACGTGGTGAACAAGCCACCGGAAGAGCAGATTGGATGTTGAATTTCGCAGGAACAGGATGTGCGACCACACATAATCTAGAAGCGGGGAGGAGCAAGTTGAACAAAAGAAGAAATATGCACACATGTGATTTTGATTTGCTAGCACGACGAAAAGGAGGAGTGGACCGAGATGGGAGCCAAGCCCCTAAGAGACGCTGCGCGGAGATTTGATGTCGGATGTGATTGGCCCGTGGCCTTCGAGAACAAAATCAGGTGCCAGTTCGGCCCCTCCATTGGCCGGCGATTTGGCCCATTCAGTGTCCGGTCCTCCGCTTCCGACCGTTGATTCGACCGTTGTCGCGTGGAGCAAATAATACCTTGGTCAGCCTTAATTTCATGCAACACTGCGAATCCAACCCATTTGCCCCGCGTTTTTCTTTTCACGATGTTGCTCTCGCCAGCGCGGCGGATCCGCACATTCCGGTCGCCCCTTGTTTTTGTGTGACGGTGTCAATTTCCCTTTTCTTTGGAATGCACATGACGTCAGCCACCGTTTGTCCGTCGGGCCTTGGCGTACCTGCAAAGCGCAGTCTCTGTCTAACCCTTACCAACTCCAAGTATATCCTCTTCCAATACATGGTAATCATCGAACTTCTTGTCGAAAGAGTCTCCCGGACCTCGTAGTTATTGTTCTCGATGTCGAACATGTGAATCTTGACATTGGGTCATGACCCCGAGCTGGAGAAATATGTCGGAGCAACAAAGGTCGGAGGGATTATG
>Ga0247781_1000578_pt1 | contig 11535 bp, 10 predicted proteins | sample UWRJL184509B5_FD_179922 | JGI IMG/M metagenome (GOLD analysis project Ga0247781, IMG submission 179922) | Plant litter microbial communities from Arlington Agricultural Research Station in Wisconsin, United States - UWRJ-L184-509B-5 | ecosystem: Environmental > Terrestrial > Plant litter >...
AAACCTTCGGACGCGTTTTACGCGTAAATACGACTACTAAAGGGTTAAATGCGAAGATCTAAAGATTATTAGTAAGTAGTTTGCCCTTATATATAATTTTAAAGTTAAATACGGTATCTTTAACGACGATATATATAACTTCAATAAGACTGGTTTTATAATAGGCATTATTATAGTAATTATGGTAGTTACTACCTCTAATGGCCGTGGCAGAGCTAAACAGGCCTAACTTAGTAATTAAGAGTAGGTTACAGTCATCTAAGGAGTAAATACTCTAAGCTAGGCTATTTTACTATTTATTATTTTAGCTGCGTAATATCACCTTACTAATTAATATTAAGAATGTAACCTTCCAGCTACCTAACGTATTGTAATAACCGATAATGGCTGGACTACGAATGAGAAAGGCATGGATTGGATTTGGCATTTCGATTTACACATATCGGCTTATATAAAGGGTAAATATCGGCTTCTAATCCTTAACGGCTACAAGAGCCACTACTTTAATAAATTCAAAGCTTATTACCAGGCATATAACATTATTACGCTCTGTATACCTTTACACACCTTACACTTACTTTAACCTTTAAATGTTAGTTATTTTAAGCTGTTAAAGAAGGCGTATAGCCGTCAGATTAAGCAGTTAATGCAGATGAGTATTACACATATTAATAAGCTGGAATTTCTCTGTTCGTTTAAAGAAGCGTTTTTTACTTCAATTACGGAAAAGAATATCTAAGGGGGTTTTTCCGGCGTTAGCTTTATGCCGTATAACCTAAAGAGGGTAATATCTAAGCTGGATGTGCGTATTCAAATACTAACACCTTTAACCCCAGGCTTAACTATTACACTACCTTAGGTCTCCTAAACGCTATATAACCCCTAAGAAGCTACCGCACAGTTAGGACTTATTAAAACTCGGATTTCTAACCATTAAGGCAGCTCTCTAACCTTAATACTAATAGCTGTGGATCAATTAGCTAAAGGCATAATGGCTGTAATACATAAGGTAGCTCTTCTCCGTATAGAGGTCTCCGTATTACGAAAGGCTAATAAGGAGCTTAATAAGCGACGGAGGGCTAAAAAAACACGTGTACGGCTTAGAGGGTCCCTTACTGTACAGGAGGCACAGGAGTTACTAGACTAGAAGGCTGTAGGGGAGCAGTTAGCTTAAGAAACACGATAAAGTGGTGGTTGTGCAGGGGGCTCTCGTATGAAGATTCAGTGTTGTGGCGTGTGTGGCAAGCCTGGCTATAATGCGTGCACTTGTAAGGAGGCTGCAGAATCGTCTGATTCATCTGTTTCTGATTCAGTTATTGTTATTTCCTAGTGTTGTGGTTGTGTAATTGAGGATAGTTATGGTAAAGTAGTGGGGTGTGGGGCATTCGCTTGTCTGGGGCACTCGCTTATCATATACGTTATAGCATTCTGACCTTTTGTACTATAGCCCCACTTAATGCCCGCACAAGGTCCGTGCTTTTCCACAGCCAGCCCCTAAATCCTAGCATCAATCGAACTAAAGCCACTAAAACAACACAAACTACGTAGGAAGCAGGCTAAAAAAATACGTAAAACCAATTAAATAAGTAATATTACTTTGCTAACTAAGCACTACACTGTTAACTAAGCCCCTAAGCCTTACGTGGAGTACGTAGATCACCCTCCCTTCGTGATGCCTGCAGTTACCGATGCCCTCTGGGTTCCAGAAGCTCTTCTTAAGCCTCCTCCAGGAGTGCTACTATTCCTAACCCTATTAGCAACGGTTTTAGGGGCTCTAAAGCCTCCTCTTAAAGCGTTACTAGATGTGGGGACTGCTTAACTACTACCTATAACTGTTATCTGGCTTCCCTTTAACACTATACCCTCCTATTACGATAGGGTGTACTGGATTAAGGCCTTAACTATTCCCCCTCGTGCTTTAAAAGCCTTACAGCCTCCCTTACCTCTTAAGAGTTAGCTTATTATTATTATAATAGTATTACCAGTTAATATTAAGGGTATTATAACCTTAACGGCAGTACTTAATTACAAAAGAGGTTAAGTAACTAGTATAACTACCTAGTTACTAATAAGAATAGGTTTTGTAAATCTTAATGTAAAAGGATTACTTATAAAAATAGTAGACCCTTAAGGCCTTCTTCTTATAACTATAACACAGTTAAACTCTTAATATTAAAAGTATACGTTATTATCGTTAAAGCTTCTTATAAGCCATTAGTATAGATTAAAGTCCTTATAAACGATAAGTAAGGTCTTAAAGTTATAACAGTAAAGGAGATTATAAATATAAGGTATATTATACTAGCTAGTAAACTTATAAATATAAAGCTAAAAGTTAAGCTAGATAAGGTATACCTTAATTAAAATAGTTTCTTACGTAATCTTCCACTACTTAATAATATAATCTAAACCTCTTTTAAAGACAGTTTAAAGTATTTTTCCTAGTTAAGATTAGTTAAGAAAGTCGTAATAAAGGGTATTACATTCCTTAAAGGTTACTTTACAGATCTGGCACTTTATAACCTTAACTATACAGTATAATTACCTTATAACCGCTAAAACAGTATTATTATCATTTATAACGAAGGACTTAAGGTATTAATTTACAGATTTAACTAAGGAGGTAATCCTTTAATTAAAGTTAAAGTTATTATTAATATAACAGTTAACCTATTACTTAATAATAAGAAATTAAGTATCCTTAAAGTATTAAATAATTACTATTTATTATAAAAAGAAATCCTTAAGCTTAACTTACATTATATTATAGCTATTTACAGTCTATACGTAAATAACTACCTCTTAAAGCTTATAAATACTAGCTATTAAGTACTTAACTGTTATAAGTATAACACTAAGCTCCTTATTAAGGGGACAGTTTTTATAATTAACTATAACCTTATCTTACTAATTTATAACCTAATTAAAATCCTCCTTTTATTCTTCTTAACTGCAAAGTAATAAAATACTTATTATAAGGGTAACCTATAATACAGCAGCTTTATTCTACTTACATTTAATATTAAAAGTAACGTTTTTATTAATATAAAAGATGTAAATCTAAAGCTTAATAAAAGGATAAACCTTTATAACTACAGCCTTTATTACCTTATTATAATCTGTAATAATTACATTTAAGGTCTTTACGTTAATACACTTACACACTTTATTAATTTACTACATTAACTAATTAAATCCTTCTTACCTCTTATTATTAATAAGGTTAAACTTATAAAAGAAAGCTATTTTAAAGTTATTTAAACTAACTACTTAAAAGAAAGTAAAACCTTTATTATTAATCTTATAAATATTATTATACATCTAAACGTAATACCCTTAAGCTTATTATTACTTACATTACTTATAGGTTTAAAACAGGCCTTTTAACTTACGTTTTAAATCGTTAGTAAATAAACCTATTACCTACTTTATAATATAAGAAACACCCTTATTATTAAGTAACTTTATAATTATTTAAAAGGGGGTATAACTAGTAAAAGCTACTTTATAAAGCTTATATTAGTAATTCTAAACTTACTACTTTATAAATAAAACTTTAGGGAATTAAGTATGTAAGCTCGTATTAACTTTACAGTTAGAGATGCTTACGTAATCTGTAAATTAAGTAATAAAGGCCTTATATTCGATTATAAGCTTAAAGTAAGAATTAAAGCTATTACTATCATAATATTTATAATGTTCACAGTTAACCTTCATCTTAAAGGTCCACTTCCAGTTATTCTACTTAAGCGCCTTAATATAAGCCTTTTAAGGGTAATCCAGTTTTGTTATACTGGAAGCTCTTAAAAACGCTTTAAAAGCGTAATTATTACCTTATTAACAGCTAAATAGAATAATATTATAACTTAACTTATTAACCTTATTAAAGGCCTTTAAACGAATAATATTAAAGCTGGTAAAGGTTATAAATTTACAGAGGTTACTCTCCAGGTCCTTAAAGGTATTGTAGGTTTCAGTAACGAGCTTATACAGCGATATGGGGTTAGATAGAGCCTTTAAGGGCGACTTATCGTTAGTATCGACCTCTAAATCTGACTTAAGGTCGGTCAGTATCGCGCCATTATACACTGGGTCGTATTTAACTATCTATACACTCAGTTAGCCCGGTAAAAGGTGATTCAATTAATCACCTACCCTCTAACGATCAAAACTACAATGCTGCAGACAAGGCAAGATGCGGTGGTTAGCGTTAGAATTAGCTGGTTTACAACGGAGAGAATTCAATTCACGGTGCCAAGGATCGCTAGCCCTGGCCGGATGTGGAAAAGCACGGACCCTTTGCAGGCGTTAAGTGGGGCTATAGTACGAAAGGTCAGAATGCTATAATACAAATAGACATTCTCAAATAGTAACATGGCCGTTCTGGAGTTATAACTTACCTCCCCTAAATACTAAGCGCGGCTCGGGGGTATGCTTGTCAGAACCAGGTTAGGGAAGTCACTAAAGTATCAATACTGCCACGTTAGATTCCCAAGGGCCAGCAAAAGCGCAGATCTGATAGAGGACAGGCATACATATGTTACCTAGTTGATAAATGTCCAAATCTCATCTGGGAAATCAGGAACTAGAAGGCGGAAGAGGCCGGCCTTAAAGTCTGTATGCCCGATAAGCATTAGAAGTGCGGCAGGCTTCCGTTTAAAATAATCTGAAAAGACTAACTTCTTATTAATAACTAGCCTGTAAGCGAGACTGTTATCATTATCGGTAATGAAATTAACAGGGACGGCTTTAACAATTTCTTATACAGGCTTCCCAACTATACACTTAAACACGGTATCGTGGTTGTTAGACCCCCCTCCGCATCCTAGGCGGGCTGTCAGATTAAACTAAGCAATGGTGGCATTTACTGCAGTCTGCTGGCCAAATCCAATCGCTGTGCCGGATATAGGGATAAAGGCGTGTATAATGGGATCTTCAGCCCATACATAAGAGTAGTAGTCGACAGAAGCGGTACCGGCTGATTGGCCGAAAAGAGCAATCCTAGTTAGGTCGCTACCGAAGTTTATGATGTTGTCGCAGACCTATTCGACGGCTAGGCGTTGATCTAGTATGCTAAGATTATTTGGAGTTAATGGGTTACCTGGAAACCTAAAGATTGATATGTGGTAGTTAAAGCTTTGGTAAGCACAGCCGCAGACCCTCTTACGGGAAGGAGTAACAATACTTAAAGGTAATAACTATAATATTATCCTTATTAGCTAGAGTTGCTCCGTTATACCACAGAACGGCGGCGCTACCTGCAAACCATGAGTATTCGGTCATGTTGGTCGATAGGGAGGGCTCGCGTCTTACCACTCACGTAACCTCCGCTATATATAAATATCAGCACAGCCTTCTTCGCTTCACCAACTTAGGGTTTCGTCCAGATGTTGAGCGTAAGGCAGACCTCGCTGGCATCACTCCGAGGCGTTGTCAACCCAAAGATCAAGTCACGGCCCACCTGCGAAAGCCCAAGCTTCTCGTAGTCGCTGGCATTGGTGACAAGACCGGATGTGGTGCTAGCCATGCATGACGAACCCTGTTGCATCTCAGCGGTGTCGTGGAAGGGCAGATGGGACTGGGGGTCGTACATAACTGGAGGCATTGATGGCTTTCGTCCCGCTGAACTTGACGGGAGGTTGGAAGCGAAGATTTCCAACAGGCGGCTGCGCATAAGGCACCCCGAGGTATTCGGAGACGTGGGAGAAATTGCGGGAGGCATGACCTTGCACTGGCCCGCTAGAAGTCTGGACCACTTGGCCGACCTTCCACCTGGCATGCTGACGGGCAATGACGCCATGCATTGGAGTATCTGTTGCCATTGTGCTGCCTAGAAAGCCGAGGCAAACTGCAAACGGGGCCAGAGTCCACATGATGAGGAGCGTGAGATACGGAGAGGAATGGACGAAGACGGACAAGATGACCTTAGATGGAAAGCGGATTCAGGAAACTGAAATGCTATTCCATTCCCCAAGATCTTCCTTGGAGAGTGGGTGGCCACCCTTTAAATCTTCAAACAGTTCTTCGGTTAACCACCCGTTGATGTGGAGCAAAAGCGGGGTGCCGCTAACTGAGGCCCAAGAAACCCTTCCATAATCCTGGGCGCGTCTGCTATCGTCGCAGTCTTCATTGACTTGGTGGACCCGAAGTAAAGGCGGGGGTGGAGGTTGGAAAGCGCGAAAGCAGACGGTACGGCGCACGGCTCAATTTGCGGCTTGGGCGCAAGGATGACCCGATTTCCTTCAAATGCGAAATACGGCGCACGGCCTCCCTTTCCACCTTGGGTGCAAAAGTTTCCCCCAAACCCGAAATACGACCCCCGTGACTTCCGATCCTGTCATGTCGTCATCGACCTGCAAACCCCAGCTCTTATCGGCACAATGGCCCGAATTGCTGCTCTACGATGCATCTATCACCGCTCATTCGGCCGCCTCCTGCCTTGAACATGCCATCGTCTTCGTCATTAACACTGACCATGAAGGCTGATCTCTCACTTCAACCCATCCTCGATCAGTCTTGGTCGTCGGCTGATCTACATTGAAGCTTTCAGATATCGCGCTGCCTAAGCGATCAAGTCACAAATCTTGCAAAATCAGGTCCGATTCGCCTTGGCATCCCTCAGCGATTCGCCAGTCGTAACTGGCCGAATATCGAGAAGCAGCTAAGCCACGCGACACAACTATGTCTTGAGCTGGACGAGAACTCTGCTTCTAAAACTGTCAACATATAGATTCGCAACAAGTGAATCGGCTGATCTGCAGAAAGAAGTACGCCGCCCAACATGCCGGATGCATTCTGCAAAGATAAAAAAATATGAGATCAGCATCCACTAAGGAAGCTAATGACTATAAACCTCTCTCCGAACCGACCCAGATGACAGTTCCCCCCCCTGCATCGAAACCGAGCCCGAAACCTCCCGGACTGTCCAGCCTGTAGTGGACGAAACTTGGTGAGCAGTGTGAAGCTGTGCGGTCAAAGCGAGCTCGACTCGAGCCGTCGCAGCAGACAAAGAAAGCTCGCTCATCTGAACCACAGAGCTAGAAACCTGCGTCGTCGTCGTACCTAGTTCAGCACGAACAGCTCCGCCAGAGGAAGAAGACGAATAGAGCTCGCTCGTTTGGACGATCCCCGCGAACGGCTGACTGGTTGAAGCGAGCTCTGCTCTGGCGAACGTAGCCGAGGTGGAATGAAGGCCGCTCGCATGGACCGCCTCGGCGGGCAGTTCACCCTGAGCCCTCAGACTCTCCAGCTCAGCCCACGAAACCTCACTGACCCAATGGCTGGGGACAGATGAGATGTCCTGTGCTCGTACGTTTTGTCTAGATGAGAGCTCTGCCGCCGTAGGAGATGCGGGGGACGGAAGCTCCATGCTCCCCGGCGCGGCAGACGGGGGCTCGTTGCTCAGATTTTGGCCCACGTATCCCGCTCCTTACAGCTCACCAACACCGAACTCAGTCCGTGGTTTACTAGTCGCATCGGCTAGCTGCGCGTAGTACCCCTGGCTTCCATTATATCCCGACCCCGATCCTGGAGGTATCGGCGTTGACGGCGCGCTCGCAGCGAGGTGGGTTTTGCTCTCGGAAACCGATATGGCGCCGACGCCTCCCCCCATCCTCTCCTCTTCCGACAGTTTTCTCCTCCTCCCAGCGGGGAGGAGAAAAAAAACACACGATGCAGACCACCGCTGCCAAGCCCACCACTCCGCCAACAGCCGCCCCCACCATCACAGCGATGGACGGTCCACCGGAGCCACCAGGGCCTCCCTGCACTGCCGATGTCGCCCCCGCCGAGCCACCGCCGTTAGCCCGCGCAGCAAGCGTGATGGTGGTCCCTCCAACCGTGCTCGTAGTCCCGCCCACAACGGACGTTATCCCCCCGAGCGTGGTGCTCTTCCCTTGGACAACCGTCGCCGTCCCGACAACCACGCTTGTAGTCCCGCCGACCACCACGGTGGCCGTCCCGCTCACAACACGGACCGTCTCGACGCTCCCGCCGCCAGGTTGTTGTGCCGCGGTGGGATTCTGCGTTCCCGGAGATGTTGGCGGTGGATTTCCTCCTTCCCCGGCGGGAGCGGGCGTGGGTGAAGCCATGGTGGGCACGATCGTCAGGGGGACCCCCTGGAGACCCTTGAGCGACCAGCATCAGTCGGGCGGGAATTCGTACAGGTACGGCCTGTGTCCGTCGCGCACGCCGAGACGGACGATATTGCCGCGGTAGCGGTTTATGATCTCGTAACCGTCGCAGGTCTTTGAGCGATCGAAGCGCCAGTGCTGCGTCGTCTTGGGGCCGTTAACCCCTGGGTTGCCGCCCGTCATGTTCATGTTGATGTAACTCTGGTCGGTTTCGTCAAAGACCCACACGGTGACGGCGTAGCCTGAGCCGTATGCCGTTGAGTGGATGTGGTAGTATGGCGTCACGTCGGTCGCTGTGAGGAGCTATCGGTCGCCGGAATCTAGGGACTCGCCGCCATTCTCGGCCATGTCGGGCATGATGGGGGAACCCTCTTTCAATTTGTTCTCGTACAGCCAGCCTTCTGGCACGCCGACCAGCGTGTTGAGCCCGGTTACCGAGTTCGAGAAAACGAAACTGACGCCTGTGCTGAGCATCGCCATTTCCGGTCGGTTAGTAGATGATGATGATGGAAGGCGCGCAACTCCCGAGAGCTCAGATAGGCGTGAGCGATGAGGGGGGGGAGAGAGTTCATGGTTTCGAGGAGCGAAGCGGCAGTTATCCCAGTGATCTGAAAGAGGATTGTTTTCGTGATATTAAACGGCCCACTCTGTACGTTGCATTGCAGCTTCTTTCCATCTCCAGCTAATGTCAAGCCGATCGACGCCGGAGTAAGGCCTTGAGGATTCTCCCCAAGTGCTGAGAAGGTTTCATCCTATTGCAAAGCTCCAGCATACAGAGGGTTGATATGTCACTGTAGAGATGGGAACTAATCAAGCCTGCATCTCTCCCTACTATAACAAGTTCCCAAACCTAGCGACAGCCTTCTCCGTATGAGCCAGCGCCTCCTTCACATCCTCGGCAGACTCAAACTCACTTCATACTCGGTTCATCTAGTCTGGCAGTCACCGCAGGTACCGCCATTGCGACGCCCGACAGATCCAAAATGACAATCACTGAGTCGTACACATCCATCCCCACCAAACCCGAGCCGACCAGCCACGCTGCGGTGGCTCAGCTGTCTTGGCACGGCAAGCTGACGTCGGAGCGCTTAATTATCGGAGGCAGAGGCGTGCAACGCGCTAGGGACGCTGTTGTATGTCTCAACTTACTGTGTCAAAGATGCGAAACAATGGTTGCCAGTGTTGTGTGGACGAGAAAAGTTCTTAAAAGTGCCAATTCCGCCGCCGCAACATCATTGGATACATGGGATAGGACTTCTAAAGCCTTTATTAGATCTTCTTTCCTGGCCATAACGGCATGATTCGGGAGAGTACACATAACCCGACCTACTCCAGGGGTATAAGCGAGCCTTGGCAAACCTCACCCGACCTACATAACACAACTTACCCGACCTACTCTATACACCTTATGTAGAGAACGTGATTAAATCAAGACTGTTTCATGATTCATAACTACCATAGTGGCTAGTCTGGGCTCATTAATCATAACTTATCAGAGCATACTAATGTATAAGGCTTTTATTACGACCTGCACCCGACACAGGCCTCGAGAGGACTGGCGCGGGTTAAGACAGAACGTATGGCGGGACGCCAACAGGTAAGGGGCGTTCCGAAGACGGCTTGCTGAGCTAGCACTCCTAGACGGGGGGGGTTCAATGTCACTGTAGGCCGTTGTCACTATAATGCACAGAGGTGAGTCTGAACAGTAGGACACAAATGAACAATTGAATACTAGCGTGAGGAACCAGAGTCCCTCACGGTGGTTGTGGGCACAACTATGGCTATCTATACTAACCGATTAGGAGGTACTTCGTACCTTGCTTGGTCCGTTGTGCTTGGTGGTGCACCACGCAGTTACGGCCAAGCAGTCAACTGAGTGATGCTTGGTGTTGTCAGTCCTTGTGGACCACTAAGCACTTTCTTACTGGTCGTAGGGGCTTCGGGTCTTTGCACCCCTGGCCCAGTGCGCCTGGACGGTGTACACCGTCCTTCCGCACTGTTCCTTCTGCGGGGGATTCGTCGGGCCGCCCCGGCCCAAGTGACGGCCTGCAGGGTCGTCACAATAACCACTGTATGGCGCACTTTATCCACTCTCCCCAGCCGAGTTAGAGGTCCTGCGAGCTTACCTGGAGAAAAGTTTTAAAAGGGGTTTATTCAGAATTTGAAAAGCTTAGCCGGAGCCCCTATTCTCTTCGTTCCCAAGAAAGATAAAACCTTACAGCTTTATGTGGACTATCGAGGCCTGAATGCTGTTACAGTAAAGAATCGATATCCCTTACCCCTAATTAGCGAAATTATAAACTGCGTGAACGGCGTTACAGTCTTTAGCAAAATCGATCTTCAAGATGTATATTATAAGATCCGGATCCAAGAAGGCGACGAATGGAAGACAGCTTTCCAGACTCGATATAGCCATTTCGAATACCTAGTTATGCCGTTTGGGCTAACGAACGCCCTAGCTACGTTCTAGGCCTACATTAACTAAGCTATACGTGGCCTTATGGACTTTTGTTACATTATTTACCTTAATAATATTCTTATCTTCTCTCAATTAAAGGAAGAGTATACAGAGCATTTGTAATAAGTGTACCAATGGCTACAAGAATTCGAATTATACGATAACTTGAAGAAGTGCGAATTTTACTAGAAGGAGATAGAATTCCTGGTTATTATAATTAATAAAGACAGTATCTAAATAGACCTATAGAGGATTTATATAATTTAGGAGTGGAAAGATTACCCCTCCCAGACCTGTTAAGATGTGTAAGTTTTCCTTAGATTTTGCAATTTTTATCGATGATTTATACAACAGTACGTCAGCCACAGCCGCCCCTTGAGCTGGCTATTAAGAGGTAGTAAGAATGGAAGGAAAATTAGCGATTTGAAGAAAGAATAGGGCCGTAAGTAATAACAAGTCTTCTACATATTACTGGATGTATTTACGAAGATACCTATCTTATAGTATTGCGACCTAGCTAAGCAATTGAAAGTCGAAACCGATACTTCTGATGTCGCATTAGGAGTTATTTACTTGCAGTTATTCGAAGACGGGATTTAGCACCCTGTTACATTCCACTTACGGTAATTTAAAGATACTGAGGCCAGATACAGCACCCTTGATAAGGAGATGTATTCGATTGTTAAAGCTTTTGTCAGAAAGAAGGTAGTTCTAGGCACGCAGTGCTAGAACACCAACTTCTTTCTATTGTTAAAAACAAGGCGTTTAGGGGCCCTGAGCATCTAGTCAGCGGAGCCGGCTAGATGCCTGGCACTGCTAGGACGCCATTGAGTCTGAGCCACTATGGTAACGAAGTCGAATCCTGCAGATAGGTCTATAAAAGAAGGTGGTTCTGGCTTCCAGCCAGAACCACACAAGCAATACAATCACACAGTTACAACCAAC
>Ga0247781_1000580_pt1 | contig 11513 bp, 10 predicted proteins | sample UWRJL184509B5_FD_179922 | JGI IMG/M metagenome (GOLD analysis project Ga0247781, IMG submission 179922) | Plant litter microbial communities from Arlington Agricultural Research Station in Wisconsin, United States - UWRJ-L184-509B-5 | ecosystem: Environmental > Terrestrial > Plant litter >...
AGGTCCTCTCCTGTTGGTAGTCTCGGAAATATTGACAGGACTTGCTCCCTCTTTTGGATGGGAATGTCGAGGAGGTGCGGGGAGGTGCGTGAACTGCGTATCTGTGTGCTGGCAGGCTGGCGTCATGGCTACTGGTTTGGCCCTAACTGCATCAACCGCTACGTCAACGACTCGGTAAGCGTTATGGCGGGCCAGGCCTACATCGACTGGTGCAAGCAGAAACAGACGTTTGCCGAGTTTTGGCCGTGCTTTGAGCGGTGCCCGCACCGCAGCGGACATGGGGCTATTGGCGGGAAGGTGGGTGTCTTCCCTCCCTCCCTATTTTCCTTTTTTTTCTTTTTTTTTCTTTCTCGCTTTTCTCTTCTTTCCCACTAACCAACACACCCACCCTCACAGCTCCTCGACGCCGTGGCCTCCCCCGGCGACCCACTCTTCTACCTGCACCACGCCTGGCTCGATAAACTCTGGTGGGAATGGCAATCGCTCAACCTGCCCGAGATCGGCGGTGTCAACGTCGCCCCACCGCGCGGCACCCCGCCGGCTCCGGGCTCCGTCAGCCCGGACGCGCCCGAGGTGGCCCCTGACCCTTGGAGCTTCCCGCCGAGTGATTCGCCGAACCCTAATTTGGCGTCGCCGTTCCAGAAGCCCGCGGGCGATCCTGGGTATGTGACAACATTGAATCATGTGCTGTATATGGGCGGGATTGTCCCGAATGTGACGATCGCGGATGTGATGGATATTAGGGGGAGTGGGCTGTTGTGCTATGAGTATGCTTAAGGTACCTTGTGGATGAGCATACTTGAGCAGGTGTACATACTGATAGCGCAATTGTATATGCATTTGAGCGCAGGGACTTTATGTTGGAATGCGCGACCTAATATTTTCTTGAGCACTGTACTAGTAGTTACCTTGGAGACTAAAAATGGGTAGCAAGCGTACTAATTCCATCGCACCGCAAAGATAAGCTAAGAAGAGCCATTAGTGGGACCTTTTGTAACTCTCTGATCATCTGCTGACAGTGGTGCGAATCTTGATGCCACACTACGGAAGCGCATCTAGACTTTACATGGATCCTCAAATTCTGGAAAAACAAAGCTGCAAATGGGGGGAATAAATGGCTGTCGATTAGTTGTATAAAGGACTAGTAGTGACGTGACTCTTGGGAGTGTAATTTGGAGCAGCTGCATCACTTTGCATACTGAATCGAACAGTTCCGTATCATGTCCTGGGCGCCGGGTACCACACCGCCTCGACCTCCCCCCAAACCCTTGCCGTGACATATCTGGCCCATGGCGCCTTGTCAACACGGATGGTGTGTCCGTCAAACTCTCCTTCAGGCAATACCACCCGGGTCTACACCCCTAACCACCATGTCCGAGGCCTTCAACCCGGATGGTGCGTCCGTCAAACCGCCCTTCATACAATAATATCTCGACATCCCAACCGCCATTTCCGAGGCCTTGTCGACCCGGATCGTGCATCCGGCCGGTGCCGTCTATCCCGTGGGAGGTGCCTGGGCTGATGAGGGGGTGATGTTGTTGCCGGAATTGGGTGGTAGTTTGAGGCAGACATGAGGAGGGGAGCTCCGGAAGTCGCAGGAGAGAGATGTTGTTGAAGGATATACTATCGCCGTTTGTTGTTCGCCGGGGGTGTTGCTGCTCGCCGAGAGTGACCCGCAAAGGAGGTCTCTAGACATTATTAAAAGGCCTTACTAACACCGCTTAAGCCCTTACTACATCCTCTCTAGGCCATAACATGTCTTTTCCATGCCTTGATGACATGTCTGAACGCTTGTTGCAATACTTATACTGCCTTTTTGGTTGCCCGAAAGGCATTTTGAGTAATGTAAAAGCCGTGTGATGGCGACTTCTAGGCCTTTTCGCAAGCGCCTGACACCTCTTTTTCGGCCAGAGACCTTCGTAGTGCAAGTCGTGCTTAGATATACCATCTGAGTGCCTTCCCTGAATCGAATCAATTCCTTGAGAACCGTGATGCCCCGGGGGAAAATAGTAAGTTGCCTGAAGTTCAGTTGAGGAGCGTACTATCTAATGAACTTATCATCGGGTAGTGAGACAGCTCCTATGCGCTCTCGAATAATGCTACACCAATCCAGCATAGCAGCACAGCTACAAGATGGTCGAATGTTAGGGCATCACCCGGTGCCTAATCACCTGCCATCAATGCCGGAAAAGCGCAAATGTAGGAAGATTGACCAGCGTCAACTGGTCATCGATTCCATATTCAAGTCCTAGTAAAGATCAGAATCATCCAGCTTCGTCTCCGAGTCAAGCTCAGCGTCGGATCCATGAAAAGCCTGCCGTCTCCGTGTATTGTCCCTAAACATATCCCGAAGTGCTCGCATCTTATCCACAACATTTGTCCGCAGCCCAGCAAGTCGGCTTTTGAATCCGGTACCATCGTCGTCGTCCTCATCATCGCATTCGATATGCCCTTGGTTCCGCTCGAATAACAACATACAGCACCAGCAACAGCCGTCGCCCATGCAGTAGGCGTACGCTACAAAGCCGCCTATGAAGGCGAAGGCAAGGCATACAATAATAGCGGCTACCTGGCCGGTCGAAAGCTTGCTCGAAGATTTGGTTGTGACGTCGGCAACGTAGATGACTTTGCCCACGTCTCGTAGTCGGAGAGCTATTGCCACCATTGCTTTTTCGAGTCTGTTCTTTCAGGCGAGTAGGCTAAACCGTTCGGTCAATCGCATACAGCCATGGACGGAAAAGACCAAGGTAAGTGGCGGATTGGGCTTTTGGCAACGGAGCGGTCAAATAATGAGGGCTGTGGAGGAGGAATAGGCCCAAGATCTCCTAACAGGAAACCTCCAGGTATAAGAATGAAGGATCGAGAGATTGAACAAGAAAGATAGAGAAATGCAACAGGGCAGTAAGGAAGGAAGGTAGGTGTTTTAGTCTCAAACGCAAATCATCAGCGGCAGCTCAGGGGTCGTGGCTGTGTGCGCGCACCCCCTCAAACCCGAAACCGCACGTTCCCCGCAGTGAAGCAACTGCTTCACCCGCGGATCACACAGCCTCGCTGTTATCTTACCCGGGAATTCTGGATAAGCGAGGATGTCCACCTGTGCGGCCAATTTCAACCGCTCGTTAACGCTGATTCTCCATCCCTCACAAACCTCCGAAAACTTCGGCAGGCTCAACCCCCCACTCGCAAAAACGCTTCGCCATGGGAAGGCGTCACTCCTACCAATCCGCAGTTTCCGTTCCTGAACCGCGGCCTTTGATGCCTTGGCGTTTAACGCGGGCATGCCATCTGGCGTCCAGCTGCCAGCAATTAGCGATCCCCATGGCCTGACCCACTGAGACACGCAAGGGTCTAGACTTCTCGTCTGAACGATTTTATTTGGGCCAAGAACAGTAGCCCCCAGCCACATATGCACAATGCCGGAGTTAGAGGCACAAGTCAGCCCCTCGGCTCCTACTGTGGTTGCTACTAAAGCATCGTCTGTTCTCGGGTTATCGTGCCGAAGTTGTGCTCCACGTAATTGCCTCAGCAACAATCTGATCTTGAGAGCCGGTGTCTCATTCCAGCACGGAAAGCGACTCGACCCTCACGGCTCGCCCTTTTGCAATCGTATGCGCCATTGTCACCATCGTCTGTACAACATCAGATATTACAGGGAGTCTTTCGCAGGCCATTGCCACCATCGGCAACGGCCCTGCTGATGGTTTGTGGCTTCAGAGCGCTGTCCGAAATATCTACTCGGGCATCAGGCGCACCAACAAAATCTTTTAGTCGGCGCCACGGGGACAATCAGAACGACCAAAGCCAAATAACTGCTTGACTGAAGTGGCCGTCTGGTTGATGCCACAAGCGTCGAGGTCAACGCTCCAGAAACGTCATACGTCTCACTCACCAGAGTCTTCCATGGCACAGCCCAACCTTTTGAGCGGCTCAAAGGCCACAGATCTGCTCCCGAAAGGCACTTCAGGAGACTCAACATCCAATGCCATGGCAAAATATCAAAACCCACCTCTGAGTCCGCTCGTATCAGATTTCGACGCTCACTCATTCCCCTTGAGACCCTTACACATCAGTCGGTCGAGTCAGCTGCTCTGACCATTACCAAACCTCGGAGATTCTGCAACCGCTCCTGAGGTTTACAAGCAATATTCCAGCCCGCCAAAGTATGAAGCAGGGGATCAGAAGTCAACCGAGAACAGGCGCATTGCCGACCTGGAGGCCGAGCTCGCCGAACTGAAGCGCTCTCGAGCTAGCCCAACCGCCGCGACAGCCCCCCCTTGTGAGCAGGAGCAAGTATTTCGCGATCTAGTGACGAAGTACAAGAATGTCAAGAAACTTTATTTTGAGCTCAAGGGTGAGAATTTGGCACTTACCCAAAAGGTCGAGGAGCTGCTGAAGAGCGAAAAGACGCCAGACGGCAATGACAAGATCATCGACGCGTGGAAAGCACAATACGAGAAGCTTTCAGCACAGCTCCGTGCGCAAGAAGACACAAATTCTGTAGTCAGTTCGTGGCGGGAAAAGTATGATATGCTGTTGGTACTACACTCGTCGTTCCAGGAAGAGGCAGCACGATCCGCGGAGCAAGCAAGAGTTGAGAATGAAAGTCTGGCACTGGAACTGCAGAAGGTGAAAGAGGCCATGGAAATCCAGGGAGAGGAGCTAGCTAGAGTAAAATGGAGCCTCTCAAATGCGGAACGGAAGGTTGAGGATCAGCATAAGGCATCTGCTAGTCATTCGCTGGAGTTGCATGGCCAGAAGGTGTACTTCGAGCCGACCCTCGAGATCTATCAACGCAATCTGGAGGCGGAAAGACAGGAGAAGGAGCGAGCATTGAAGACGGTCCAGCGCTTGGGATCACTTTGGCATGAAGTCCATAAGATCATGGGCGAGGTCGAGACAACCGGCTTTGTTGGTTAGGTTGGGTGCTTGATATCGGGGGGTCGCATCGCATGAAGAGATACGTTGTGGCCGTTCAAATAGCGACACAGCATCTGTAGGTGAGCAGGAGAAAAACGGGCCTGGGCAAGGATGATATTTATTCTGCAGGATCGTAAGGAGTTAAGAGTCGCGGCGGAGAAGGGGAAGGATTCGGGAGCAAATAGCGGGTTGCCGACCTACAGATTGGAAACTGAGATATACAGGCTGGCGAGACGGAATCCTAAAAGAGACGCTCTTAGAGAGCACAGTGAGCAGTCGAAAACATAGTTGGCAGTGCGTCAGCGGCGCACCAAACACGGCACAAAGGGAAATAATGTCTCTTCTCACCTGAGCGTAGATTCTTACAAACCCCAAGCCCACTTGTGCTGCCTTTTGAATGACATACGCACTCGAAATCCGTGTACTAAATCTAAGATGTACCTAGGGACAGGGCGTTGGGTGTGCTGTGAAGAAGCCGCTAGATATCTAGACAACAACTGACAGTACAAAGAGGTGATCAAGCTCAAAGCCCGTTGACAGATACAGCAAGGAGTGGACAGGACTGGTATTACGCTACAAATGGGGAGTGGATGCCGACCACTGCGGAGACGTGTAAACCTGGGCCAATGTAGCCCACAAGGACGCTAACAATTCTGCGAAGAGAAAAAGGCGCGCAGCGGCGTTGAGAGTGCCGCCCAGGATCATGAGCGGTATCAGAGAGTACCTATTGGCCTTCCCTAAAGTTCACTGTAAGAGTTTATCCCAGAACCACAGGCACCCCGCGAATTGCCAGTCCAGGCCAACAAGTATGGCCCAAAGGACGCCGCTGAAAATGAGAGAGCTTGCCGAAGCCATCCAAGCCCACATCTCCCCGTCGGAGGGGAAGACGAAGTTATTTATCCAGCAGAGAAAGTGGATAGCACCATAAGCAACGCTCGCCAGACAAACGCAGGTGCCCATGAGGGCCTTGCGCGCGAGTTTTTCATGCAAACGTCGCGCCCGATCGTCGCGAATAGAGGGATTCTCTTGCTTCTCCACCACTGGTGCATGGGCGGCTTGGTGAGGGGAAACAAAGAGGTCCATGAAAGCCAACCGCCGGTTTCTGAAACGGCTCATCTCATTCTGTTTAGCGATATCCTTAACTGAATCTCTCAGAGTGGCTTGACGAGGAACATCCGGGATATCGGTTCCACAAGATACGATGGCATCGTCACGCAGAGCAAAGAAGGGGACACTCACAGACTTGTTGGGATGAAAGGTAATAGTAAGACAGGGCACCTGTATTGGCGTACAACGTTTTCTAAGGCTCTTAAACTTTTGAAAAGTTCCTACACACATATACACTATCTGTGGCAACCCCTGGAGCCGAATCGCTTGCTGTTTTCGGCTGAACGTTGTCCCGACTGCTCTAGTGATTACCACCTTGATTAGTGGCCAAGATCGAAACCCAACCCAGCTTTCACACGCCTTGCCAATGGCCGCAAAGGGCTTAAAACACACTACTGACGTCACTTTTTCTGGAATTCCTGCCGTGCATAAAAGACTCCCGAATGAGCTCTCCTGTATCTGCGACCACCTTGACTTATATGTCAACCCTCCTACGGCGCGTTCAACAAACCGATCCATATGGCCGACAACCAAACCGACGCCGTCCGCGATGCAATATCCGCATTCGGTCTGTCTGTCGAACTGCAGCCGTGGCGCCGGAGCCGTGGCGCTCAGGCGCTCAGGCGCCCTGCGCATCGTGCTCCGCTGGAGCGCAGGGACCGTTGGTCAGGTGCTCTTCCCACACACAGGGAGCTTCCTTTTGTATATAACTAGCTGGTACTTCGCACCAGCTATTCTACCTAAATCAAGTCACTTTGCAACTGTACTTCCGCTGCTCGCAGAGCCCCCCGCTCGTCAAACCGTTCCACAGTTATGAGCCCGGAAGGCTAGCCAGGCCTGTAACTTCCCCGTTACTAAAGTTGTCAGTTCGAACCCCGTTCGAAGCAGGTTTTCTTTAGCACACGTGAGCGATTAGTCAGCGTTGTATCACCAAGAACGAGTTGAGCCGTGTGACTAATTACGTATCCAAGTTGCGAGAACTGCATTTGTCTAGCAGCTAGGGGGTGTGTGGAACATAGTCGCTGTTACTAAATACTGGTATCAGTGGATTCACTTTTGTTGGGCTTGGTGCAGTGGTTTTGTACGACACTGTCAGCCTGTAGAGCAGTTAACTTCACTGGCAAGAACCTGTAGGCTTCGATTAAGGAGGCCCTGGACAATCCGTGGTTACCCAGCAACCCTAGTGGCACTATCGTTATACGCCTTGCCGAAAATTCCCTAATGCATAGTAACATTTCTAAGCGTATCTCGTCGAGACCTCGTTATCGACCTGATCTAATAGCTGACATACAGCTGCGGTCTGCGTAGGTCTTTACACCTTAGGAAGGCCGTTATAGGCGTGTTTAACTCTGACTTTAGCACTAGGAAGCTAGTGATATTGAACTGGAGCAGTGATGCAACAGGGAAGAAACTATAAAGAGAACCACACCCACAGAACGTCGCAGTTGGCCTGGAAGGCCAACTCGCAGATTACTAGTCCTCCGATCGGAGGGACATAAATATAACTGATGTAGAAAAACAGATACATACTTAGTATGGAATAAAACCTAGTATGTAACAGAACCTAGCATAAAACGGAGCCTAATATTAAATAATAAAGGGAGCGCGACTGTAGCTTAGGTTATCTTCCTTTGATTAAAGGGCCAGAATGTTACTGGGCTTTGAATAGGAGGTCTTTATAGTGAAAAATCATTAGATTCTTAATTAAAAGAAGTACGGTTTAAAGAACTGCATAGCAAGGCCCCTTTTTAACAGTAGTATACACCAGAGAACGTATTGCTATATATATAAGTAGCTATAGTAATATTACATACAGAGCTTAAAAAGAACGATAAGGTTAACTTAAATAAACGCCTTAAGTTACACTTTCCCTTAAGACTAGCCGTTAGTCCTACCTGCGTGGCAATTGTAACGACCCTGCAGGCCGTTACTTGGGCCGGGGCGGCCCGACGAATTCCCCGCAGAAGGAACAGTGCAGGAGGACGGTGTACACTGTCCAAACGCACTGGGCCAGGGGTGTAAAGACCCGAAGCCCCTACGACCAGTAAGAAAGTGCTTAGTGGCCTATAAGGACTGATAACACTAAGCACCACTTAGTTAACTGCTTGGCCGTAACTGCGTGGTGCACTATTAAGTATAACAGACTAAGTAAGGTACGAAGTACCTTTTAGTTAGTTAGTATAAGTAGCTATGGTTGTGCTTATAACTACTGTGAGGGACTCTGGTTCCTTACGTTAGTATTTAATTGTTTATTTGTGTCTTACTGTTCAGACTCACCTCTGTGCATTATAGTGATAGCGACCTACAGTGACATTAAACCCCCGTCTAGGAGTGCTAGCTTAACAAGCTGTCTTCGGAACGCCCCTTACCTGTTGGTGTCCTGCTATATGTTTTGTCTTAACCCGCGCCAGTGCTCTCGAGGCCTGTGTCGGGTGCAGGTCGTAATAGCAATCTTAAATATAGACTAACCCTTTTAAGGCTTTTAGCTATAAGAATAACGTAAGAGTTTATAATAGCTAATCCTTCTTATTATATACTTAATCCTTTAATATCTCCTATCCTTTTTATAACCTATCCCATCTATTAAAGTCTAACTAGTATATAGGAGGTAAAAATGGTTTTAAGATCTAAAGGAAATAAAGCCTTATGTGCTCCTTAAGGTTAAGAACTTCCTCCTGTTATTTAATCTCATAGCTAATCTAGCAGTAAATACATTAAGGTTTAACTAAAGCAGTATCAGTAATAACTTTAATAAGTTCCTTTACAGGCTTCCTTAAAGGTTTCCTTATAAGTTTAAAAGTAAACTTAAGTTCCTTCTTAATAAGTTTAAGCTTCAGAACTTTTACACTTAACTTAGCTATCTCAGCCTTCAAGTCTATAATAAGGTAAGGGACTAAAGTGCCTTTAAAAGTAGCTTTTAAAGTCTACTAATCTTTATTAAGTAATAAAGTATTTAAGTTTAAAACTCTCTAATTAAAGTACTTCTTTAAACTAGAGAGTGAATATATTATAACTAACTTTATAAAGCTTTTTAAAACCTTATTGTTAATTTTTAGCTCCAGCTGCCCTATGGGCAACTGCTGTAAGCAGTTGCCCTCCACTGCTGCGTACCCTGCAGCCACGGCTCGCACTGTGGAGCCGAACCTTCTAAAAGGCTCCAGGGCCCACAGGGCTCCTGTTAAGCCTCGAAGGCTCTGGAATCTTAAGCTCCACTGCTCTGACTTACTGTGGGGCAAGCCCCACAGAGTCTTTTAGAACTGTATTAGTAATAAAAGGCTCTGGAATTCTTCCAGAGCCTCCCACAGCTTATAATAGGCACTGAACTCTCTTATATACAGTTTTCTTTAAGCAAGCAACTCTTCTTAATTCTAGTTATTATATAAGGCACTGCCTTCTAAATCTTCTTTTTCTATAGTGTTAAGATTCACTGTCGCAACACTTTTTACAGTGGCACTGCCCTGTAATTCAAGCCTTGCACTTACTTCCTACAGTGCCTACGGCACTGTAGCTGGCTTTGACCAGTACAGCACTTCTTCCTCTAAGCCACAGCGCTGTACTACAGCCCTATAGGTTCTTGAAGTTTAACACTTATTAATCCTTCTCTTAATAGGGGTTGCTTATTTAAGTTCGCTTAAAACTGTGAACTTAAAGAAGCTAATTTCCTTCCCTTCAGTTAAAAGAGTTATATACTTTACTATAAAATTGCTGGCGTCGCTTCATTTATCATTACACGACAGCCTTTTGCTACACTACAGAGTGCTCCATTCCTCACTTTCGCTCCTGGCAATTTTAGCGTAGAGTATTAAGCCTATTTTAATACGTATAGCAAGCAAAGCAACATAGCCCTATCCAGAGGCTAATATATCCATTTAAAAAGATGAAATGAATATTAAAATAAATAATAATTTAAGTTAAGGAGAATAATCTTTATAAACAAATCTTACTTTTTATAAATCCTATTTTATAAAGTTTATAGGCTTTAATCATTATGGTTTACATACTTCATTTTATAAAATTTAAAGAAATAATAAAATTAATAATAATTAAAAATAAATCTTACTTTTTAAAAACTTTATTCTATAAGGTTTATAAGCTTTATTTTATAAGTTTTACAGGTATTATTCTACAAGATTTACAGGCTTTATTCTATAGGGTTTACAAGCTTTATTTTATAACTTACAATTTATATTTTTTTTTTCACTTTCACAAATGCAATTTGAACTGGGAAACTCTTGAATTTATATTATGCTATTTACCACTATATTATTTCTATTTCTATCTGAAAAACTAAAGGTCTTTTTTTACCCTAACTAGGTGAAATAAAGTAATAATTTAATAATTTTTAATTATTAGCTTACATAATGAAATGATAAGTTTTAATATGCATCTCGTGATGCAGGATCCGATTTTTACATTATTCGCACGGTTAGGGTTAAGCGAAGGGAGATATTCAGGTTTAAGGTGAAACAACCATGACTTTCACAGTTATTATTTTAGTTCATAGTATAGAATAAGGTAGTATTATACGTAGATTTTAACTGTAATTCTTAATCTAAAGTCCGATTTGGAATAGCAATTAAAACCATAGAGATATTTAAGTTTATGTTAATGGTATTATTATTATTTAGGTTTAAACAGTAATATCTTTGTTATTATAAGCCATATAGTAAAAAGAGTTCCAGTTCTGTATTCTATGTAGTAAATTGTATAGGAAACGTAGTCATTACTTCTTATTACGCTACTTATTGACAGGTTATTATTATAATACCTATTATTATCCAACTTTAAACACTAATATCTTTCTCACTTTAAGCAGTATAGTGAAACAAATTTCAGTTCTGGATTCTACGTAATAAGCCATATAATAAACATAAGTAACAAAACTTGTTATATTACTTATTAACCAGTTATTATTTAAATAACTATTATTATTAAACTTTAAACTGCAATATCTTTCTTATTATAAGCTTTATAGTAAAAAAGATTCTAGTTCTGAATTCTAGGTAAAATCTTATGTATAACACCACCTTCTTTGGTTAGATTTAGCCTTGTTTTTATTTCCGAATACCTATTTGTTTAATTTTTTCAAACTTTAATAACTCCTGAACCGTAACCCTAACCCTGAATATACTTCAGATTTGGACTCCTGGTCACGTGAAGTATCTGAAAACATATCATATCACGTGATTTGGGGCCCGAGCAGACCCACTTTTGATAATGAACCGACTAGTGCTAGGTCGAGTTGAATTTCCTTATCAGTTTTGACTGAATTTCCCATAGTAATTTTTTTTCGACTATCCTTACAACAAATTGTCCTCCGGACAGGATTATTTAAGTAATTAGACTAATGGTAAGGCACCTTTATCCTGTCCGGAGGACAATTTGTTATAAGGGTGGTGTCAGAAGCGCGGCACTCTGGATTCTGTGGAATGGAATGGGTTGCAACTGCGTGATTGTATTGCTTGTTCTTCGCTCTCCGGCCCTGCCAG
>Ga0247781_1000581_pt1 | contig 11495 bp, 10 predicted proteins | sample UWRJL184509B5_FD_179922 | JGI IMG/M metagenome (GOLD analysis project Ga0247781, IMG submission 179922) | Plant litter microbial communities from Arlington Agricultural Research Station in Wisconsin, United States - UWRJ-L184-509B-5 | ecosystem: Environmental > Terrestrial > Plant litter >...
GTTCTTCGTGGTCTCGCTCGCACCCTGCTGGGCCTCGCGCATCTTGGCCTCGGTGCCGGTGATGTCCTGGATGTGGTGGCCGTACTCGTGGGCCAGCACGTACGGCTGGGCGAATTCGCCGGGCACGCCGAACTTCTGGGACAGCACGTCGTAGAACGCCAGGTCGATGTAAACCTTGTTGTCGCCGGGGCAGTAGAACGGGCCGACACCCGAGTCGGCCGCGCCGCACGCCGTGTTCACCCGCTGCGAGAAGATCACGGTCTTGGCCGGCTGGTAGGGCTTGTTGAAGTACTGCGGAGTAGCCTTTGTCCAGTACGCCTGGATCGAGTTGATATAGAGCACATTGCGACATTCGAGCTGCTTGGTGGCATTGTCCTGCGCGCAGGCCTGGCTCAGGTTGGTGTTGTCGGCCGACTCGTCGCCCCCGCCACCGATCTGGTTGATGCCGAAGTAGCCGCCGACCACGGCGACGATGATCGTGATGATGATGCCGACCAGGCCACCACCGCCGATCGGCAGGCCGCCGAGGCCCCCGCCTCCGCCGCCGGAACCACGTCGATCCTCGACCTGACTGGTATCGATGTCGGCGTTCTCGTTGAGTTCCATCTCTTCCTCACTGAGCCGGTCGGCGGGAGTGCCCGATGCGTACCCGATGATCTTGCTCGCTAATCGGGTGGGAGGTACAGCGGGGCGCCCGGTACTATTGCGGAGTGCTGCTCTGCGAAGGCTGACCTGCCCCGCGCCGACCGTCGAATTCCTCGATGTGGGATTCCTCGATGGTCGGCGCTCTTCTGTGCCCGGAGCCAGCCCTTCTCTCGAGAGCGAGCCAGTTAATCATGATCACCGCCACCGGACTAGAACTGCGCGCCGGCGCCCGCATCCTGCTTTCCCCGGTCACCCTGCGGGTGCAACCGGGCGACCGGATCGGCCTGGTCGGCCGCAACGGCGCGGGGAAGACCACGACCCTCAAGGTGCTGGCCGGCGAGGGCCAGCCCTACACGGGCGCCGTCGAGCGCACCAGCGAGGTCGGCTACCTGCCGCAGGACCCGCGCACCGGCGACCTGAACGTGACCGGGCGGGACCGGGTGCTCAGCGCCCGCGGCCTCGACGCGATCATCGCCGAGATGCAGAAGCTCGAGATCGAGCTGGAGGAGAGCGCCGAGGACAAGCTCATCCGGCGTTATGGTCAGCTCGAGGACCGGTTCTCCGCCCTCGGTGGGTACGCCGCCGAGGCCGAGGCCGCCCGCATCTGCTCCAACCTGGGCCTGCCCGACCGCGCGCTCGCCCAGACCATCGGCACCCTCTCGGGTGGTCAGCGCCGGCGCATCGAGCTGGCCCGCATCCTGTTCGCCGACTCCGGGCAGAACGGCAAGGGCATCCTGCTGCTCGACGAGCCGACCAACCACCTCGACCAGGACTCGATCGCTTGGCTGCGCGGCTATATGGCCCAGCACAAGGGCGGCCTCGTGGTGATCAGCCACGACGTCGAGCTGCTCGAGGCCGCGGTCAACAAGGTCTGGTATCTCGACGCCAACCGCTCGGTCGTCGACATCTACAACGTGGGCTGGAAGAAGTATCTCGAGTCTCGGGAGACCGACGAGCGCCGCCGCCGCCGGGAGCGGGCCAACGCCGAGAAGAAGGCCGGCGCGCTGCTGGCCCAGGCCGACAAGATGCGGGCGAAGGCCACCAAGACGGTCGCCGCGCAGAACATGGCCCGTCGGGCGGAGAAGCTGCTCGGCGGCCTGGAGGAGACGCGCGTCTCCGACAAGGTGGCCAAGGTGCGCTTCCCGAATCCGGCACCGTGCGGCAAGACGCCGCTCACGGCGTCCGGCCTGTCGAAGTCTTACGGCTCCCTCGAGATCTTCACCGACGTCGACGTGGCGGTGGACCGCGGGTCGCGGGTGGCCATCCTCGGCCTCAACGGCGCCGGCAAGACCACCCTGCTGCGGATGCTCGGTGGCCTGCTCAAGCCGGACACCGGTGAGGTGCGCGCGGGACACGGCCTGCGGCTGGGCTATTACGCCCAGGAGCACGAGACGCTCGACGTCGACCGTACGATCCTGGAGCACATGCGCAGCGCCGCGGCCGACCAGACCGACACCGACCTGCGCAAGATTCTCGGCGCGTTCCTCTTTTCGGGTGACGACGTCGACAAGCCGGCCGGCGTGCTCTCGGGAGGCGAGAAAACCCGTCTGGCCCTGGCCACGCTGGTCTGTTCGGGGGCGAACGTGCTGCTGCTCGACGAGCCGACGAACAACCTCGACCCGGTCAGCCGCGAGCAGGTGCTCGATGCCATCGCGAACTACCCGGGCGCGATTGTGCTGGTCACGCACGATGCCGGCGCCGTGCAGGCACTCAAGCCGGACCGTGCGATCCTGCTGCCCGACGGCGACGAGGACGCGTGGAGCGATGACCTCCTGGAACTCGTCGAGCTCGCTTGATCCGCGAATCAGCGCCCACCGTCTCTTGTCAACCAGTGCCCACACAGACAGTGCGACGTTCGGGCTTTTACGGGCAGGTCGGGCATCGATGCGGGCGGGCTCAAGGGGGCACAGGCGACCTCGCAGCGCTACGTAGGCGGGTCGTCGACGCTGCGTCAGGTCTCGCGAGCGACTGCCCTCGATCGCCTGTTTCCGCAGGTGATCGATGGTCTTGACGGAAAGGTGAGCTAAGCACACCCCATCGCCGGAAAGCCTGTCGTCCAAACGACTGTTAACTGTCTGACATTGATGCCCGTGGTCACCGTCAAGTTCCTGACAGTGATAAATGGGCACGTTGGCTACGCCTGGATACCTAGCGCATGATCGTTGGAGGCGGTCTAATAGGTGAGACCGTATGAACCGCACAGTCTGGGACGTGAGGATTCAACATGCCAGCCACGGGCACTGCCACCAGCACTGAGAAGGGTCGCCGAATCGTCGGCAGCGAGCGTCAGTCGTTAGCGAAGGATCTGGTCAAGCGTTACACCACGGGGGAGAGCATTCGGGCACTCGCCGCTTCGACCGGCCGATCCTATGGATTCGTGCACCGGGTACTGACCGAGTCCGGCGTGCAACTGCGCCAGCGTGGTGGCGCTCGCCGCCGCAAGAAGGCGTGACGATCGGCGACGCCGCACCCGGTCTCCCCGCCGACGAGTCGGGCGTTCGCTACGACCTGGACGGGCCGGTGGCAACGGTGACGTTGTCCCGGCCCGAGGTGCTCAATGCGCAAACACCCGCGATGTGGGCCGAGCTGGCGAGCATTTCGCGGAAATTACCTGGCGACGTACGAGTCGTCATTGTCCGGGGCGAAGGCCGCGCTTTTTCGGCCGGGCTGGATCTGTCGGCCGCCCGCGGGGAAGGCGATTCTTCTCTCGGCCGCCTCGCACAGTTGTCACCCGAGGAGTGCGCGGATCGGATTGCCGGCTTCCAGTCGGCGTTCACCTGGCTGCGTGACCCATCGATCGTGACCGTCGCGGCGGTGCAGGGACATGCCATCGGTGCCGGATTTCAACTGGCGCTCAACTGCGACATGCGTGTGCTGGCCGACGACGCTCGATTCTCGATGGCCGAGGTGACCCTCGGGCTCGTGCCCGATCTGGGCGGCACCAAGCGGCTGACCGAACTGGTCGGGCCGTCACGCGCGCTGGAGATCTGCGTCACCGGCCGGCGGATCGCCGCCGACGAGGCCGCCCTGCTGGGACTGGCCAACGCCGTGGTGCCGGTCGCCGACCTGCCGGCCGCCGTCGCCGACCTCACCGGCGCGGTGCTCGCGGCCGATCGCGGTGCGGTCTCCGAGATCAAGGCGCTGCTCGCCGGGGCGACCCAGCGGACCTACGCCGAGCAGGACCGCGCCGAACGCGAGGCGCAGACCCGCCGCTTGCGCGATTGCTCGGTGCGGGGGAGTAATGACCGTTTGGAATAGTCTCCGCGCCATCCAGGTTGTCGTACCCGCCGGGCAGACTGTCGCTGCCCTGCCTTTCCGACGCCTGGGAGGTGACGAGATGAGCATGCCCAGCTGGACGATGCTGCGCTCGATCCAGAATTCGGACCGGGTGGCCGAACACCGCCTCCGCCGCGGCACCACCCGGCGGATCCTCCGTTACGCCCGGCCCTACCGCCGCGACATCCTGGTCTTCCTGGTCACCGTGGTGCTCGCCGCCGTCATCGGCGTCGCCACACCCCTGCTCGCCGGCGACGTCGTCAACACCATCACGAAGGGTGGCGACGGCGCGGCCACCCTGATCATCCGAATCGCCTTCCTGATCGCCGGCCTCGCGGTCGTCGACGCTTTCCTCTCCCTCGCCCAGCGGTGGTACTCGGCCCGCATCGGCGAGGGGATCATCCTCGACCTGCGCACCCGGGTCTACGACCACGTGCAGCGCATGCCGTTGCAGTTCTTCACCCGCACCCAGACCGGTGCCCTGGTCAGCCGGCTCAACAACGACGTCACCGGCGCCCAGCGCGCCTTCACGTCCACGCTCTCCGGCGTGGTCAGCAACGTCATCCAGCTCGTGCTCACCGCCGCGGTGATGTTCAGCCTCTCCTGGCAGATCACCACGCTGTCGCTGATGCTCCTGCCGCTCTTCATCATCCCGGCCCGCCGGGTGGGCAAGCGCCTCGCCGACATCACCCGCGAGTCGTACAACCTGGATGCCAAGATGAACGCGACGATGACCGAGCGGTTCAACGTCTCCGGAGCCATGCTGGTCAAGCTCTTCGGCCGGCCCGGCGCCGAGGCCTCGCGGTTCGGTGAGCGGGCCTCCCGGGTCCGCGACATCGGCATCCAGCAGGCGATGTTCTCGCGCACGTTCTTCGTCGCGATGCTGCTGGTCGCCTCGCTGGCCCAGGCCCTCACCTACGGCCTGGGCGGCTGGCTCGCCGTCACCGGCAGCGTCACCGCCGGCACGGTGGTCACCCTCGCGCTGCTGCTCACCCGGCTCTACGGGCCATTGACCGCGCTGAGCAACGTGCGGGTCGACGTGATGAGTGCCCTGGTCTCGTTCGACCGGGTCTTCGAGGTGCTCGACCTCAAGCCCGGCATCGAGGAGCGCCCCGGTGCGGTCGACCTGCCCACCGGCGCGGGCCGCGTCGAGTTCCGCGACGTCCACTTCCGCTACCCGAGCGCGAGCGAGATCTCGCTGGCCTCACTGGAGGACGTGGCGACCCTCGACCGTACGGAGAACACGCCCGTTCTGCGCGGCGTCGACTTCACCGTCGAGCCGGGCCAGATGGTCGCGCTCGTCGGCCCGTCCGGCGCCGGCAAGTCGACGACGTCGATGCTGGTCTCCCGCATCTACGACGTGGCCTCGGGATCCGTCCAGGTCGACGGGATCGACGTGCGCGACGCGACCCTCGACTCGCTGCGTGACACGATCGGCGTCGTCACCCAGGACGCCCACCTGTTCCACGAGACGATCGCGGAAAATCTCCGGTACGCGCGTCCCGACGCGACCGCGGACGAGATGTGGGAGGCACTGCGCGGCGCACAGGTCGCCGACCTGGTCGCGGCGCTGCCCGACGGTCTCGACACGGTCGTCGGCGAACGCGGCTACCGGTTCTCGGGCGGCGAGAAACAGCGTCTGGCCATCGCCCGACTGCTGCTCAAACGCCCGTCGATCGTCGTGCTCGACGAGGCCACGGCCCACCTCGACAGCGAGTCCGAGGCGGCGGTGCAGCGGGCACTCGCGGTGGCGCTCCAGGGCCGCACGGCGCTGGTGATCGCCCACCGGCTCTCCACGGTGCGCGACGCCGACCAGATCCTGGTGCTCGACGAGGGCCGCATCGTGGAGCGCGGACGGCACGAAGAGCTCGTGGCGGCGGGTGGGCTCTACAGCGAGCTCTACCGCACGCAGTTCGCCGAGGGCTCGCCGGCTCGTTTCACCGACGAGGTCGAGGTCGTCGCCGTCCCGGCCGGCCAGATCGAGCCCTGACCGTCTCCGGCCACGATTCGGTGGTTACCTGTCGACGGCTTCGCGGAGCTCGGCATAGGCGGCGGCCAGCGTGTCCACCGTGACGTGGGCGTTCAGGCCGCTCGGATTGGGCAGCACCCACACCGGGACGCCGTCACCTCCGCCGGGTGGGCACAAGCACCGGACGAGCGCATCCACGGCGCCAGGACTGTCAGAGCGCGCGGGTGTTGCCACCGTCCACGGCTAGAGTCACGCCGGTCACGTAGCTAGCCGCCGGGGAGAGCAGGAATGCCGCCACCCGGCCGAACTCGGCGGGCTCGCCCAGGCGGCGCATCGGGATGCTCGCGGCAACCTCGGCCGCCGCCGTCGAGGCGTCCCCGGTAGCGGCGAACAATTCGCGGTTGCGGTCGGTCATGATGCGGCCCGGCAGCAGACTCACGATCCGGATGCCGCGGGGAGCGTACTCGTCGGCCATGTCCTTCGCCGCCATCGCCAGGCCGGGCCGAAGCCCGTTGGAGAGGCCCAGGCCGGTCAGCGGGGACTTCACCGACGTGGAGAGGATCATCGCGATCGCGCCGCTCTCGGGCAGCGCCGACGCGAAGACGCGCGCGGCCCGGATCGCGCCCAGGAAGACCGTCTCGAACGCGCTGCGCCACTGCTCGTCCGTCATCGAGGCGGCCGTGCCCAGCGCCGGGCCGCCGACCGAAATCAGCGCCCCGTCGAACCGGCCGAACCGCTCGACCGCCGTGTCGACCAGCGTGCGCGGCGCCTCGGAGTCGGCCAGGTCGGCCGTCACCCCGGCCGCCTTGCCCGGGCCGCCCAGCGCGTCGACCGCCGCCGCGGTCGAGTCTTCGCCGCGCGACGAGATAACTACCTTGGCGCCGTCCGTGACCAGCGCGTCGGCAGTGGCGAACCCCAGCCCTCGCGAAGCTCCGGTGAGGACGTAGACGCGGTCGGCGAGTCCGAGATCCATACCCCTGATCCTGCCATCGTCGGCCGCTCAGCGGTGCGGGGCTCCGGCGGTAGCCGCGTCGGCCTGGCGAAACGACCCGATCGCGAGCTCCGAGCGGGTGACGTCGAGCGGCAGCGCGGGCGGCGTCCGGGAAGTGCGCCCACTACCGCGCGGGTAATCGACGCTCCTCCCGGCAGTCACCAGAGTTCACCCGTCAGTAACAGACCGACGGGTACGACAGTCAGGGGCCGCGCAGCAGCCAGACGCGGCCGGCGATCTGCAGGGCGGTGGCGCCGGCGGCGGTGCGGAGGGCGGGACTGCGGCGGGAGCGGGGTGCCGAGCGGCCGTCGTAGTGCCAGGCCGCCTCGCGTCCGGCCAGCTCGGCAGCCGCCACGAGCGGCAGGCCGTCGCGTTTCGCGAGGTCTCGGGCCAGGTCCCAGCCGTCGCGCAGGGACCCTTGCGTCGGGCGGGCGGCGGCCCACTCGGCGAACTCGCGGTTCCACCGTTCGCCGAACCCGACGGCCAGCATCGGCCACTGCCGGGTGACCTCGCCGGCTCGCTTGCGCAGCAGCGCCACCCGGGCGGCCTCGAACCGGAAACCGTCGAAACCATGCGGTACGGGTCGACCGGCCGTGAGCGCTTCGACCAGGGCGGCCTGGCGGTCGGCCAGGGTCCCGCCCCCGGACTGTCCTCCGGGGTCACCCGCCGGCCTCGTCATGTGACTGCGGGGTAGCCGGAGGCCTTGGCGATCTCGTCGAGCTCGGCGGCCAAGTCGGGGGCGGGCGGGTAGTCGCCGTCGCGTTCGAGCATCAGGGCCGGTGGGCGGTGGCGGGCGCAGAGGGCCGCGACCAGTTCCAGCACGGGCTCGGGGACGGCGTCGGTGTGAGTGTCGTGGTAGAGGCCCTGGTGTTCGGCGCCGCCGGCCACGTGGACGTAGGCGACCCGGTCGAGCGGCAGGTCGTCCAGCAGGTCGAGCGGGTCGGTGCCGCGGTTCCGGGCGTTGGCGTAGACGTTGGCCACGTCCAGGAGCAGGTGCGCGCCGGAGCGGTCGAGGATCTCGGTCAGGAACTGGGCCTCGGTCAGCTCGTCGTCGGGCCAGTCGAACAGGGCGGCGATCGGTTCCAGGGCGATCGGCACCGTCAAGGACTGCTGGAGCAGCCGTACGTTGGCGACGACCGCGTCCACCGCCTCGCGGGTGCGGGGGAGTGGCAGCAGGTGGCCGGCCTCGACGCCACCGGCTCGGACGAAGGCGATGTGCTCGCTGACCAGCGGGGCACCCAAGCGGTCGGCCACGGCGGCGAAGTGCTCGACCCGGGTCGCGTCCACCGGTTCGGCGCCGCCCAGGGAGAGGCGGACGCCGTGCGGGATCACGGTGACGCCGCGGTCGAGCAGCGTCCGCAGGCCGCCGGGGAGCTCGCCGTGGGCGGGTACGGACTCGGCGACCACCTCGACGAAGCGCAGGCCGGGCAGGCCCTCGACGAAGCCCGCGATCTCGGGACGCCAGCCGATGCCGACGCCGGAGGCGAGAGCCGCGCGAGGACGCCGTGAGGGCTGGTCCTCAGCCACCGCAACCGCCGCCCCCGCCGCAACCACCGCCGCCTCCGCAGGAGGAGCTTCCGCTGCAGGAACTGCTGGTGCTGCCGCCGTCTCCGCTGCTGCCGGCCGCACCACCGGTCGCGGCGATGCGCTGCACCTCGGCCTCGGCGGCGAAGGCCGGATCCATCGAGTAGAGGGCGGCGCCGCCGTAGAGGGCCACGCCCATCGCGGCTCCGGTCGCGCCGTAGGTCGCGTACGACGGAGAGTTGCTCGGCGCCAGGTGGTCGTTCTTGGAACGCAGGCCGTGCATGCCCTTGCGCGCCACGTCGGTCGAGTAGCGGCGGGTGCGCAGCAGGGTGAGCGTCAGGATGAACGCGGCGATCGTGGCGACGATGAGAAAGCCGACCGGCTTGTCATTGCCGACACCGGCGACGATGCGGGCGATGCCGATCGCGACCAGGGCGACGCCGCCGAGGATCCAGAGGCGGGCCTCACGCATCTTGCCGGTGCTGACCGCGAGGCCGGTGCCCTCGAGGTGGTCACGGAGCTGTTCGAGAGCCGACGAGACCCACTGGTCGCTCTGCAGGTCCCGGGTGCGCACGCCACGGGCGGCCGCGTTGTAGATCGCACTGTCGAGCTGGGTGACACCGCCGGGCAGCGGGCCGGCCTGCACGAGGGTGCCACCGGGTCCGGTGCCGAGCGCGTTCGCCGCGCGCAGGCCGCCCATCGAGGCGTAGACGGCGAGGCGCTCGCCGCCGTTGAGGTAGGCGATCTGCTGCGGGCCGAGCTTGTCGACCCGGGCGCCGGGGGCGCCGCGGAACAGGGCCCTGCGGTGGATCGTGGCGATGAACGCGATCGCGATCATCGCCACGACGAAGTAGGAGATAAAGGTCGGGCCGGGGATGCCCCAGGTGTCGTTCATCGGGCGGACCTCCCGTGCTCGTCGCGGCTTCAGGCCCCCATTGTGCGGGGCGGCGCAAGCTTTGTGGATCAGGCCCTTCGGACAGCTTCCTCGACCACATCGAGGACCCGGCTCAATTCACCGGGCGGGCGGCCGGTCGCGAGGTGCAGGACGAGACCGTCATAGGCCAGTTCGAGGAACTGAGTCAGGACCTCGACGGGTACGTCGTCCCGCAGCACACCGGCCTCACGCTGGCGCTCGAGCCGGTCGCGGGTGGCGTCGGCGATGGCCGCGGCGCGCTCGGCCCAGCGCTTGGCGAAGGTCGGGTCGGTGCGCAGGCGGCGGGACACCTCGAGCTGGGTGCCGAGCCAGCCGGCCGTGTCGCCCTCCCTGGTGCCGGCGCGTTCCAGCAGGTCGCGCATCACCTGGACGAGGCCGTTGCGGGCCACGGTCTCGACCATCGCGGCCGCGTCGTCCTCGGCGACGGCGAGGAAGAGCGACTCCTTGTCGCGAAAATGGTGGAAAATCGCGCCGCGGGACAGCCCGGTCGCGTCCTCCAGGCGCCGCACTGTCGCACCCTCATACCCGAACCGCGCGAAACAGTCGCGCGCCGCCGCGAGAATCTCGTGGCGGCGGGCGTCGAGCTGGTCCTGACTCACTCTGGGCACGCTCTCGATCGTGTCACGAGCCCCCTTTCACATGCAATCCGTACGTACGTCTTGGCAAGGGGCCCGGCGGTTATGGACGGATGGTGCGAATTTCCCCATCCCGCCCGTATGTTGTTAACAGTCCTGGACTGTTCGCTACCGCATCTGCTCACGTAAAGTGCCCGCGTGCCTCTCGTCCTGATAGCTCTCGACGACACCCTGCTTGATCGCAGTGGTGCGTTCCGGCTGTGGGCCAAGGGGTTCATCGACGAGATCGGGGCACCACAGGGCGATCTCGAGTGGTTACTCTCGGTCGATGCCGATGGGCTGACCTCCCGCTGGGACCTGGCCGATCTGATCCGGGACCGCTACCAGCTCACCGTCCCCTCGATCGACATGGTGCTGGAGTTGCACGAGGGCCCGTTGGTGCACGAAAAGCTTGATCCGCTCGTCGGCTGCGCGCTGCAGATCGCCATGGACGCCGGCTTCGTCCCGGTGGTGGTCACGAACGGCCAGGCCGAGATCCAGGACACCCGCATCCGGCGGACGGGGCTGGACCGCTACGTCGCCGATTGGGTGATCTCGGAGCAGGCGGGCGTGAGCAAGCCGAACCCCCGCATCTTCGCGCTCGCCGCGCAACGGGTTCGGATGCGCCTCGGCGGCGCCTGGGTGGTGGGCGACAGCCCCGAGGCCGACATCGGCGGCGCCGCGGCGATGGGTCTGCCCAGCGTGTGGCTGCACCGGGGCCGCGAGTGGGTGGACCACCGGTTCGCGCCGACCAAGGTCGTCGGCAACGTGATCCAGGGCATCTCGGCGATCCTGGCCGATGCTCGTTAAATAGGTTGCGCGGCCACCGGGCTGCGCGGGAAAGTGGGCGCGTTCCGCACTGGAGGACGTCGAGAGAGAAGGGGGTGGACTCATGGCTGTCAATGAGATGGCTGCTGTCCAGATCTTCCTTTCTTCTTCTCGCTCCAAGGAGACCCTCCAGTGCGTGAGCACGACACTTTCGGCCCGTCCACCATGCGCCGCGGCCGTCCCAAGTTCGACGACGACGATGCCACTTTCCTGAAGCGGGGCGGCCCCGAGCCGCGGCTTCAGGAGGCCCCTGACCTGCCGGAGACCGGTGACCGCTGGTCGACCTGGGACGGCGCCCTGCACGGCCCCACGCCACGACCCGATTGGGTCCGCACGGAGTACGGCGCCGTCGACACCGAGTTGGGCATGCTCAAAACCGGCAAGGAAGCCGACGTCTACCTGGTGCGCCGGGCCGTCCCCGACACCGACCAGGTCAGCGTGCTGGCCGCCAAGCGCTACCGCGACGGCGACCACCGGCTCTTCCACCGCGACGCCGGCTACCTCGAGGGTCGCCGGGTCCGCCGGTCCCGCGAGATGCGGGCGATGACCAACCGCACCTCGTTCGGCAAGGAGATGATCGCCGGTCAGTGGGCGGTGGCCGAGTTCGGCGCGCTCACCCACCTGTGGCAGGTCGGCCAGGAGAGCGGCCTGGTGCGGGTGCCGTACCCGGTGCAGCTCATCGGAACCGAGCTGATGCTCGAGTTCATCGGCGAC
>Ga0247781_1000582_pt1 | contig 11488 bp, 13 predicted proteins | sample UWRJL184509B5_FD_179922 | JGI IMG/M metagenome (GOLD analysis project Ga0247781, IMG submission 179922) | Plant litter microbial communities from Arlington Agricultural Research Station in Wisconsin, United States - UWRJ-L184-509B-5 | ecosystem: Environmental > Terrestrial > Plant litter >...
CGTCCCTCTTTTAAAATCGTCTCGTCGTCTCCATCATCTATTCTGTTCTATACCATGAACGACTCGCCACACCCGCATTCTTCCTCTATAAATCAAGCTGGTTAGCAACTGTCCATAACCCATCAAATCACCAAAAATCCCCTTATAAAAAGAACTAGCAGCAGAGAAACTTACTAATATTCGGATTCCGAAACACAAATCTCTGACTCAGCTTATCCTCCACCCAGTCCATCTCGCTCCCAATAATGCTAAACAGCGCCTTGCTATCAATGAGCACCTTGACGCCGTCCTGCTCCACCGCCTCGTCGAACGAGCCCGCCTTGTCCACGTACTCGAGATGATATGCCAGCCCGCTGCACCCGCGATTGCGCACGCCGACTTTGATCAGCTTGGGGTCTGGCTGGTCGAGCATGGCGCGCAGGTGATCCACCGCCGAGGGCGTCAATTTCATGGCGGCTTTTCGGGGGGTTCGTAATTTCGAGCGGGGTTTGGGGGTGGATGTTGGAGGTGTGGTTGAGCTTGGGGTTGCTTGTGCTGGCTGTGATGCGCTTGCTGCGGTAGCATTGGATTTTGCAGGGCTGGACTTGGGCTGTTGCGCTTCTTGTTCTGGTACGGAGGCCGGCGCGGGAGCTAGGTTATTTGGTGGTCTCGTCTCGTGTACTCTCGGTAGCGCCGGCGACTGGATCGGCCGGGTGATTGAGGTATCGGGGGCGGGAGCATTGCGCGGCGCCGTTGGTGGTTGGGAGGGGAGTGTGTATGATTGGAAGGCTGAGGCGAAAGGAGCCGGTGTCGACGAGAACTGGCGGGCGAGACTTCGGCGGCAAGAGAAGCAGACCGTATTTGCCCTCCTCGCTAATAACCTCGGGGCGTTCATGATGTCGTTATTTCGAAATCTCTGTGGAGTATTTCGTGGATTCCGTCGTTATAAAATTCAGCGCCGAGTTGCGAATGGATATGTTGCTCGGTTGTTCGGTTGTCGATGACTGACCAAGAATTTTGCAATCGAAAACGATGCTGTTGGAGGCTTGGTCAGCCGGGCAATGACATGTTGCCAAGACCTGGACCCTTCCGGGTTTCTCCTGGCCAATCAGAGCCCACACATTAGGCATCTGTGGTTCGACCTGACCCACTTGCCACACTTTCGCATCCAGTGCCAAGCTGAAAACGGTGAGGCTTCTCAGCACTCCAGAGACCTGAATCCAACCCTTCCTGACCTGAAAGGGATGAAAGCAAGGAATCTGCTGAGATCGAAAAATACATCAAGCCTTCCACTTATCAACGCTGCAAAAATAATTAGAGGAAAAATCATAAATCTCTATCGAAAATGGTATCACCGCAAGCAGTTTCGTCAAACCAAAGCAGAACCAGCCCATGAATATTCCGTACAATATCAATCTTCCACGTCAAGCGCTCCGCACACAACTTCAATCTCCAATCCCTCCCCCAACAAACAACACCATCACCAACCAACTCGCTACAACCCAACCCCCCCCACACTAACCCTAACATCCCCCACAACAGCCCTCGCCATCTTCTTCAACAACATCCTCTCATCCGCCTCGCGATACTTCTCCCAGCTATCCAACCCCTCCTTAGCCTGTATACTCAACGTCTCATACCCCTGCTTAATAACCTCCGCAACCTGCAAGCTAGTCAACTGCGAGCCCGATCTCCGTCCCCCCGCAACAGGCTTCGCCTTCGCATTCCCAGCAGCTCCCCCACCATCGGCCAACATCTCCTTGTAGTGAGTGCTGACATTCACAAGGGTATCAATCGAGTTACTAGGTCGATTGGCCAGCTTGTATGTGTCCCGGAACTTGACCAGCACCTCGCCTGTCTCCACCACCTTGTAGAAGAGGTCGTCGTACGCAGCCGGGGTGGGGAGGAATGACTCGCCCGATGACAAACCAAGCGCCAGGAGATTGACGACATGGTCGAGAAGGGTCTCGATATGTTGCAGCCCTTTTAGATCATTGGCGTAGGTCGTCAAGAATCGGATCAGTGATAATAACGACCGGAAGAGGTCAGCCCAGTGGTACTGCAACCGTGTTCTCGATCTAGACATGTAGCCAATGATACGCAAAAGAATTCCGACACAGAGGGTGTACAGCCCTACATCTAGCCTTCGGCGGAGGTTGTGGTTGATGGCGTCGATCATGGTGTCGAGAACTGCCGTGGCCATGACCCGCTCGCCGTGGACTAATGGGAGGTAGGGTGATCGTTGCCTGCACAGGCGGATCGAGGTTTTGCTCTCGTCGCTACATATTCTCTTGCAGAGGACCTGGTCTTCGATAAGGAGACGGAAAACCATGAGGTTGAGGTGGGAATATTGGGTGGCTCGCGGGGAGAGGTGGGCGTGTTGGAGGAGATAAGAAGTCAGGGAGATGAAGCTGGCGAATGCTTGTTCTTCTCCCTTTTCTGGGGGCAGGGTGACGAGATTGAAGCAAAACAGCTTGTTTGCGTGGGTGAAATCATATGTGGCCAGTAATACCGCTGCATTCTCTCCCGGTCTGTGAACAGCAAGTTAGTTTATGGCCAGGAGAGTTTTCGGGTATGAACTCACAGCTCTGCAAACATCTTCTTCGCTGTCTCGGCATCGTAAACGGGCTTTGGGGGAGGCTTCCCGCCTGGAGCGATGGCCCCAAGCCCAATCATGCTTAATGTGCTGGCCAGGGTCCATCCTTCTGGGAGATCGTCCTGCACCTCAACATACTCTGCCCTTAGAGCTTGACATGTGTCGCCTACACTTTTGATGATCTTTTTTATTGTAGCCTCATTCACAAAGTCGTTTAAGCGCATTTGGTACGGGTTCTGAAACTCAAACTTGTTGTAGTTTGCCAGGAGACCGACAAGTGTGAAGGGCGCCGTTATCCTTGCGGGGGTATCGACTTCTTGTATGAACTGCCGAGGTTTCCGGTTAGATCTGGCTTCAACCTGTATTCGGAAAGGCGTCCTTTACCTTCATTATTGCTGGGAACAAGTCCCGTTGAATAAAATACGTAAGTAAACTTGTCTGGTATGCTCCGGATGCGACTGCGAGGGCTACCTCGATCGCCTTTTCTCTCAACTCCACTGAGGTTGGTAACATGTTAGCGTCGTCATCTTCACGATGATCTGAACAGGACGCAAACTAACGGTTCCGCCCATTTCTTATGATCGAGTCGAGGGCTCCGACAAATTCTGTAAACACGGTATCGACATGGTCCAGGCCAGACAGAACCTCGATGATATCTGAGCTAGGGTTCGTGTACTTTTTCGCCAAGACCGCGACCAAGAAAATGCTCAGGGTCTGTGAAGAGCAGCACGTCAGCCTCCCTCCAACTTCGAAACACTCTTGTAGGTATCTCCTCCCTGCACTTGTCGATAGGGGGTTGGGGTGTGCTTACATCCAAGGCATGTAAGTCCGCGACGCCTTGGCCGTTCTTCAAGGCCGCTACCGCTCTCGTAAATAGCTGCCTCGTCTGTAGCTCGAAATGTAACAGGTCGTCGGGTCTTATCTCGTCAAGGATGTCTCGGAGGGTGGCTCGGTCTGGTTTGAGGAGGAAGAATTCCCTCCAGAAGCCTTCTGTCTTTTCGCTATCGTCGTCATCCTAGTTGTTGGAAATGGTATGCTTGTGTGAGCGACTCGTTCTTGAACTCGCGTGGTTGCAATTGGTATGTGGGTGTAAGATTGCCTGTAGGGCAGATATAGGAAGAGCTAACCTATCCGTAGGAAGAATATTAACAGTTAGAACGGTGCATTCGCTTCTTGAGTAAAAGCGCATGCGGAATGGGGGACTGAAGCGAGAAGCCCCGGTCCGAGCCGTAAGAGAGAAACCACCGACCTTGAATAGTGCTTCGTAAAGCTGCACCACCTTTTGTTGGAAGACCTCGGGGCGAGGCTGGTGGGTAAGAGGAGATTGCTCCATGTGTGTTTGTTGTTAGATGCTTGATGTGGTGGTTGCGCAACGAGAATACCGAGACACGAAATTAAGCGATGGCGGGATGTCGCGATGCGCTGTCACGAGCTTGCTTCCCTGTCTGGACACTTTTGCCCGGTGAGCTTCAGTTTGTTGTCGTAGGTGGTTCATGGCGGGAGCGGGAACCACAGTGCGCCAATGATTGACCTGCGGGACCGTTGACCGAGGACAGCCACAGTACGTTCGCACAGTGTGGCCCAGGTCAGCATGGCCGGTATCGATAACGGTACAATAGGGCTGAGCGACGTAATCCAAGGCTTCCACGTTTCAGCCAAATTACCGTATTAGACCCGAGGGGTTCAACAACCCAGCATTCCACACTACGCAGTTAACCAGCCTCCCTTCACTCACGAGCAAATAAACATGAAGATTGATGATGATGGTAGATATATCCACCTCCCTCCCCAGGCTAAACTGGCTGAACTATATCTTATTCTCAAACATACGTCTTTGCACTCTCCCCTCTTCTTCTTTTGTCTGCCTCCATAATCACACACCCAGTCAAGGCGGACCACCCTGCCGAACAATAAAACTCAACTACCATAGTCCGCCCGCCATCTCTCCTCCGATATGTATATTCCAAAGAGGATTTAACCAATAAGAAAGACATCCTCTTCTATCCGTTTTGACCTTTTACCCCGGATTGACTCAATTGTTCTCCATCAGCTCATGAGCTGGCCAGATCTGCGCCTTTTGATCAATAAGAAAGTCCTCTTCCGGGAATCAACAACCAAAGCCAAAACCAAACCCAAAAACACAGATGCTCTGTATGACAAAATCTGTTCTTGGCTAAAAGCAGGCGGATAACCCGCAATCGCAAGGCTTACACCTCTTAAACAACGAGAAAGACAAGAGGTAAAAGGAAGTTGGCAAATTAGTTATGCGGGTGCCATGGTCATAACCGTCATGAAGAACGAAGAATGAAGAAAATATAGGAATGTATGAGTGACCAAAAAACCAAACAATAAAAGAAAACCTTGGCTATGTGTGTCGGATTGTAGCATGCACCAATCCCAGTCGCTCGAGAAAAGAAAACGCAGACTTATGCAGTAAATGTAGAAAAATAAACCGGCGCGAAAATGTGTTTAGACAATGGTAAACCCGAAATGGGCCTCATGTAGAGAGAGGCAAAGCAGTGTGGTCGCATCCCTCAATCTAGAGCTCTCGCCCAGACAATCACGGGATGTCGCCATTTGCATGGGTGCAAGTCGGCGATACACTCGACGCAGGAAAAGATGCCCAGTAGGACTTGATGAGGGAAATTAGAAAGAGAAGAGAAGATAACGGCCGCAAGAATGTGTCTCAGACGCCCCAGCTGCCTCTTCTCTCCCCGACACCCCAAGCAAGTGGGCTGATGGCGTTCAAATCCGGGTGCTGTCTCGCCCACTCATGGATGTACAGCTTCAAGGCCTTCCACCGTGGACACCTTTCCTCCTCTGGAGTGTTGAACTTCTCTTCGCTGTCCAGCATGATGTGTCCTGTGGCGCGTATCTTCTTCCCCTCGGGCTTGGCTAGAACAACGGCTCCATTAGCGGCACTGCCGTTGCAGTTCTCGTCCGCGTGCTCCTCAGGAGCCCACAAGCTCTCCATGATAGCAGCATCATCCTTTTCTAGCTGCTCGACGTCGATGTGGCTAATCTTAGATAGCTCTTCGTCGTACTGGCGAGCCAAGGCCGGGTAGCCCAGCGAGAGATAGTTGTAGACTTGAGTAACAAACTTGTCGTCAAATTCGGCGTTGATCTTTTCTTCCAAGTCAGCAGCCGCCTTTTCTTGTTTCAACCGCTCGTCCAGATTTTGCAGGCCGTGGAGCATGTGGAGGCCTTTTGGTTGGTTGTTCTTGGATCGGTGCTCGGGATGTAACCTCTCTGTTGGCGATTTTGCCGGGACCGGAATCGTCTCCGCGCGGGTGGCTTTTGGGGTTGGCTCTTCCGTCAGGAATATCGGCGCCGATCCAAACTCGCCCGCAAATGGATCTCGCGATGTCTCGACGTAAGGGGTGGTAATCATGATGGGACGATCCGCCGGTATTAGCTTCTCGTCCAGGTCGTTTGCGTAGCAGTACCCGCGCCACAGACCCCGCTCCCCGCTGGGGTCGCGGTTCGCTTCCTCCATCGTCGCTCCTTTCTCGAGGTCCCATAGGTGATCGGGTTCGAGCTTCGTCTGCTTAGGAGACGGGCACATGCGAAAGGTCAGATCCTGGCCCAACATGGGCGGCGATGCTTTGGCGCGCAGGCGGTGTGCATTCCGGGCGCGCTCAAGCGACATATCCCTCTCCTGGGGAAAGGGGCGGAATGGCGAGTGATGGCCAAAGCTGGTTTCGGCTGGGATGTTGTGACTGATCGGTGGAACATAGGCCATGTTCCCGGCCTTGCCCGAGGGGGCGGATGGTATGTAAGGCATGTAAGATTCGCCAATTGGGCGAATCGGGGGGACTTCTGGCGGCGGGATGTAAGGCATCGTGGACTCGCCAATGGCAGGGAGGGGAGATTCCGGACGGAGGAGCGGCATGTGCACCTCTCCAATTGGGCCCAGGGAACTCGACGATGGCCGCGATATCCACAGAGGAGAGCTGGACAGAGAATCTCTGGCGGCTCTTGTCAAGCCCATGGCATCACATGGCGGGCTGTCAATACTCATCCTGTCCAAGTCGAGCGTATCGACCCGATCATAGTCTCTTCCTCTGCCTGTGCGCTGAACATGGTCCTGCATCTCCTTGAACGCCCAGCTAATGTCTTCCTCGGACGAGTTCCGCCGCGAAAAGAGATGACCCGGGCCCCTTGTCGTCGGTCTCCCTCTCGATGGCTCATTGTCGTCTTCTGATCCTTCTCTTACATAGAAATGTTCGGCACCTCCTATACGAATTCCACTGTTGGGGAAGGCACTCATGGCAACCTCCTGAAGCTTCCTCTGTGCATCCCTGGCAACCAGGTCAAATACACCCCCTGCAATCTCATCATCGCAAGACTCCCGCCGAGCATGGCCCTTTTGCCGCAGGGGTATCGCTGTTATTATGTCATGGCCGTATCGCTTTCGAGCCTTCGGGGCGTATATATGATTCGTGTAGGGGGTAATATCGGTCCGGTCAGTCGGTTTGGTAGCGGGACCCTCGTCACCCGCTCGTCGGGATCTTCGGACGGAGGACTCGACCAGTTGTGGAGCGAACTTGCGTTTTTCGCGGGGCGGCGGTGAGGGCGTTCGTGGGGACGGGCTGGGGGTTAGTTCACCAGCTGGTATCGTCTTGCGGTATCGCTCAAACGTGGTTTCGATAGGTATAGGAGCGAACCGGCGTCGCGGCCGGTCTGGCGAGTTCGCCATTTCAGAAGAGCGTTTGCGTTTCTGGGGAGAAGCTGCACCACACAAGGCCGATCCAGAAAACGGTCGACCAAGTGACGGTGGGCGGTGAGGTACCCCTTTCGTCCGCGCCTGAGAAAAAAAATGTGGACAAAGGAGAGGTCTGGCAATTCAAAGCGACCAGACTTTGTGTCCTATGACTCGTGACTATGGCTGATGCGAGACCTGGCGAGAGCAACGGTTCGGTGGGTCAATGGAACAGAAGAGTAAAAAGAAGAGAGCAACGAGGCTGTTCCCACAGGAATGTCACGATGCGAGGTTGGTGTCTTGCAACGGTTGTGGCCTTGAGGCAACTTGGCAAAAATGTGTAAATAATAAAGAATTAGGTAGGTAGGTACAGAGTGGCAAAGGCAGGCAGGCGCAAAGGATGCTCCGAAGTTTGTTGGTGAGGAGGTGGTCACCCTAACTCCACGAGAGAGGGGACAATAACTGCAGGTAAGGCGACATTATTGAGGTACCTGGGGCAGGCGAATCCGTGTGACCCGAGATAGCAACAGCAGCCCACCATACTTCATGACATGTTCGGGTAGGAGAAAGTAGGCGGGAGTGCCCCGAGGTGGGGTGGAAAGTGGGCCGAGCGGGTGTGGGCTCTGTACCTGCTACAGTGCCAATCTGTGGGGTAAAACTGGGTAGCTGTGAGTGGCCGCTGATTTCTCGTGCTATTCGTTGGTCCTGGACTTCCCACCAGCGGAGATCTGTCGCTGAAGCACATCTCTAATCTCAAGTTTGCTCCGTGTCTCCCCTTCTCCGCACATGATGAGAACTTGAAGTCCTCAACGATTTCTTAGACCACCAAGCCCCATGCAGGGCAATGCAGCGGGGGGCCCGTATTGACAGCCTTTCACTGGTCGACAGTGCTGCAAGCACACGTTGTTCCCCTGCAAGTTTGGAGGTCAGGACCGTTATGAATTGCAGTTGCTGATTGATTGACAGTGTCGGCAGAGGACATCGCCTGCCTGACATCATCGCCAGAGGTGAAATTTTCACTGTCAATCAAGGTGTCCATCCATTATCAAGGACGTGCCTCGGCTTGGTCCGAGAGCCGCATAGTGTCCAAATCACGATAAAGTTAAATTGTCATAGACACTGGCTGCTATTCTAGGAAATCCCAACAGCCTTTGGCGAAACGAAAAACAAACACATGTTCAATCGGTTGGCGCTTTGCCTCCCCCTCCCTCAGCTAGGTGGCTGTCTAACGAGCGCTAATGTTAGACGCTGGCGTTCAATGGTGTGCGCTGTTCAGCCACAACCGAACTGTGGACAGGCCTCAGACCGCCTGCTCATCCCGACCTCCCGTGGAATTTTTCTGATCAAGTGATGACCTGGATTGCGGAATTACCGTCACGGAACCCTGCGAAACGTCACACCCTTTACGAAATCAGAACAGGCAAGCTTACACTGTTTTTAGGGTCATCGAGTGATTGCCCCAACCTTTCCTTACTCACCAAGATTGACGCCATCGCATGCTTTGCCACCTTCCCTGGCGGGATGGGGGGGCCACACAACATGTATCTAACATTGGTTTCTCAATAATGTTAGGCCCGCAACATGGCCCAGATGGCAACAACATTGTATCTGCGGTAGTGGTGAATATTTCACGACTGTAAAACAGGGTGTTACGGCTTCAACAGTACATCCGCCCAGTTGAACATTCCCATACACCCAACATAGTTTCCACACAACATCATGAGAACCACGCAACATCATGTTGCAGCCACAACACAATGTTCCAACCAGGCCAAAACTCCAAAAGGTCAATCTCTACCTTCAATTACCTAACAACGCACTGTTTTTTTGCAGGTGGAAGAGGTCATTTGAGGTAGAGAAGTACTTGACCTTTAAGGTACAAGTCAAATTGGAATTGTTACAAATTGGGGTTGAATCGACGATGTCAGGGCGATTGGTCACCATTGCAGGTGGTTTACGGGAGTGGGTTACAATTCAATTGAGCAATGGAAGCCTATTTATTCTATTTGTAGGCGCGTGCGTGCGAGGGAGACTGGGAATTGCGACTATAGATCGCGAAATAAAGAGGAAGGCACACAACGAAGAAGGCAAGTACGGCAGGAAGCTGTATCAAAAGTGTGGAAGTCGTGTTGTTAGAAGAACATAAGATTTTGTAAAACATACTGACAACATATGGGTTCCGCAAAATAGAGAGGTCCTCCAACAGTGTCTCCACCAACCAACACAAGGTAGTGAGTGACCTAACAGTATTGCAACAGACTGTTATGCACACAGGCTCTTGTACGACCCCCCCTTCCCGCCATGGTTTGGACAGGAGATGTTTTGGCCTTTCACGACAGTGTCGGGTCAGCGATCCAGCTCAGCCTCTTGTGCTCCCGTCATTCGGCAGGGCGCTGGTTACGAGTTCCTTCCAATATTAGCATTCGTGTGCCCGGCCAGAGGCGTCAGTCCTTCTTCGTTTCTTCCTAAGCAGTCGGGAACGATGAGTGGTCACTGTGGCCATGTTCAGGCTCCGGTCTCCTGGTTATCACGCATCTGTTGCAGCTCGGTTCGGTTGATAGGTGTCAGAATCCTCCCAGTAGTGGAGATCAAGAGGATTCATTCAGGTGTCGTCACCCCCGCGTGGGGCGTCGGAAAGGTGCCCGGCACTCGGACGCACTACCCCAAAGCCTCCGTGCGGCGTATTGGGGAACCCCCACTCAGCGGACCCTCAGCGGACCCTCACCGCACCTCGAACACCCAAGTCGGGCAACGTTCAAGCCTCCTGCCAGTGCAAGTCCGTTGCGTCTGAAAATCTCACGATAACTAACGCCCGACCCCGAATGTCTCCAGAGAAGGGTTTGTGATGGTCCTTTATCTCTGGTGTTTACTCTCCTATCCCCCCGTGTACATTACCCGACCCCTATTCGATATCCATGCATGCCAGACAGTTGCGCTCGAGTGCCCGCAGTGCACACACACAGTGTGCGGTGCAGAAGACCGCCCCACGCAGCATCCAACCCTCTCGTGATGCGGACGGTTTCCATCAGCGAGCTGCTAATTGGCCCGCCCACTTCCCCTGGATGCGTGCCATGCACTTTCCAACCACCATCCCCAACGAAATGCCGCAGACCGCTGGTTTTGTGAGCACACGATCTGGTCTGCATTCCCTGAAAGGAAGCAACTTCCCGCCCATCCTCTTCCCATCCCGTCTAACCAAGGATGGTGTGTAAGTCAATATGCAGGCAATGTGTCCGAGAACCCGGTTCTCAACCAGTCATTGGATGAGACGCGGTGAGAAACCACCGGTACCGGCATTGGAAATATTGTTTGGGCAACTGGTCATATGAGCAGTTTCTGGAATGGGATGGGGGATTTTCCTGCCATCATGGTTCAGTTCGTGGAAGCTATCTCGATTTCGTACTTTGTATTCCGTTACCCGTAACAATTACCATGACGCTAAAAGTCGGTCAACAAAACAAGAGATCGACTCATTTTCCCCGGATCTTGGCTTATTCTTATTTGGACCCCTATCGTACGTGCACTCGTAGATCATTTGTGGAGAAGAATGTGCAAGTGAGATGTGGCGATGAATGCTTCACCCTTGGTGCCCCTCAATTACCACTCGTGGTCTTGACGATGATGGTCATCACGTCTCATCCCATCCATCTATTTCTCAACGCTGGCTGGTTCTCAGCTTTGATTTGCCATTGCCCCTTGGTCTTCTATTTCACACAACCCGACTTTTCCGCACTGGTCGATCAATATGAGTCTCGTGGACCCTTCATCTATGCACATCTCAGTTCAAGGTCCTCTCCTCTATCTAACCCGGCGGTACCCGCAAACAATTGACAATTTTGTCTCAACTCGTCAAAACGCGAATGTTGATCTATAACTGTCGATGGCAGAACGGTGATCCATGTGCTAGTTTTCCCCGTGCCCAAACTTCCGTGCCGTTGATCATAGACGTTTATTCTCCCAAGTCTGACAGAGTACCACCGTTTCTCATCATCCTTATCCCCTGTTTCCGGTTGCCAAAAGAGCTCCTCAAATCATGGGGGAGTCCCCGAGAAGGTGTTTAGACTGAAAAAACACCAACTGCACATGCCCACCATACCAGCGTGCGTATTACTGACCTCCAAGCGGAAATAACTCGAGATGCCAAAAACCCATATCACCTCCATCCATTTACCTCGACAGGACATAAAACCCCATGTTTTGCAAAATATTAC
>Ga0247781_1000583_pt1 | contig 11482 bp, 13 predicted proteins | sample UWRJL184509B5_FD_179922 | JGI IMG/M metagenome (GOLD analysis project Ga0247781, IMG submission 179922) | Plant litter microbial communities from Arlington Agricultural Research Station in Wisconsin, United States - UWRJ-L184-509B-5 | ecosystem: Environmental > Terrestrial > Plant litter >...
AGAAAAAAGGGCGAACTGGGTTCTCCTGGCTGACGAGACGGGCTTGCAGTCGGCCATTGCCACTGCGACCCAAAGCAAGGAAGAGAAAGACGGTCCAGCCAGTCCCAGAGACCCCCCAAAGAAGCGACATAAACTAAATCAACTCGAGCGGGCCACTTTATACCTCAGGGGGCTGGTGACACAGGAAGTCGACTATGAGAGCTTGAAGAGGGAGGGAGAAGATACCGGCAGCAACACCGCCCGCTTTCCCAGGGCGACGGCATTCATTGATGAAACAAGGAAGAAAATGGCAGCTCGGATATACGAGTCCATGGATTTGGATGAAATGCGCAAGTGGCAGTTGCAACTTGAATACCAGACACATTACAATTTTCTGAAGCACACCCGTCGTCTCGTCTCCAAAGCCAAGAAGGTTGAGGCCGCAGGGGCAGCTTTTTCAAAACAGTCTACCGTCGCTGGGCTGGGCAGTGAAAACGAACCAGAACAGGCTAAGAAAGACCTTGACCTCATCATCGGCGTCCAGATTTTGTCTTACTTGATTGATGGAATGGAGGATGTCCTGAAATCAGGAGCAGAAAGAAGGACTCCAGCGGCGGACCTCCTCGCGAAACATCGGCAAATATGCAAAGAGTGGGACTGGCAGAGGCAATTGCCCACGCGACTCATGGAGTTGCTTAAACGACCCCTCGATGATCTCCTCCGAAACGCCATGTTGGGTCTTGAGAAGGATGTCAAGGAGATGACAGAGAGTTTCATGAGGGAAAATTCTCACCTCAAGCTTGCAACAAAGGAGGACGGCACCTGGAATACATACCGGGAATTGATGGGCCTCCCCAGAGTGGCCATGTTTGTCAAACTGCAACGTCAACTGGCACGTCGTACCAGGAGGCTGACGGCGATGTGGCTAAAATAAAAGACGTTGATTTTCATCGAGATTAGTATTATAGAGTACCTTTGTCGGTATCGCAGAAGTTCATTATAATTAATACGACCTGGGATAATACTGTCTTACTCCCAGGTATCCTGTGGCACACCGCCTTAGAAATCCCATCCCCATAGGTACCAGGTCAAGAATGCCTATGTATTGTCTCTGCAAATCTGAAGAAAACACGAATAAGCAGCAAACATAAACATGGCTGTCCTGTTAAACGGCCGAGGCATTTAACTGGGCTCGCTCCCGTGACCCCTTCTGGCGCGAATGTGCCTCTTCTCGATCACAATCCTTTCGAGAACAAAGAGACTGGCGTAGGGCAGTCTTTCGGCCGGATTGTGGGCCACCGTGGCCTTTTGGCATGGAAGAAACCAACCAGTCGCCCAACTGACCATATCGGCCGGGATGCAGTGCCTTCTCCGATCAGGGCGGAAAGTCGCAAAAGGTTCTTTTCCCACGTCTGTCCAACTCTGCAAACGTAACTCGCCATCGACGAGAGTTATTGGGGGACGGGCGAGTCTCAACCGGATGGCGCGATGAATTAGGCGCGCAGTGCCCTATCTGTCGGCGCAGAAAGAGCCGCCGCAATGAGGCTCGTGGCGTGTCCATCTAACTTCGCGGACCAGATGAAATTAAGTGAGAAGGCAGGCGTGTGTGCCTAATGAGCTCGCCTGCTTGATGCTGTTTTCGGTAACCGCAGAAATTTCAAGTTCTCTTGATCCTCCCAACATTTACAGTCGCCCGTTCGCATTACTCCGTCACCATCACATAGTTGCTCCTAGGTATTTACCATCTTGATTCACCCGTCGCCTCACCTCATAACTCGGTCGTATCAACACTGATGGCACTCACGTCTGGCTTCGCATACCGGATGAGGGCCCACCTGAGTGCGCCTGCCTGAGTCGCTTTTGGCAAGTGCAGGAATTTTCTTCATCCATCCAAAGTCGCATCTCATACCTGACAGCATCGTTACTCACATGGCATCGTCAACCTTAAATGACCTTTCTTCTATCGTCTGAAGTATTCGCATGTTTATTCACACGTCACCTTATCATATGATTTTGAACAGTGAACTCAGACTTCCGCTTTCTTTGCGGCCTGGCCGTTATATGAACTCCGATCTCCACCTCTCACTTCTCACCTTCATTCTTCTTCTCCGCTAAATCATCCACCTCCCCGGCACCTGGCTTCACCCTTCACCGAGTGCTGCTCACTCAGTTCTTGGACCTCGAGCCGCTCCTGCATCATTGTGGGGTCACAGGCCACTTCGTTGATTACTCTCCACCCTTTTTTTCACGCCAAGGCTGCAGGTGATTCCACGATGGACATACGCTGCGCGTGGATGCTGCTGGTCCTTGTAGGATTGGCTTCTTTGGCCATGGGCCAGACAGCCGTCCCCGTGCTATGTACCGTCAAGGTCACCCACTGCCCAATCTTCGTAACCGATGGTCGTCCCTCTAGCACTCCCACTGGTACCCCACGTCAAGTGCCGGCCCCGCTCTTTACGACTTGGGAGGATTCTACTACGACAATCTCATCCACGGCATCGGAGGGCACGTGGACCAGCACTTCTTACTCGACCGAGTCCGAGACGACAAGTTCCGGGTCTATAACCCAGACATCGACATCAACGCGCCACGCTTGCTGGGTAACCGAGTGTCATCCGCTGACTACACCAACGCCGGTGTCCCCCGCTCCGACGACGCCAAGTGGCTCAGGTGCTATGGCCAGCCGATCTGACGGGCTCCTGACTACTCCAATGACGACATCCTCCGCTCTGACATCGACTGCTTCGATTCCTCCCAGCCAGACACCCGTGGCGGACTTTTCCAGTTTCATCACAACCATATCGGGCACCCCCACGACACTGTGGAGTACGACTACCGTCCTGTCGTTAGTCCCCATTCCGTCATCTCCATCGGACGATTCATCTGCATACCAGCCCTCAGTCACTGTCTTCGTCACGTCCATGAGCATCATTGCGTCTGGCACACCAACCGCGCTGCTCTTCACTCTCTCTTGGGTGTCAGGAAGTGGTTCGAGCGCGGCCTTCTCCATCGTCACTGAGACCCTCACCGGTCCGATGCCTACACTTACGGCTTCCACGACACTTCGATCTTCTTCTATGTCCCTTACTCCAGAGTCTCTCGAGCCTTTCACTCTCACCTTCACAGGCCACGGCACCACAACCGTCATCACCGGACCGCTGCCATCGATGGGTACACCCACCGCACCACCCGGCTCACCTGGTACCGCCAAGTCAATAACCTACTCCACCCCAACTTCGAGCAGCACCACATCATCAACCACAAACCCCTCCTCTCTCCCCTCCTTTACAGGTTTCCCCATCCCAACAATCCTCTACTCCCTCGACGGCATCAACTACACCACCCCGTTAAAAGGAGACCCCCTCATAGAGCATATCCTCTCAGACGGGACCGTCGCATCTGTCGAATATCCTTTCATCACCATCAACGGCACCCAGGTCCCGATGAGGGCAGCTCGGAATTTTCCCTCTGCCCGTCTATCCTTTCTTAGGAGATTTGTTTCTTTCCAAGGCCTAGATCGTCTTCGGGCGGTGGGGATGGGGGTGACGGCAAATGTGGTGGTGGTGATGGGTGCGGGTTTCTGGATCTGGTCTGTTTAGCGAAGAGGCTGGTTGAAGCAGTGGATTGTGCGGTGGGGGCTGCCACGGGTGTGATTGATGGTCTGGGAGATGTTGCGACCACCGTGCTCCGCGATGCGGCTTCGGAACTGGTTGAGGGCGCTGGAGTCGCGATCGATGGAGCGGAGGGGTTCGCTCTGGATGCGGCCAGCGCTTTGGGACAGGTTGAGGGAGTACTTACATCCGCCGGGAACGCGTTTGAGCAGATTGAGTTGCGGTGTCTGAAGATCAACGACGGGTTGGCAGCCGGAGGCAATCTTGCTGGCCCTGAGGCGGAGTTTGCAGCATCATTCAGTTCGCTCCGGCCGCTTTCCCGGATGGGGACTGTATTGAACGTCTTGAGGAATACTCAGAGCGTCTTGAAGCTGATGGCTCGCAGCACCAGTAAAGAGTTCCAGGGAATGATGCGTGGTGTCTTGCGCGGAAGATACAGGGCCTGGGTCGGGGTCGGGGTTGCAGCTGGCGCTACCACTCTCCTGGATCACCCCAGCCTCATTGGAGACGCCCTTACCTACGTTGCGAAATTGCTCAGACAATATGGACCGGTGTCTTCCAATATCGCCGAGGGTCTCATGGGCCGCACGCTCCATGGAGTACACGGAATCAGAAAAGGAGAACCGCTTGTACTTCATTCAGACTGACATGAACACGAAATTCTTCAACCACGTCTTTGTCCAGCTTATTCACGATGGCACTGGAAAGAAAATTGCGGCTGACGAAGGCCGACCGTCAGACGGCCCATGCTACTTTGCGAGGCTCGATAAGCACATAGCCATATTTGCCATGCGGTTTCCAGGAGTGGCCTATATGCATCGCCAGCGTGGCGAGGCTGAGGAAATGGTTCTAATTCGACAGTTTAGAGGGGACGGTAGCGTGATGTATGACGGCCCTCTCGGATCTGGCCACCGGAACTCAACGGGGAAGCAACAGCCAGAGTCGAATTCCAAGTCTGCTCGGGCACTTGTAACCGTGCCGAACGACTGGGAGCACAAGCGCCTTCTATCTGAGCAGGTGAATGCGAGGTCCGAGGACCAGCAGTCAACGTGGGACGACTCACTGGGCGGCGGAGCAAGCATTTTTGTCGTCGATACTGGCTTTGATGTTGCCGGTAACCAGGTAAATAGGCGGCGATCTGGGTCTGAAACAGGAACAATGCTAACACACTGGATCTTTAGGATGAATACCGTGTCCGAGACAAACCATTAGACACATTCAGCTTCGTCGTGCCCAATGAATACACTCTCCCCGATATCGACCCCAACCGTTGGTTCCCTGAGGATATTTCCGATGATGGAATGAACGACGATCAAGGTGGTGATTACGGCCATGGCACTCAAGTGGCGGCCCTTGCGGGCGGTAGCATGTTTGGCGTTGCCCCAAGATCTGACCTGTACCTCGTCAAACCCCACGGCGCTTGGCAGTCCGAAAAGGATGGCATACCCCACCGGGACATGAGCCATATGCACCCGGGGGCATGGAGAGTGGCCTTGGACCACGTGGCCCAGGTTGTCCAAGACAGGGGTCTGCAAGGCAAAGCGGTCGTCAGTCTGACAGTTGATATGTGTCCATCCAGTGTTTGCATTCTCGTCCTTCTTACTAACCTCATCGGTAGGCCATCGTTCAGAGGTCGCGTCAGAAACTGGGGAAGGTGACCAATCAACATGGTCCACGGCATACTGGGATTACATGGGTGCTTGGAAACGCTTTCAGACTTTCTGCAAGGACAACGGGGTCATAATCACCGTGTCGGCGGGCAACTCGGGCTGGCCGGCGGCAAACGACAAACAGTACCAGGAATTCACCGGCGACAGAGTACCGTCAAGATTTGTCAAGCCTGATAATGAGCTTATTTCCGTTGGTGCTGTCTTTCCAAGCGGATCTATGGCGCCATTCACGACACAGCCTGGTGTCACCGCACGATTCGAGGGCACGCCGTTTGCCATCCAGCCACCGGCTGTCTGTCCGCTTCAGATCTTGGCAAGATATCAAGACGGGTATTGTTTCAGAAGCGTTGATGTCTATGCCCAAGGCATCGAGGTACCTGTTCCTCGCATCGGGGGATGGGGTCCAGGCAGGGACTATTCTGTGAGGGACGGAACGAGCTTCGACACTCCACAGATTGTGAGTTCTCCCCGCTACGGTTTCAATAAAACACAAAGCTAACGCTTCCAGGCTGGTCTTGACGCATACTTTCTAATGCTCCCTACGGAGCGGTCGAGGTGGGCATGGAACCCGAGAAAGAATGCCCGAAAGGCGTGGGGACTCCACATGAAAGAATACATGCGGGCATTGTCCTATCAGCGAGTCCCCGACAACGAGAAGATTTTGGCCCTGGACTACAATTATTAGTCCCTCCAAGGGCCTATCCCGTACCGGATCCCAGATATCATCAACGTTGCCTACAACGGCGCCTTCGGGTCTCAGAATGGTATGTTCCGCCATGACTGTCCCGCTCCAAATGCCTTGCTAACCATGTGCTCATCTTCGGCCACAGGTTGCCAGTTGCCAGCAGCCAAGCATGGCACCGACCCGAGCCCCGGTTTCTGCTCTGCGGAAGCTTCGACCTCCACACTCTCTGTGTCATCGACAGTTACCCCCCCTGATGTCCACAAGTCCCCTTCCGGTGTCGGGGACTACATTTACTACCTCCACAATTTCCACGGCGTCCCCTGTATCTCCAACACCCGGAACAACCTCCATCACTTCCACAGCCTCAACCATCGTTCCGCAACCAAGCGGAATCACCTGCCCGGCACGGAACGACACCGCCTACAAGACGCTCAATGGTAACAACTACCAAGTCGAATGCGGCGTCGACCATCAAGGACGCGCCAACCTCGGCGAAAGTTCCCAATCGAACTACGAGTCTTGCGCCCAATTCTGTTCCGGCAACTCAACCTGCGTGTCCTTCTCCTACGTCCCAACTATCCCACCATCCAACGCCAACTGCTGGCTACACAACTACACCGACCACACCCAAGCCAACTCCACCGTCTGGAGCGGCGTAATCACTCCCTTCCCACCCACCACCTCCAGCCCCGACTACGTCCGAATCATGTACTAATCAACCTGGGCAATGGAACTCGGGTGGTGGGACGTCTTCTGGATGCTCGGCAACAACACTATCAACCCTTGCAAGAACGTCCCGGATGTGTCCACTACGCCGGAGAAGTACAACCCCTTAGCGCCGTGTCCTACAGTTAACTTCACGGCTTCACATGAGCTTTCCATGGTCACTCCATGGGGATATCATGACTGTGTGTTTAGCTGCACGGTCAAGAGCAGACCGGATTCAAACGCGGCGATTGCCCAGGCGGCTTGTACTGAGGGGGTGGTTCCGTGCTATTGGGATCATGTTAGTAAAGACTCGGTGTGTGGGGAGAGTCAGGATAGTGATATTTATTGGCCGCTGTGGGTGTGTCATTATGGCTGAGCTGAGTTCAGGACGCTGGCGGCTGGGACGGATTCTGGAAGGGTTTTGGGGGGATGGCCTGGATACGTCACGATATCCTGGACAGTAGATCAAGGCCTGAGTACCGATGCTAATGCCAGATCTAATTCTAATGCTAATACTGATCTTAATACCACCGTTCTGGGAATTTATTACCTACGAAACGGTGGAAGATGGGCTGAAAATTGTTGAACATGTTGTACGTCTGCCCCCTGGTTCGAACCGCCCCAAGTCTGCCGGTGATTCAGACGATAGAATCCACGTTACACTCCCCATCCCATTCGTAACCAAGTTTCATAAGGACCTTAACGACGCTATCTCGCATCGTTTCACGGTCCCCGCTAGAGTTCGCCCGCATATATCTGGGGATACAGTGCGTTTTCCATGTCGTCAAGTAATATTCATGAGCCCGAGAAAGCTCCAATCCCATGCACAGAGGGCAGGTCAGCTTCGCTCCGCAGCCCAGCCAGACATCAAATCCCCCCATCGCTGCACCGGGGGCGCAACCGGGGCAGATACTTCTCTTTCCCTCACAAAGCCCACACTCGCCTTGACCGATATGCGCAATCGCTTCCGGCACGGTGATATCCCTCGACAAAATCCCCGACTCCTTCGCCCGCGAACCGTCGAGGAAAACGTAAAAAGTGTTGTTCGCGCCCGCCAACTCGCGCAACGCGGGGATCTGAGTCGTCACACGGGCAGGGTTCCTCCCCAATACACCGGGCGTCGACTGCCCGCTTTTCATCTTGTCTTCTTCCCGCTGCCTAATCTTTTCGACCGTCGCGGGCGTCGCATTGCTGAAGAAGGCCTCAAACGCATCGACTTGCCGTTTCGATTTGATATTTCTTAGTTGGGTTCCGGAGTCAGGATCGAATTCTTGCTTGGTGCAGCGGAGTAACCTTTTGCTTCTCGCGCTAGAAATCACTTTTGCTTTCACGAGGCAGTAGCTGGGCTTGGTGGGCGGGAGGGCGGCGAGGAAGTTGGTGATTATGAGCCAGATCTCGAGTGGGAAGGCTTTTCCTCCGGGGCTTTGGACGAATGAAGTCGATCGCTGGATTAACTCTGTCACGAGGTGCTCGCCTGCGTTGGCGAGGTCGAGCAGGAGGAGCTTGTCCTTGAAGGTGGAGTAGCTGGTGTCTTTGATGGTGACTCCTCGCATCTTGGTGAAGGGTTGGGGGGCGATGTTGATATGATGATGAAAATGGAAGGGTAGGGCTGCGCTCGTCCGCGTTCTTTTTTGAAGGATTTCAGCCAGCGAGGTTGTTGATCAGAGTTGACTATCGGCAAACCTTGCTGGCTTGTCGGTCTAACTCGCAAACTCTACGCTCGATGATTCCAGGCAACGTCGGGTATTACGTTAAACAAGACTTCTTGAGTTTAACTATGGGTGTATTGTTAAAAAGACCGCCTCCTGCGAACAAACCTTCGGGGAAACCTATCATCACTGCCCGAAGTCTCCGACTCATGAGATTGGACCGGGCTCCTACAATGCCTCCTCCGTGCTGTTCCTAGAAGCGTCTCAAGCCTCAAGTCCAAAATTCCCGGTATGTGATCCTTAATCACATCCAAGAATTCAACATCTTCCGCATATCCAAGACGTTTCAAAACTCTAATGTGTCTCAACCCGTGCAATTGAAGCAAGGCCGGTCGCCGGTCGTAGGGAATTTCCGGCTCCAAGACACAGTACCGCAAGCCCCGTTCCCAGGGAAGCAGCGGTGGCAATATTGTGTCAAGGTTTCTCCACCATCGATTCCAGATGGGACGCAACCACCAACCCCTGTGTCGTGCCGTATGGCATCAAATGCTCTCATGATGAGATCTAACTGCGTCTTGTAGTCAAAATCCTCTTCCTGAAGTTCCACCCGTGTATCATCCGAGACGTCAACACACAGAAATTCAGTGTTTCGCCGGCAGCAAGTGTGCGCCATCCCTAGACGGCTGAAGACCTCAAGCCGACAGGCAGCTGCAACATACCTGCGACTTTTTTGATAGGTTGCGCTACTGTCGGAGATCCAGTCGAAGATGTCGTTTTGTATTTGGACCCACGTCTTGATTGAGCCGTAACCTGCCATCATGGATATCATGTGTATCGGAAAGCACCCGTTGACAGAGCAGTAACAATTGCAGTCGTCCTCTAGCTCTAGGTCCCGGCGGGCTACTTCCGTGATGAGAGACCAAGGGGCTCTGTGCAGTAGAGGAGGGTGATAGTGGATGCTGCGTTCAGATTCGGAGGCCTCGGAGCCTTCATATGGGGAGACGCGTGTGTAGTTGGAGGGGCTTTGGTCTTCATTTGCCTCAATGTTACAGTCCATCGACCCCTCCTAGGTGGCTTGTGTCATTGTTAGCGTCTTCGAAGTCGAAGGTCTCGGATCCTTCGTCATCGCAAGAATGTTGGTGTTGATGGAGCCTTTCGTCTTCGACTCGTTCCTCGGTAACACGCTTGGCCAATCCGTGGGGAAGGTTTGAAGAAGTATCACTATCTGAGTCGGAGGACTCGGACCCTCTGTAGCGTGAAGTAGTCACGCTCCGGAAGGGGCTTGGGCCGTCGTTCGATTCGTCCGATTCACTATCAATGATGTTTTGAGATCTAAAATCCAGTTCAGGGACGGACTGGGCACTTCTCTCATCGGAGATGTCTTAATTGGTGTCCTCTGAGTATTGAACTCTGCCGTCAGCTACTGAGCTCCCAACTGATATCGTTACGAAACTCCCTGAGATAATGCTGATACTGGCGGTCGTCGTCGATATCTGCGAGCCGTCCGAGGGAGGTAAGAATACGGTCCAAAGTCTCGTCATGTTCCCAATGCCATCGGTTCCATTCGGCGTTTCTCGTTGTACTTAGTGCTGTACACGTAAGCGAGGGCGAAAAGGGGGCGTACATTCCCGAACCCAACTTCTACCGGTTGATTGACAAGGGATCCATGACGCACAATCCAAAGGATCCCAGGGAATGCAAATCGAGGCCATTCGTCATCTCGGCGCCAGAGAAGATCTGAGAACATCCTTTATTGAGGCGTCGTATCGTAGCGATCCAGCGCGTCGACCTCACGGAATTGGGCTTGCCACAATGCCTCTTGTAGAATCACCGCCGCTGCGGCAATCTTGTCGAAGCAATGAAAAGCGGCTTATCCGTGAGAATGAGTAATCGTAAGATATGAATTTCAATAGTCTGTAGCTCTTCAACAAGCCTCTGTGCGAGAGAATCAAGTGGCCGGTTTGCATGTAAAGCCAGCTGGTCCGTGATTCTAACAGGCAGCTTCGCGATGGCTAGAGCTTGTAACTCCATCCGCCTTGAACTCAGGCAGGACACCGCCCAGATGATAACATCTTTATGCAGCCTGGTAACTCCTGAGGGATGATGGATGTAGGAAAGGCTGCTAAGCAAATCTTCGTTGACCATGATATCCGCTTGTATCATGTCTGCCGCAGAAGTATCGTCGTCCCGGTAAATCGCGAGCTAGAATGCCTGATCCACCCGATATCCAGCGTTGCACATGATCGTAAGTCCTTCCGGCTAGGAGATGGCACATTCAACAACTGTCAGCTTACATTTCCAGCGTGGTTCTTTGTCGGGGGGGTAGTGCTGCATGACGGAAATAATCATTGCCAGATTTCTTGATAAAATGGCTTCATGTAGGGGCGTGAAGCATATGTCGGGGTCCGTTCCTGGTCATCGAGGTCAGCAATTCATTGATTAGTTGGTAAATAGGTCTCAAAAGAACGGACCAGATAAGAAGTCAAAGTCGGCCCATTCCCTCATTACATGCTCCAAGAGCCGTGATCGCAATCCCACAACTGAGTCCCCCTCATATCGGTAATCCGGTCTCATGGGATAGAACTCCATATCAACGTCAAGATTTGATAAGATGCGAACCGGAAACGGGCATCGAGTGCTGTCTGTTGTTGTGTTCTTTCCTTCCAGCCCTGGCCGCAATAGTTGATAAAATGCAAGGTCTGATACACTTGGATTGGCATATGGCCGAAAACCATTCGATGGTATGTAAAAGATCACAGAAAAGCCGTCATCGGTCTGAGTTGCGTCGCGGCGGACAGGGCATACAGCACTTGCGTTGGCGCCCATGTCATGGAGATCGGCAGTAATACGTTGGATTTGTTCCTTGAACCTGCCGGCTTGGTCCCAAAGAAGGCTCCAGCAAAACGCGATCTACTGTGGGCGGCGGATTAGTTTTGGGAAGGGAAGGCAATCCGCTGCACTTACATGGAGCAGGGTGTTGCCAAATTCATCCCTGTCAGTGGCCCGCGCAGCCCCTGAGGCAAAAGAGCTTGCAGTCTGGCTGGGACAGATTCAAGCCAGTGAAAGCTGTCGGGACACAGTTCGATAGGTGCTGAGGGTCCGGGTGAAAGTCGAGCCACCTCCCCAATGGGACGCGCTGAACAAGTAGTTGACTGTTTTGTTGAGAAAAGGTCTCATGCT
>Ga0247781_1000584_pt1 | contig 11482 bp, 9 predicted proteins | sample UWRJL184509B5_FD_179922 | JGI IMG/M metagenome (GOLD analysis project Ga0247781, IMG submission 179922) | Plant litter microbial communities from Arlington Agricultural Research Station in Wisconsin, United States - UWRJ-L184-509B-5 | ecosystem: Environmental > Terrestrial > Plant litter >...
GTGGAGGAGGGATTGGAGGTTGTTGTGGTTGTGGGTGGCGTGGTGGGAGCGGGGGACCATGAAGTGGGTTAGGGGGTGGACGAAGTCGATGGAGGAGGAGAGCCAGGTGGGGACGGTGTAGGAGAGGGCGCGGAGGATTGGTTTGGTGGGGGGTGTTTGTCGGCGGGTTGGTTGGGTCGGGTCGAGAGAGCTGGCTGGGGTGTCTTCGAAGGTGTAGTATGCTAGGTCTGCTTGGAAGAGAGACTTGACGGTTTGTGCCGAGGCCTCGAAGCTCACCCAGCTGCCGTAGACTTTGTGGTTGCGAATGCCGTTGGAATTGAGCCATCCGGATACGGTGTTTAACACTGCACGGTCGGGTTGCCGGTATCGGTTTACCTCTGACCGGGTCAGGTGTTTGTGGTCGTCTGAATCCCATCGCTGCGACAGCTTATTCTTCAGCTCGGGCATCTTTGTCTCCCGGAGAGCTATGAATAGCTTGATTCGGTCGGATGCGCTCGCGTTTCCGTGGAATGTCCATCCTGGGGGTAGTTGCTTGGTGGATGTCTGTTCTAGGACCACTGTCGGGGCGGCGATTGCGGATGTCGTGAGGAGGGCTATGAGGAGCCACAGGATGGGCAGCGCGTGCTGGAGGTTGACACTTTGCCACATGGTGGTGTCTATGTGTGCTCCTCAATTGGTGGCTTCAGTGTTGACAAGCCCACGACTGTGGAACGACGAGAGGAAGGGAAGAGGAAAAAAGAACAGGGAGGTGACAGTATCTCCCTATCTACTCGACATTCGCGACATCCCTTGAATCTCGACTGAAGATCCAGGTAAGCTATCGTATGGCTGGAACGTAAATAAAGGAGGGGGATATCAGGACCATGAAAGATTAATGGAACGGAATTCGGTAGCTACTTGTTTGAAAACAGTCGATAGCTAGACCTAGCATTGGCAGGCACGGAACGTCACTTGGGCTGCCAAGTATGCTAATGCATGCACTTTAAAGCAGCTTGGGGTCAAGCCGGAGGGAGGGAGTGTCTAGCCGAGTTCGAGGTCGTTGATCTACGGCCATGCTGTGATCTGCGCACAAGAGGTCGATGACTTGAGGTTGTCTTATTTCTGCCATCACCAAGAATCAATTGCAACAATCGAGTCCCATTAAATTCGACTGCTTCGTGCAGTGACAATGAAAGCTTGATGTGAGCTCACCCTGCAGCAGAAAAGAAGCCAGAACTCAAAAACAACCCAACCTGACTCGGCCACCTTGTCCCCAAAAATTAATATCCTCCCCTCTCTGCCCAGTCTCTAGCGCGCAGACATGTCGGGACCCATCTCCCCGCATTCTCTCTTTTGGAATATTGCTGTGGGGGAAATGTGGCATCAAGAATGGCAATGATGGCATGCGGTGCTTTCAGCCGCGAAGAGAAACGCGTGCCGAGAATTTATTGTTCCTGCATGGTTGGTCCGCAGGCTCGCTTGCTATATTTCCCGACCTATCCATACTACGATCCTGATATAGCCCGGGATTGGCGCATCTTTTGTTCATTCGAAACATGTTACCGAATCATCACGATCATGTCAAACTGGTGGCGGTGTATTTACTTTAGGTCTCTTTATTGCACGTCCATCTGCTGTCTCAAGGAGCGCTATTCAGACAAAAGTCCAATACCCAGGAAGCCAAAATACTTGTTCCCTAGTTTAGTCTTCCTCCAATCTCCTATCCACTCTCCACCGCATCGTCAACGCTAAGTGCTGTTGTAAGGAAGAGTGTTTCTTCCACTGGCAGGGTGACCGTGGAAGAGCTCAACCCTGGTGATCTTGTGTCGCTCCAGCCTCTCCAGTATTCTCTCCCCATTTGCCTGCGGGCAGACCTTCCAATAACCACACCTGACGTTGATGTATCTCAACTGCGGTGCGGCTTCTGCCAGCTCTTCAGCCAGGGCCTGAAGCTCGACGTCGTATTGCGGATTCCAGGTACTGCCACTAGGGAATACGCATTCATGGGCAATGGTACACACCGCCAATTGGGTGAGACTACCGAGCTGACAAATGACAGTCTTCAACATTTCCCACGCCTCATTGTCCACGTCAACCTCATCAAAATCATCTCCAATCCACGGCAGCTCGACGGAGAGACCTTCCAGTGGTTGCTGGTGCGGTGAGGTAAGCAGGGAGATGGTTTTCTCAGCAGAAGAGAAGTCCCAGTATATCATTCTCTGATGGAACCTCCGAACACCGAGCTGCAAGTGTGCCATTGTAGTCGGGATAGCTCGTCCCGTGTCCTAGTCAAACGTACGGAGGAGCATATCTGTTGCTTCAGGATCCTCCTGGTGGGTTGTGTCCAGAAACACTGCCAACGGTCTGGTGAACTTGCGCAAGAAGCAAAAGAGCTCCTCGGAATTGTAGTTGGCAGTAAATCGACGGAGGCGAGGACAGTTTTCTGGCTCGAATATGTCAAAGGCAATTGGAGGAACGCCCAAGATCCCCTGGGTCTCGCATAGGAACCAGTGTGAGTCATTCTCAATGTGTATCTGCTCGATACAGGAGACGTCGGTAAGCTTGGGGAAGCTTGCGCGACAAGTTGGAAAGGTAAAATCCCCCAAATACAAAGATTTGAGACGCAATGGCAGTCCCCCTTCCTTCTGGTAATCGTTGCAAAGCTCGCGAAAGAAAAGAGAACATTGTTCCCAGGGAAGTTCGTTGAATGCGCTGAAACGGATGGATAGACCCAGGTGTTCAAGAAGCGGAGAGTTGACGAGGACTTGAACGATGCGGGCTCTCTCCTTGACCAAGTTGCCCCCCAAATTGAGATAATTGAATTCACGAAGGTTTTTGAAGAGCGATGTCCCCTTCAGAAATCTCGGTTGGTCGATCTGGGAGACGTTGATAGTCTCGATATTTGGACAATGGTTTCTGAGCGTCGATGCAATGGACTCCAACATTCGTGAGTTGGGTGAGCTTTGAATTCAAACCTGGTCAGCCGCGGGGGTCTTGTTGAATGAGTTCATGACGTGATCTAATCTTACTTGAAATGAGTCAAACGCGGCATCCTCCTAATGAGTTCACAGAGGTCATCGCTGTAGCGCGTCGAGTCCCAGCTCGACGTGTCTTGGATGGTGAATCTGAGGGTCTGAGCGAGTCCAGGGCTTTCCACAATCGCACCCCATCTGTTGGACTCTTCGGGGTAGTTACTGTGGCTATCGACCCGTGGAACCGTGGGTCGCTCGAGGTGGACCTCCCGATAGAGGAAGGGGGTGAAGATCTTGTTGAACCGCTTGCTCGACTGGCAAAGAGCACTGAGGAGGGCTCGGGATTAGATCTGGGGGAAGAGTTAGATTGGATCAGTACCAAAGATACGACATGGCCAAAATTTTGACTGGGAAGTGGCAGGTAGGGAAGAGCCAAAACTCTGACTCCGACTGCTCTCCCCTCCTGGGTGGCGGGCGGTTGGATGATTTTAATCTTTTATTCAAAGGATAAACATACCTGATCGCCTAGGCAATACAGCAAGTCGGTTTTGTCGGCAAACTTTGCCAGGGCAGACTGCGCGAGTGCCATCTTGGATGATGGTGAGGGCTTAGTCGGAGGCTGAAATTTTTATTCCGGAAGGTGTTGTTCTGGACCGACTTGTTTATCGACTGCACTCAAGTTTGTGGGCTACGGGCCTGTGTTTGACCAAACCTTAATCACATGCCACGGACTTCTTTTGAAGTGCCCCACTGATTCCGTGGTCTTGATGCTGAAAACAGACCACGGCCTGAGATTCTAGGCAGCCTTAAGCCCACACCTTGCTCCCATATAATGGGATGATACTTAGTAATTATGATTTGAAAAGGACTACCTAGATACGTCCGTAATCACCCAGTGGTATACACTCAGGTAACGACGGGATGAGAACTAATTACTTTTTGGAAAAGAAATAAAAAAATACCAAAAGCTCAGCCGTACGCCGGCTACGCTGGACAAGGTCCCTACGGAAAACCTCCTACGGCATTTTTCGAACCGGATGAAACTCGCGACCTTCTGACACAAGAATAGTACGGCGGGTGTATCTTCCGCTTGTGTAGGTGAACAACGCGGACACAACCTACATGGCAGGTCGGAGTCCGAATATAGAACAGATGGTTTCCCCAGACAGGGTTTTCATTACATCCGTTACCTCCATCTGGAAGTATGATGCTACCATGTCCACAAATACATATTATTCCAGCCTTGTATTCTCGGAGTCTTGTTGTCCCTGACCAGTAAAGGTGGAATAACTCGGATGGCTATCCTAAAGAGTGATTCGGGCTATATGTACAACAGTGACGCTAGCAATGGAACAGGATAGAGTGTCTCGCCGTTGACCTGCTTTCGATATTCCCATCCGTTTGTAGTATCCCAGCTTCGTGATTTGCGTTTCGAGGGTTCGTGCTTCTGTCCGTTTTGACTTTTTCTCTCTTTCACCGTCGGGATTGGAGATGTTGGAGATGGTCTAGAGGGGGCCGTCAAGGCCGTAAGGTCAGCAACTTTACTCGTAGCAGCTTCTCATTTCAGAAGGTTGGCAGTAACTTGCGACATGAACCTTTTTCGGTCTTTCCTTGCAGATGAAGATGGGTTCAAGCAGAGCGGCGTGTACTTGCTTGATAGTGATTTCTCTCCCGCGTTTGGCATCTTGCTCCGTCCTTTCCGTTTCTCTGTTCAAGTCCAAGGTCTAGAAACTTGCTATAAGGGGTTGCCGATCAGTGGCGTCTCACTTCTACCCGGAGCCGTTCCCATCGTAGAAGGGAAGGAGCAAGCATCCGGGAGGAAAGACGTGGAAAAAATACGCCTATCTGCAATTCGTGACCAGACTGTAGGTACGCTCGTGGCGGTTCGATTCGGCGACGTCCTGCTAGGGAATAGGGCCCTCGGCGAGAGGAGTTCATCTTGTCGTTTGGATGTATCGTAGTCGGCAGGTCAGAACCGCAGTTTCTGACGCTATCTTCGGACGAGGTATTCAATGTTGACAATGTTCAACACTGCTGATCATGGAGATTGGGGACTGGCTACATTAAGCACTTTGTACAGTTGGAACCCGAGATGTACCTGCTACTGCCCGGAGCAAGATCGCTAGGCTCTTAAGCATTCCCGTGCGGAATTTCCGTCTTTCTCGTCTCGTCCAGGTCGACGCCACAGGGGACGTTTTCCGGCAGTGTTGGTCGTGTAGAATAGTCTGGTTACCCACGTCCAACCGTCTCAGCAGCCTTTCCATCTTCGTGTGGGTACAAACAGGAATGAGGTATCACCAGTGAATAGGAAGTCGTTTTGGGGGCGTTTTATCTGGGATACATCGGTTCGATCGATTGGACTAATTAGCCTCGTCGGCCGTCATATGCCCTTCAACCCACAGATGGTCAGCGTTAAACCAGATCATGCGGCTTGACTTGATATCTAGGCGGATATTCTACTATTAGACTGCTCCGCGTACAACTTAATATCAGAGGGGTCAGAACATGTCCAGAGCATGATTCTTAGCAGTGGTTGACTTGAGGGCTTGATGAATTAGACTCTGGAGATCGCAGACACCCCAGTAGCTAAAGGCATAACTTGTCAAACTCAAAGCAAATTGGGGGGGGAGCAAAGTGGAGTCAACAAGGCCAAACGCGTTAATCTCCTCTGGCCCCAGGCCCAGGAGCAGTGTGGTGTGGAGCCTACGGGCTGCCAACGGCAAGTGATGGGTTTTTCCAAGTTGGTGGGGTCCTAGGTCGCTATTTGTACCGTCTTTCTTGCGGCCTCTTCGACGTCTAGAATTCTGCCTTGCACTTCGCCGGTCGCTCAGAGACCTACCACCACACACCACTCATGGCAGACTCTTTACAACCAGCGCAGACCGTGAGCATCAATCATGACCTCCTGACAAAGCCAAACCTTTCCTTGACAATCACTGACACCGTTTTTTTAAGATGAGCAAGCCTTTTTCGGTCGCGAACGGGCTTGGTGGCCGTGGGCCCACGAATCTCAACAAAATGCCGACCGAGATGTTGCTGAACATCTACAAGAACTGCCCAAGCCTTTCTGCCGTCTGGGCACTAGCCAACACATCCCGAAGACTATCCGGCGTCTTCGATGCCCATGCTGCCATAATTGTCGAGACAGTACTCCAGTCCACGGTTCCGGATGAGACTGTATGCCTGATGAAAGCCGTGGTCCAAATTCGAACCGGTGCCTTGGATGTTGTCAAAGCCAGCAAGTTGAATGACATTGCCGAGTCCTTCGCGGGTGCGACCGCACGCCGGACGAAGGAAGTGAGCCAAATTCGAAACGGTACCTTCAATGCAGCCGAAGCCAGCAAGTTGAATGACACGGCCGAGTCCATCTCGGATGCGCTCCTCTCCAACTTATCCTCCCAGCCCTTGAGCCACAATGTCCCACCTCCATTGCTGCGGAAGTTCGTGGGCCTAGTTCACCAGCTTCGCGCCATCGCGCGCTTGGGCATTATGAGCGGCCTCCAGGGTCTCGCATCAAGAATGGGTACCTCGGTAGGAATCCCATCCTGGCTGACAGAGCAGCGCGCCATTATCTCGTTTTGGCGCATGCAGTTCTTCTTCGAGCTCAAGAATCGCCATCGCAACGACGACCGCCTGACATTTGACCCAAGAGAGCTGGATCTACTGCCCCTTAGACCATTCAATTACCTGGGCCCACCGTTCAGCTTTGATACACTCGATTCCTTCTTCACACACGGGTGGGTCCGAGAACAAGTCTTGACCGTGGCACATTTTGTCGACGACCTGTCGGTGGCCAACACTCCGCACGAGCTGAGCTCCTCAGAGGCCGTTGGCTCCCGCTCCTCAGCTCACTATTCGTTTCCAAGCCTGGAAACCATAAACATTACCGGCTGGGGTTGCGAAACTGCGGGGGACGGTGACCAGGCACACCGAATTCTCCGTCCGCCCACCTGCTTCCGTATCCTGAATTGCTTCTCCCGCTACCAGGAGAATGACGAGGATGGATTGTGGACCCTACCACATCAGCCATACCGGAAATTAGGGCTCTTCCTCTGCGAGGCGGAGATGCTTGTACGCTTGGGCCTGTTCCCAGCTGGCACCTCCACAGAGTGGGAGACAAGCGATTATGCACCTTGGCAGACTTTCTTGCACGACGACGAGGAGTGCGACTACTACGATATCTGGAAACGGCTTCTAACTGAAGAAGAGGTGGAAGAGGCCAAAGAGGCGAGACCGGCACCCATAGTCTCGATTTCAGAGGGGGATATAGTTAGAGTCCTGTTAGAAGGTCAATTGGCTCAAGATGCGGAAATGGCACGCATCTTGGAAGAAGCTCAAGAGGGGGAAGATGCACTCTAGGATCAAATGTTCTGGGACTAGGAGGGATGTGAAAGATGACGGGGACTTGGCTGTTTCTTTCGTATGTCATCCCCGGTGTCTTGGATGCGTCTGGCAAGGGCACCATGGTTCACACACACTGAAATTGACGAATACCAACCTTCACAAAACATGGTTCCTGGGATCATTGCAGTGACTCAATTATAGATAGATGCTGGGGACTGGCTTAATAGCGAATTGCGTGTAGACAAGTGAAGAAAAGCGGGTCTCTGTGATAGAAACGGGCGCTCTCCAATTGTGTCCATGATTGGGGCGTTCCATCATCTATGACGACAGTCACACGTCCTCCATGAAAATCTGCTCTTTTCCCTGCACAATTTGTATCCTGATTTCTGCCAGCCCACGGAATACTTCCTTGATGGTCCTGCATTAACTATTGATATTTAAAAACACCCAGAGCAGCCGGAATGGAGCCAACCGACACACAGCCCAACCCACCTCGACTCGACCTCAACCCCTTGAAGAGAATCCCATTGCTCAAGATCCAAACCCACCACCCGGACCCCGAACCAAAACTCCCCGTCCAGAAATCTCATACACACCCCAAGCCATCCCCAAGCGAAGTGTCCAACAATATCGAAGACGGACGAGTCTACTTCATTGGCAACGCCACAGCCGTAATCGAATGGCAAGGCATCCGACTCCTGACAGACCCCAACTTCCTACACGCCGGAGACCACGTCCACCTCGGCCCCGGCATCACCGCGGAACGCCTCAAGGATCCCTTCATCAACATGGACCAACTCCCTCCCCTAGACTGCATCCTCCTCTCGCACTATCACGAGGACCACTTCGACAAGCTAGTCGAAGGATCCATCAACAGGGCCTTCCCTATCATCACCACGCCCCACGCAAAGAGGGCACTCGAGTCCAAAGACGAACCATTCACCGCAGTCCATGCCCTCGACGTTTTCGAATGCCTCCTACTAGTCCCAACTGATCGACCCCCCAGCTCATCCAGCAAGCCAATCCCCATCATAAAAATAACCGGCACCCCAGGGAAACACGTCCCCCCCGGCCCACTCTCGACAATAAACAACATCCTCGGCGCCGTGCCCCCTACAAACGGCTGGCTCCTCGAAATGGGCTATACTTCCCAATCACCACCGTCCAACCCCGAGCCAGACAAAGTTCTCTACCGAATCTACATATCAGGCGACACCCTCTTCGTAGACGAGTTGACACAAATCCGCGAGCGACTCCAAAACGAAAAGATCGATCTCATGTTAGTACATCTTGGCGGGACTACGATTCCGGGTCCACACGCGCCATTATTCATGGTGACTATGGATGCGAAGCAGGGAGTCAAGTTGATGCAGTTGATGGACGCTGAGGTGACGATTCCGGTGCATTTTGATGATTATAGTGTTATGATGTCGGGGTTGGACGAGTTTAGGAGGGAGGTTGAGGCGGGTGGGCTTGGTGAGAGGGTGGCTTATCTTGGGAGGGGGGATGAGTATCGGTTTTGGGGGCGGAACTTGGAAAAGGAGTTGTGAGGATGTGCTGGCCGGCGGTTTTGTTGAGTGGCGGATGGTATGGAGGGGATTTGTGTCTTGCTTGGTATTATCGTGATAGGCATATGTGAGTGGCATGAGTAAGTAACGAAGTTGTGGGCTCTCAAGCAGTTTGAAAATAGTGTTCCCTTGCTAATTGTGTCGTTGCATGGTGCGGCGCTAGAAATGTGAGGTCACGTTGAGATGCAGCTGTTAGTTAAGGATCGGAGCACGACAAAGCCTTCTCAGGAATGTAATACTTCACTAACAGCGGGTCGAATTAGGTACATTTCCCCGTTATCCCACGACGGAACTGATGCAATTGTTCCTTCTTCCAGTCCCAAGAAAAATAACTCACAGAAACATGAGAACCACACATAGATGCAACAGAGTTTCTCGAAGGCCTCTGACAAGCCCATCGGCTGCCTCCTCAATATGCATATGCTCTCCCAGTTGATGTTCGTTCAACATCTGGTTCGGGCCGTGCAGGCCAAGCCCGTGACGGCCACGGATGAAGCCCGCTGACTGAGACAATGACATTGAAAGCTTCCACGTTATTACCGAGAACTTGGATGCGAAAGAATCCTCCGGCGAACCAGGATGCACTGTCTTGTTCCTTTGGTAAGCCGGTCGTCTTAGATCCATGTCAGTAAACCTGTTGACAGCAAGACCCACCCCCGCATTCCCTCTGGCAAGGACACCAAAAAAAGTCAATAGACTCGCAAGCTCGTGGTCAATTGATGTGGGAAATAAATGCTGCTAAAGTATAATAATGTGGGGGAAAAAATGCTGCTAAAGTATAATAATGTGGGAAATAAATGCTGAAGTATAATAATGCCAAGAGAAACCAGACACCCAACCATGTCAAAGAAACCTCCTGTTGGAAAGTCTGATGCCAATCTGTTTTTGGTAAATTTCTCAGCATTGACGAGTGGCTATTTCGGGGCGCGTCGCTCTCCGTCTGCCCTATAAGCGGGGCTTACGCCGCACGACTGGCGCCAACACAGGGGTTCAGTGGTCCTGCCGCTGTGAGTGAGCGGCGAGGAAGCTCTGACTCCATCACCAACGGATGACATTCTGGTGTTGGACCTCCAATGGGTTTCATCTTGGTCGTCTAGACTAACAAACTCGTCAAAACATAGACCTGCAAATGGACAGCTAATATTTTCCTCGGGCCCAATTCCCGACCCAGCGTATATGTTTGAAACTCCCCAGGAAACCTGAGGACGGCACAATGGGCTGTGCCGCCCCTGTGATGGTCGGTCCAACCCAACGGCTGACACCGTATGTCGTCGAGTGTTATACCCGCAAAGTACAGCTTATGCTTATTCTTACAGGCCCCATGCTCTTACAAAGATGGAAATTATTCTAGTATAAGACGACGTCCCTCCTTCTTGGCGCTTTTGGATATCAGTTCTCAAATTTCTCAAATTTTGCACTTTTCCCATTCGGTACCACTGTGTCACAGACCATCCATCTCGAGTCCAAATCATCTCACGACTATACCAACAACAGCCGCCGAGAAAAATACCCAAAAGAACATCCCAATCTAACCAACCTCACGATGTCCCCCCACGACCACCACCACATCAAAGAAGGCGAATGGCAAACCGGCCTCTGCGACTGCTGCTCCAGCTCCCACTGCTGCGTAGGAACCTGGTGTCCCTGCCTCGGTAAGCTACCCCCTCCCCTTACAACCCAACACCCACCCAGATGCTAACCCCCCCTCCCCTCTCAGTCGTCCAAAGAACCCAATCCTGGCTCGAAAACCCCTCCGACGCAAAGCCCAGCGGCGTCGGCACCACCTGTCTGGCCTACACGGCCCTGCAATACACATGCGGCTTTGGGTTCTGCGTTGAATGGAGCCAGCGTCGTGCAATCCGTAATAAATACGGCATCAAGGACGGGAGCAAATGCACGGATTGCATGACGCCGTTTTGTTGTCCGTGCTGTGCGGTTATCCAAGAGTATACCGAGGTTGAGAAGAGGAGGGAGGCGGGGGTGCAGAAGGTGGGGTATACGGGGCAGGCGCCTATGCGGATGTAGGTGATTACTTGGTAGTTGGATGGGTTCTTGGATGGTGGTTCTTGGGTAGGGGGTTTCTTTGGTTTGATACGGTGGTGTTATATACCTTTCTTGTTGTTGGGGTTGGGAGCACTGTTGAGTACTAATTGTGTTTGGCGCTTATTTATCTTCTGGCTTCTTGATATAATATGTGGTGACTTGTTGTCTTTTATGTGCGTACATCTCATGTTGCATGATCCATAGGTTGGGCGATGATAATTCGCTTGACATCATAAAGATAAACAGTACTAAATGAGTGAAATAGCAAGAGTTACAAATACCATCTTCGTGTTGTCAGCCAACGGTGGTGCCAGTGCTCGGGTAATTCCTCCATCCATCTTGTCACGCGCATCTAAATATTGACAACCCCATCCTTAGTTGACCATGTTCTCACCCGGGAGCTTGTCGAGCCCTGTAGAGAGGAAAGGTCAGCAACATATCGACTTTCACACATTCAGAAGAGTACATACACCCATCGAGCTTCTCATTCACCATATCCTTGACCACGCACTTGTTCTGCACCGTGATGCTCTGCGTCTTGAGCGTCGGGCAGCTGACGTAGCAGTGGGCGTCCAT
>Ga0247781_1000585_pt1 | contig 11478 bp, 1 predicted proteins | sample UWRJL184509B5_FD_179922 | JGI IMG/M metagenome (GOLD analysis project Ga0247781, IMG submission 179922) | Plant litter microbial communities from Arlington Agricultural Research Station in Wisconsin, United States - UWRJ-L184-509B-5 | ecosystem: Environmental > Terrestrial > Plant litter >...
CAGAAGTTAATCAAGATAGCCATTAAGGCCGACAACCAGTACTATAATCACCATCATTAAAAGAACTTCTAAAAAGAGTAAACCCCCTAATTAAACAAACTAAAAAAGGGGAACCAGTTAACTGTAACAGGTTACCATCCCAGGCTAATAAACATTAATATAATAAACTGCCAGAATCGACTTAACTGTAATAAGACTTAATAATAACAGTAATAAAAGCAGCTTAAAGACCTGTTATAAGTCTAGTGCTTTAACTGCAATAAGAAAGGCTATATAGCACAGTAATACCTGTTATTAAAGTAAGTTAGTTAAAAACCTGTCTTAAAAGGAGGAAAGCACGTTAAGTTTAACTTAGGAGATATTTATATCAGGATGGCAGGTAATAAAAAAGACTACACCTAAATAGATAAGTGTAATTTAAAAGATAAGGAAGAAAAGGAAGAACCCTAGGACGTAATATACTTAGTCCTTAAGAGTGCCTTAAAAAAGTCAGTTATAAAGGTGCAGGTTATTACAGACCGACTCTAAGGTAGAAACTTAAAACTGTTAAAGGTGTAAGTTATAAAAGACTGACTCTAGGAAGAGATGTTCTAATTAGTTATTACAGGTTTTAAAAACCTTACCTTATAAGCCTAGGAACTAAAGAAGTCTAAGAAGGACCCTAACTTAAAAATCACCAGAATGGTAAAAGGAGTTAAAAAATTAGCCCTCTAGGCCACCTAAACGGTAAAGTAAACCTTAAAAGGTAAAAGGGAATAAATTAAAAGAATCGAACTAAAGAAACGGAAATTCTTCTTAACAGTACCCCCTAAGACTCTTAAACACTTTAAACACACTAAGTGGATTAACACCCTTACCTCCCTAAAAGAAGGATAGCTTAGATAACTACCCTGCATTAAAGTTAGTATACCTTAGACTAGAACCCTAAAGGTCCCCTAAGAAAGCATAAAGTAAGCATATTAACAAAGGGTTTAAGAACTAAAAGAAAAGCACTAAAAGCTAATAGACGAAATAAAGGACCTAAAGGTTAAAGGCCTTACTGTAACGATTAAGGATAAGGTAGTAAAGATTAGGTTACAGCTCTGTAACAGAGTTTACTTTATTAATTAATATAAATATCGACTTATTAAAAAAGACCACTTTATAGAAGAATAAGTTAAGTTACTGTTACCTAAGTTTTAAGAAAAGGTTTAGGAGAAATAATATATATAAAGGTAAGTGGAAGAAGAGAAGAAATAAGGCGCCACTTCCCCTATTCTATACTCTATAACTGTAACACCCACAGTTAACGTTAACCACCCTAATTACAGGGATATATTATAAATTAACTGTATGTATAACAACTACACTTTTAACTAACATTATAAACCTAAGGCCCTTTATAACCACTTCCCTAACGTATAAAGACAGGACTATACCGTTATAAGAGTAAAGTTAGAACTGGCCCATTACTAAGTTTCCTACTCTTTAATAAGGGAGTCTAATAATAAGTGGAAGGTTACCGTGGTTAACTAGGCTCCTACCATATACTGGTAAGGAGGGGTATTTAATAACTGCCTAATTATAACATATTTATTACATTTTAATAAAAAAGCTAAAAAGTGGCAGAAACAGGAAGATTACTAACAGATCTAAGAGTAAAAAGACATTATTACAATCTAAGCTTATAAAGTATATTATTAACTTATTAAGGACTTTAAAAACATTATACCGTTTAAAGTCAACTAGACACTAAAGTGTGAAAACCTAGGAAAAGTTAATCGCTAAATTTACTAAAGCTACCTGTTTTTCTAAAAGGAATTAGGAAAAGGTTATAAGCCCTTTAAAAGGGCTGGAAACCAGTAGTTTACTAGTTAGTAAAAACCTTAAGAAGAAGGAAAGGCACTTAAAGGTTAAGTTAGATAAAACCTTAAAAACAGATAGTTATTATAATTTAGATGTTAAAAAATCATAAGCATTATTCCGTTAGTGTTAATATAACAGATAGAAAGGGGAGGTTATTTAGGGTAAAAGCAGTAATTAATAACGGGAGTGCTTTTAACTTAATACACCCCTTATTAATTAATTAAAGGAAACTCCCTAATAAAGAGTATAAAAAGGTTATTCTCATTTAAAATAAAGAAGAAGGCCTATATTAATATAATAACAGTAAAGTCACCTACCACTTACCACTCTTAATTAAAATAGATAAGGATAAATAATAAGTAAACTTTAACGTTACACTAATCGTAAGGTATAATATAATCTTAAGTTTACCTTAGCTAGAAAAGTATAACCCTGTAATTAATTAAAGGAGTGGCCACCTTACCTTTAGTAAATCCCCTAGTTATAATCACTGTTTAAAGAAAGCTAAGAAGGCACTAAACCACTCTAAAGTTACATAAAACACTTAAAAGCACACTAAACCCTTAAAACTAAATATAGTTTAGGTTAGGTTTATAAAGACAGTTAAAGGATTAAAAGGTCTACCGCATTACCTAAATGATAATTTAGAAGGTAAAGGAAAGTAAAAAGCTGATCTACAGATAAGTGAAGAAGTTAACTTATTTAAGGTACCTGTGGAGTATAGGAAGTTTACCTTATTTTAAAAGAAGATACTATAATTACCAGATTACAGATTATAAGATTATAAAATCAAGTTAAAATTAGGAGCGAAGCTCCACAGCTTCCAGCCTTACTATTTAAACCCCTAATAGGTAAAAGCCTTAAAGGAGTACGTTAATAAAAATCTGAAGAACGGATTTATCGTAAAGTCCCAGTTACTAACAGGGTATTTAATACTGTTTATCTTAAAAAAGGGAGACGGTAAGTTATATATAGTTATTAACTATTAAACGTTAAATAAGGATATAATTAAAAATCATTACCTATTACCACTTATTACAGAGATATAAAAGCAGATTATTAAAGTAAACTAGTTCTCTAACCTCGATTTCCCTATAAGGTTTAACCACATTAAAGTGAAGGAAGAAGATAAGTATAAGACGGCTTTTTAAACTTATAACAGGTATTACCAGTATTATGTTATGTTAATAAGATTAATAAATACCCCTGTAACTTTCTAAAGCCTTATTAATAGTGTTCTCTGCCCCTTCCTTAATAAGTTTATTTTTATATATTTAAATAACGTTCTAGTTTATTTTAAAACTTTAAAAGAATATTAAAAGTATATATAACAGGTCCTAATAGCTTTTAAGAAAGTGAAGCTAATAGTAAACCTAAAGAAAAGCCACTTCCACGTTTAAGAACTAAACTATTTAAGGTTTAAAGTAACCCTTAGAAAACTTAAAATATAACTGGAGAAAATAAAGGCAATTAAGGATTAACCTACTTTAAAGAACCAGAAAGAGTTATAAGCCTTTATCAGCTTTATAAACTTCTATTACTATTTTATCAGGTATTTTATAAAGATTATAAAACTATTATATAAACTTACAGGAAAAGGTAAACTATTTAAGTAGACTGATAAATAATAAAAGGCGTTTAAAGACCTTAAGCACACCTTTATTATAACATTAATCCTAGCCCTCCCTGATTTCTTAAAGCCCTTTTAAGTCAAAACAGACTCCTTAAAGTTTATAATTAGTAAAGAACTTAGCTAAGTCCAGGACGATGGGAAACGCCACCTAATTACCTTTTTATTAAAAGGAATCCATAAGCCAGCCTTATAATATTTAATATATAATAAGGAACTAATAGCGATTATTTAATGCTTTACTAAGTAAGTATTATACCTAAGTGGTATAAAGGAACTAGTTTAAGTCTTTTTAAACTATAATAACCTTTAATACTTCCTAATAAAGGAACTTAACTTATAATAAGCATAATAAGTAGAGTTAATAGCTCCGTTCCACTTCCAGATTTACCACGTTAAGGGAAAAGATAATAAGTAAGCTAATACTCTTAATCGGAGACAGGATTATAAAGATATTAACCTAATCTTAATCCCTGTTACTATATTTAATAAAGTTAAAAACAGTATATTAAAGTATACATTATAAGTATTAGATAACTAAACATTAGAATAAACTATTAACGTCTATATAAACTTATAAATAAAATATAACATCTATTAGTAATAATAAGACTTTTAAATAAAAAGGCTAATAAAAGGAACCTATAAATATAAATACCCCTTAGGAGATTTCTCAGGGCACTTATAAAACTGTAATAAGGAATACCTAAAGTATCTAAACTATAATAAAACCAGTTATTAACTAAAATAGCTACTAAAAGGTGTAAACGGCATACCTAAACCAGGAGTAAGGCTTTAATACTAAAAGAAACTATATATTTACAACCCAGATAAATAAAAAAAATACGTTTAACAGGTCTATAAATCTTAATTTAAAGGATATATAGGCCAGGCTAAAACCCTTACATAAGCCTAATAAACGTACACCTTCCTAGGAATAAAGAAGCTAGTTAAGGAAGTAGTTAATAATTATAATATCTGCTATTAAAAGTAAAATTAATGCTATAAACCTTATAAACTTCTTAAACCACTCCCTATACCACAGGTGCTATAAAGTTTAATCTCACTTAACTTCATCACCGGGATTCCAAAGTCTAAAGACCCTGTTATAAAGGTCACCTATAATTAAATCCTCATAATAGTTAATAAGTTAACAAAATAGGCTTACTTTCTACTAACCTTAAAGGACATAATAACGGAATAACTTACTTATATCTTTAAGAAAAAGGTAATATCACAACACCTCTAGCCAGATAACATCGTTACAGATTAAGATAAGCTAATTATATTAAAATTCTAATAAGGATTAATGTAAAGAATAGGTGTAAAAAGTAAGCTTTTAACAGTATTCCACCCACAGACAGACAGCTAAACAGAGTAAGTTAACCAGATATTTATAATATATCTTTAAGCTTATATTAACTTTAAATAAAACAATTAGCTTAAGCTGTTATTAACAGCGTAAATAACCTATAACACAACGTTAATTAAATTAACAAGTATGTCACCGTTCTTTACTAATTACAGTAAAAAGCCTAAACTCCGTTAAGGCCCACCTACCAGTACCCCTTAAGCCGTAATCCGTATAAATTAAATATAAAAGTTATATAACCACCTATAAGCCAAACTTAAGTTTATACACAAATAAATAAAAAAGTTTACTAATAAACACTAAACTAAGTAACTAATGTTTAAGAAAAGACTCCACTATAATAGTAAATAAGTTAAGGGACTGACTTTTCAAAAGGGGGACCACATTTACCTTTTTTCACAAAACCTGTATTCAAAACGGCCTAGTAAGAAGCTTGATTTTAAAAGGTACGGACCGTTCTAAGTTAAGAAAAAGGTCGCCACCTCTAATTACAAACTAAACTTACCCGCTAATATAAAAGTGCAGATTAAGGTTTTTCACATCTCACTTCTAAAACCTACCTTAAAAGGAGTTCCCTTAAAAAAGAAGATTAAGATTAACGCTAACAAGGGTAAGTACAACGTTAAAGAAATTATAGATTTACAAAAGGGAAAGAACACGTTTAAATATCTTATTAAATAGCTAGATTACAGCCCCGAAAGTAACTTATAGAAGCTAGTAAAAAATCTTAAATACCTAAACCTGATTATGGAGTTCCACTAAAAAAATCCAGACCGATTAAAGTTAACAATAAGAATTAAAAATAAGATAAGATCTAATATTTAAACTACTATATTAAAAAGTAAGACCATTATAAGACTTAGAATCTAAGAAGTGGTAAGAAACTCCTTAATAAGTATAGAAGGATATTTATTAAAACCCTTAACCAGGGTTATAAGGACCTTAGACCTAATAAGGAGGCTGGGCCTTTAGAACTCCTAGTAAGCTCCACATAAAAATAAGTGCTGTTAAAAAAAGTTAGTAAAAAGAGATAAATATACCATTACCACGTTAAAAAGAGCTATTTTATTTATTAGAAAAAGTCACAAATTAAATTATAAAGTAACTACTTGCTATAGAAACCCTACTAGGAAGTTCCCCTAATTAAAAGACTCTACGTCTTTAAGAGGGGCGTTTAGCCTAGCCTCCTTACTTTCCTAAAACTCTAACAGCTCCACTTCATAACTAAACGCTTTTATAACCCGGTCCTTAAGACGGGACCGTTACTTATAAAGGTGCACCAGGTGCACTAACACCTCTTAAAGCTTAATAATAGCCTTATAAAGCTGCTAAGCAGCAGACTTAACTTATAAGTTAAGGTTCTGCTTTTTAATAAGAAGAGCCTTTAACTTCACTTCACTAACACTAAAAGCGTCACATTAGGAAAGCTAGTACCTCTTTAAATAATGGTTATAACTATTAGACTGGTTTAAAACTTAGTAAATAAGTGGAGGATTAGTAAATTTGTAAAAAGAACAAGGGGACATTTCGCTACCAAACATATATATATAAGCTATAAGGTTCAGATAATAGTTAATATTTCTACCCTGTTCCCGTTTTAAGACCTAGGAGCTGGACACTTATTATATAGTAAAGTAGTGTAAAGGGAAACTTACCTTTTAAATTCTTTATAAAAAAAGAACGTTAAAAAGGGGGAATTATATAACAACCTTACAGGCTGTTACTTAAGCCAGGGCGGCCTAACAAATTCCCCATAAAAGGAACAGTGTAGGGGGACAGTGTATACTGTCCAGGTGCACTAGGCCAGAGGTATAAAGACCTAAAGCCCCTACAACTAATAAGGTGCTACTTATAGCATACTAAGTGCTTACAGCGCAAGCAGGAGAAACCTTACAAGCAGAACGCTCACGCGGTGTAAAGTACTCGTATAACAAACACTTATAACACTACAAGTAAGGTACAAAGTACCTCCCAGCTAGTTAGTATAAATAGTCATGGTTATACCCATAACCACCGTAAGGGACTCTAATTCCTCACACTAATATTTAATTGTTCATTTATATCCTACTATTCAGACTCACCTTTATATATTATAGTGACAACGACCTACAGTGACATTAAACCCCCCGTCTAAAAGTGTTAGCTTAATAAGCCGTCTTCAGAACGCCCCTTACCTGTTAGCGTCCTGCCATACGTTCTGTCTTAACCTACGCCAGTCCTCTTAAGGCCTATGTCAGGTGCAGGTCGTAATACAAGGGCTCCTAAATTTCCTTTCTTTCTAACACACCCCCTTAGATTTAACTAAAGGTTAGATTTAAATCTTATCATTTTAAATAACTAGTATTCTTTTATTCTTTTTAATAATAACCCCTGTGGTATAATACTGTTAATTTCTAGCAACTCAGTGCCCTATAAGTGGTCTGTATTACAGGGAGCTTCTAATAAGCTGTAGCCCACTGCAGTTACGTACCTTATAGTGTGGATGTGTACCTTGTAGCTATGTGACGACCCTGCAGGCCGTCACTTAGGCTGGGGCGGCCTGACGAATCCCCCGCAGAAGGAACAGTGCGGAAGAACGGTGTACACCGTCCGGACACACTGGGCCAGAGGTGTAAAGACCCGAAGCCCCTACGACCAATAAGGTGCTGCTTACAGTATGCCGAGTGCTTGCATCGCGAGCAGGAGAAACCTCACGAGCAGAATACTCGCGCAATGCAAAGTGCTTACATAACGAGCACTTACAGCGCTACAAGCAAGGTACAAAATACCTCTTAGTTAATTAATATAGATAATTATAATTATGTCCATAACTACTATAAGGGACCTTAGTTCCTTACACTAATATTTAATTATTCATTTATATCTTACTATTCAGACTTACCTCTATGCATTATAGTAATAACAACCTACAGTAACATTAAATCCCCATCTAGGAGTGTTAACTTAATAAACCGTCTTCAGAACGCCCCTTACTTATTAACGTCTTACTATACGTTCTGTCTTAACTTATACTAATCCTCTTAAAGCCTGTATTAAGTGCAGGTTATAATACAATACTAACGTAACAGTTCTAAATACTGTTTATTAAATTCCTAAACATCACCTCCCTCTTACCATTAACATATCGACCTCTAGAAAAGGCAAGGAGCTTAAGGAAGCGTAAACTTAACTTTAACTCCTTACCGTTAATAAGTTAGCTGCACACTTTAAAGAGTTAAACCTTAACTAGTAAAGATTAATTAAAAAACTTAATAAAGCTTTCCCTAAAGATATTAAAAGCTATATCAGTCTTATTAAGAAACTCTAAACCTAACTTAACGTTATTAAGTTAGAGAATAATAACCTTAAAAGCTTATAAAAGAAACAAGTAAAGCTCCCTTTACTGTTATGTTTTAAAGGAGACTTTACACAGTTAAAGTCCTAAATAGCCTAACTTTAAAGTTATATCACTTATTATAATAAGTAATTCTTTAAAGAAGAAGGAAAGGTTAGGTTTATAAGAGCTTTACTAAACAGAGTAGCTACTTACTAATATAAACCTTATACGAAGATAATTAATAACCTCTCTGTAATCAAAATACATAAAGAAGCTCCTAAGACTTAGGCCCTTTTCGACAACTTTAACGTTTTTATTAACTAACTCCGGATTAAGTTTAGAGAACTGGACGCCTTAAAATAAGCCAAATAACGCTTTATAACTTTAAGATAAACGTCTTTAATCCTTAAATTCTCTACACGCTTTAAATTAAAAGCAGTAAAGATTAAGCTTAACTAAAAGGCCCTAGTAATACTATTTTAAAGTAGCTTAAAGGAGTATGTTATTAAAGACCTTTACTAAGAAGACTAACCAGACTGTCTTTAAGAGTTAGTTAAGATAACTATTAAGGCTGATAATCGGTATTATAATTACTATTATCAGAAGGACTTCTAGAAGGAACAGGCCCCTTACTAGTTAAATAAGCTTAAAAAGGGGAACTAGTCGATTATAATAAGTCACTACTCTGGGTTAATAGATATTAGTATAGTAAACTGCTAAAACCGACTTAACTGTAATAAACCTTAATAATAACAGTAGCAGAAGCAGTTTAAAGACTTATCTTAAATCTAGTGCTTTAACTATAGGAAAAAGGGTTATATAATATAACAGTACTTATTATTAAAATAAGTTAGTTAAAAACCCGTCTTAAAATAAGGAAAACACGTTAAGTTTAACTCTAGAGATATCTATATTAAGATAATAGGTAATGAAGAAGATTATATTTAGATAGATAAGTGTAATATAAGAGATAAGGAAAAAGAAGAGAAAGAACCTTAGGACGTAATATACCTAGTCTTTAAGGATATCCTAGAAAAGTCAGTTACAGAAGCGCAGGTTGCAGAAGACCGACTTTAAGGTAGAAACTTAGAATTACTGGAAGTATAGGTTACAGAAGACTAACTTTAAAAAGAGATATTCTAATTAGCTATTATAGGCCTTAAAAACCTTACCCTGTAAGCTTAGGAACTAAAGAAGTTTAGGAAAGATCCCGACTTAAACTTTATTAAAATAGTTAAGGAAGTTAAAGAACTAGCCCTCCAGGCTACCTAAGTAGTAAAATAAGCCCTAGAAAGTGAAAAAGAGTAAGTAAAAAGAGTTAAGTTAGAAAGATAGAAGTTCTTCTTAACTGTACCTCTTAAGACTTTTAAACACTTTAAGCACGTTAAATGGATTAATACCCTTATCTCCTTAAAAGAAGAACAGCTTAAATAATTACTCTGCACTAAAGCTGACGTACTTTAGACCGGAACCTTAAGGGTCCTTTAAGAAGGTATTAAATAAGCATATTAGCGGAAAGTCTAGAAGCTAAAGGAAAGACATTAAAAGCTAGTAAATAAAGTAAACGACTTACAAGTCGAAGGCTTTACTGTTACGTCTAAGGATTAAGTAGTAGAGATTAGGTTATAACTTTATAATAAAGTTCGCTTTATTAACTAACTTAAATACCAACTTATTAAAGAGGGCCATTTCGTAGAAGAATAAGTTAAGCTGTTACTACCTGAGTTTTAAGAAGAAGTTTAAGAGGAGTAGTACATACAGAAATAAGTGGAAGAAGAAAAGAAATAAAGCACTACTTTACCCGTTCTATACTTTATAACTACAGTACTTACAATCTATATTAACTACCTTAATTATAAAGACGTACTGTAAATTAACTACATATATAACAACTGTACTCTTAACTAGTATAGTAGACTTAAAGCCTTTTATAACTACTTCCTTAACGCTTAAAGATAAGATTATACTGTTATAAAGGTAAAGTTAAAACTAACTCACTACTAAGTCTCTTACTCCTTAATAAGAAAGTCCAGTAGTAAATAAAAGGTTACCGTAATTAACTAGGCTTCCGTTACGTGTTAGTAAAAAGAGGTACTTAATAACTGCCCAGTTATAACGTGTTCGCTATACTTTAAAGTAAAAGTAAGGAAATAGTAAAAGTGAGAAGATTACTAACAGATTTAAGAGTAAAAAGATATTATTACAATCCAGTCCTACAAAACGTACTATTAACTTATTAAGGACTTTAAAAATATTAAACCGTTTAAAGTTAATTAGACGTTAAGATGTAAAAACTTAAAAAAGGTTAATCGCTAGGTCTATTAAAGTTACCTGTTTTTCCAGAAGGACTTAAGAAAAGGTTATAAGCCTTTTAAAAGGGCTGGAAACTAATAGTTTGCTAGTTAGTAAAAACCCTGAGAAGAAGGAGAGGTACTTAAAGGTTAGGCTAGATAAGACCTTAAGGATAGATAGTTATTATAACTTAAATGTTAAAGGAGTATAAGTATTACTTTGTTAATATCGACTTAACAGATAGAGGAGGGAGGCTATTTAAAGTAAGAGCAGTAATTAATAATAAGAGTGCTTTTAACTTAATACACCCTTTATTAATTAACTAAAGGAGACTTTTTAATTAAGAATATAAAAAGGCTATTCCCATTTACAATGGAGAAGGAAGCCTATATTAATATAATAACAGCAAAGTTACCCATTACTTACTACTCCTAATTAAAGTAGACAGGGACAAATAATAAGTAGACTTTAACGTTATACTAGTTACAGGTTACGATATAATCTTAAATCTACCTTAACTAGAAAAGTACAATCCTGTAATTAATTAAAGGAGTAGTTACCTCGCCTTTAATAAGTCCCCTAATAATAATTACTGTTTAAAGAAGGCTAAAAAGGCACTAAACTACTTTAAAGACGCTTAAAACACTTAAAAACATATTAAACCTTTAAAATTAAATATAATTTAGGTTAAGTTTACTAAGACGATTAAAGGACTAAAAGGTCTACCATATTACCTATTTACGATTTAGAAGGTAGAGGAAAGTAAGAAGCTGATTTATAGATAAGTGACGAAGTTAATTTATCTAAAGTACCTACAGAATATAAGAAGTTTACCTTATTTTGAAAAAAGATACTGTAATTACCAGACTATAAACTGTAAGACTATAAAATTAAGTTAAAGTTAGGAGTAAAGCTTTATAACTTTTAACCTTACTACTTAAACCTTTAACAGGCTAAAACCTTAAGGGAGTATATTAACGAGAACTTAAGAAATAAGTTTATTATAGAATCTCAGTCCTTAAT
>Ga0247781_1000586_pt1 | contig 11470 bp, 10 predicted proteins | sample UWRJL184509B5_FD_179922 | JGI IMG/M metagenome (GOLD analysis project Ga0247781, IMG submission 179922) | Plant litter microbial communities from Arlington Agricultural Research Station in Wisconsin, United States - UWRJ-L184-509B-5 | ecosystem: Environmental > Terrestrial > Plant litter >...
ACGGGGGTGAAGAGGGGGAGCCATGTTGAGAGGTTGGCGGAGTTGGGGAGGGTGAGGGGGATTGTTGAGCGGGCGGAGGGGGCTTTGGGGAGGATGAGGTAGGTAGATGAGATAGATACCAAGTGCCTATGTGAACGGGGGTTCACGGTAGCTTGTGTTGTTGAGTATAAGGTTGTGAAGTATGAGCTTGTTGATGTCTTATGTGTATATGTATTATTGTTGCCTGTTTTGCGTGTAGAATGTAATAAATATGATGTATTTTTATTTAGAAAGGGGGTCGGTCGAGGATGGACAGATTAGAGGGTACCTTAACCTCTTGTGAATATATCTGGATGTAGCAAAATGAGGCTTCTAGCCAAGCAGGTAATTCTCCTCATCTTCGAGGTGATGTCCCTGCTAGCTCATTGTCTCCCTTACTTACGAAGGGGGTTGGGTCAAGCGATGGACAAACTGGAGGGTAACCTCTTGTTGATTTATTGGACCTAGCATAAGAAGGGTGCCAATGCAGGTGGGTATACACAACAGCCACGATATACAGCCCTGGGACCCGGCTCAATATATGTGTGTCTTGATCTTGCCAAGTCAGGCCAGTCCTTTCCTTTGTGGTGAGTAGTCTAACTGATTCTTCTCCCCTTCGAGGTGATGGGTGACATTGCTATCTCATCTTCGAAGTGATGGATGGCCTTGCTACCTCATCGCCTCTCGCTGAATTTGCGTTCTGACTTGCTTCATCCATCCACATGCCCATCCAACTTCCAATCTATCAGGCGAATCCAGAGTATACATCTCCGCCGGTAGCCAAAGCCAACCGTGGATCTGACCTTCATATCTGAACTGATCGCTTCTCTTGTTAACCCTTTCAATAGTTTTGTCTGCCTGCCTGCCTGTACAAATGATTCCCGCCCCCGCCGCCGGTTGACCTAAAACGCCAAATTTACAAAAAGAAAGAAAGAAAGAAAGAAAATACCAACAGGAAACGCCTTTTTATTATCAAGTTTTATCTCGCTTTTCCCATCCACTCCCCTCCCCACCATCCCATCCGGATCGATCGATTGATAGCGGTTTCGATAAAGGGGGCATTTATCGTCTCGGTGGTAAAACAGAAATCCCAGCTGCTGCTCCTTTCTCTCTTTACTGCACTCGCATTCTCAATCCTATCTGTGGCTGGTGGTGGAACATCGTGGTCGTCGGTTTGGTTTCGTCGGGTAGGTATACGTGCCGTCCGTCGTCTTATCTATCTAGCGGGACCTCCTCGGCCGCCTGCCCGCGCTCTGCTGACCGTCGCTCTTCCTCTAGCAAGACCAACACCTCTGCCTCGGACGTTGCGGCTGCGGAACATTGGGGCGTTTCTTTTCAACATGTTAGTGATGGGAACTTTTGCGCTTCTGAATGCGCCTCATGATGGGCTCCATAATGCGCATCAGACGGCGCTTCAGAATGCGGATCTGAAAGGGCTTGATCAGGGAGGGGTACCTCAGCATGTCGGGTACAATAAAGAAGCGGACGTGGCTGCCACGGATGTAGACCTGCTCCAGATGGCTGACACGTCCGTCGCGGGCGGTGACGGTGATATCCTTGAGCTGGACATTCATGTTGTCCTCGGCTGTGTTTTGTTTTATTTGGAGTTAGTGGAGGGGAATCTACATGCGCGGGGGAGGGTGAGTCGCCCGTACCTTCGATCAACTTGCCGCGATAGGTCTGGCCGGAGGTGATCTCAAGAGTGACAATGTGGCCCTGGAGAGTGAAGCGACAAGGGTTAGCGAATCGCGCAGGTAAGGCGGGACAGTGGGAGAGGGGAGAGAGGAGGGGAGGGGAGACAAACCTGGGCCTCATTGAGAAGCTTGATAGGAATTCCAATTGTGGACGTCATCTTGGCGGTTTTGTGTGGTGCGCGGTTTTCGGTTTGTTTCGGTAGAGGTGGGAGAGATCGGAGGTAGGGGTTGTGTGTGGCGCGATGTGTGATGCGATGCGGTTTGTGGAAGGTCTCGTGAATGTGAAGCTCTCCAGGTCGGCGCAGCTCCAAAACCGCGACAGTAACCGTGCCTGAGCGCCAGTCACGTTTTTTCCTTGGTCAAGAGAAGGACAGGGGTGGGGTTACCGGGGTGCCCCACACTGCCACTAAACCCCACTTGGAATTTGGAGCTTCTAGGGTCCTGAGGCGTCGGTCATCAACGGCATAGCCTCCATGAACTTGAACAACACCAAATTACATCTTCCCAGTCTCAGAAGGTCATATCGACGTGTTAATCAACTACTGCTTCCTCTTGTAATTTGCCTTTCAGATAGACAGCCTTCATCATATGGAGGACAGCTGCTCATTGCCGAAATTCCAAACCCGACGACGCCATGGCATCCCATGTCGTGGCGTGGCATGGTCGTCGTTCGACATTTGTGCATCTTTCGGTTATATCGGTCTCGGGTTATAAGGCAGACCGCATAGACCTATCGAAAGAGACAATTGGCTCACGATAACTACTGACTCAATGTGCAGATTGAGTGAGGGAATTCATGCCCTCTGGCTGGCTACCTCCCATCTCACACCCACGCCCTTCACAGTGGTCGTCTAATCGGACTCGTCGATTCTGCCTTTGTTGTCAAGTTGGGCAGCAACCTGATTCCCGACGAACCGCTGCGGTGCACAATGACGCGGGCTCTCTATAGGTGACCTGTAAGGCAGCATCGGGTTCACAACATGAGCCATAGCCATTTCAGGTCGCCTGCATGTCGTTAATTTGTCTTTTTGACTCTTCCATCTCTCCTTGGCTGTCTCAGTAGCAGAAGCGAATGCATGCGAGGTCGTCATCGGAAATCTGATTGGGACTTGCCACTACACTTGGCGACCATCTGCATTGCCTCTCACTCCTCGGTTGGGTTGTCTTGATTGTCCGTCCTACTTGACACATGATATACGCGACTTGACCGCGTCGCTGCCTGCGTTACATGTAATCCCTCTCCCCACCTGCACATTGTTCCCGCCTCGATCTGCTTGGAATTTGCGACCTTGAGGTGCACCTCCTGCATGAAACATCGTAGTAAGGGCCGATTTTTCCGCCAATATGGATAATGGAATTTCGTCTGCCTTTGCTTTTTTGGGGGAGGCAACAAGGCTGCCTGCGGTCCGTCTCCAAGATAAAACCCCCAAAGGAACGTCGGCTCCTGGAGGACATGAGAGCCAAGACGACTTCAACTTCTTCAGACAAAGCTTCCAAATCCACCATGTATCGCTCCCATTATACAACAATATCTGTCTCGCAGGGCCCTCGAAGGAGTGTCGAGATGCCTCTGGACGAGATTGACCCTTGCAATATCCCCAAGCCAGCTAGAAGAAGGCACCACCGACCGAAACGGGCAATGCCGAAAAATCAGCCAGCATCGCCATCCTCATATGAAAATTCCACTTCCAGCGTAGAAGAACCAAAAGTTGAAGGACTCAAGCCTGGCCAATGGTCGGACGAGTATATGGCCGCAGATGGAACTTACTCATGGCGAGAGAAGCGGCAACCAGACGGTAAACATCCATTTACATTCATACATTTGATATGTATCAAAGCACTGACTTTCCCATAGGCAGAATTCAAGTTCAATATAAAACAACATACTATCCTTCTTCCCAACAGAGACACACACCAAAGAAAGACATCAACGATCCCAGATACTATCTCGCAACACGGGACCCTACCAACATCGATCCTTGGCCTCCCGCCCCGCCTCCAGTCCAAGAAGAAGAAGAAGAAGAAGTAGAAGACCAAGACGACAGCAGCGACGAGGAAAATGTCCCACCCCTCGACGAAACAACCGACCCCAACATAATCCCAGTCTACACCACCAATGTACCTCGTTCCGGCTGGGCAGATCCCCAAGTCCACCAAGACCAACACCCCCCACTAGAACGCTACCACGAGAAGCATCGACATAACTCCACCCACAACCCCCACCCCCGAAAACCCAACCGGAGCAGGAGAAACAGCATCACCTCCACAGCCCCAATCAACAAACCCTCCAGACTGGCAATGTTCTTCTACCCCGTAGTCTCCCGCAAGATTATGCAAACGGGGAGGACCCAGTCCAACCGGGTTGGGGAGTGGATGAGCCAGGTGGAACCGGGACTGCCGTATGATGATGTTTACCATGATGTTTATCTGCCGGATGAGAGTTCCTACCGTCGCCAGGGGTATTAGGGGGGGTGGGTAGGTAGGTAGGGATTTATACGTTTATATGTGGGGCATTCCTTGTGTTTGTGGATGGTGTACCTACGGGTGTGGGATATCTCCTAGGTAGGACCTGGGTTTCTACCATCGTCCAATTCATACGTTTTATATGGGGGGGCATTCTTTGTCTGTATGCGGTGTATCTACAGAGATGGTACATTTTCTTGACAGGATCTCAGTTTCTACCGTCATCGGGAGCCAAGTTCATACCGTTGTCCTATTTATACGTTTTTATGGGGGCATTCTTTGTGTGTTCGTGTTAGTGTATCTACTGGGTGGGAGATGTCCTCAGCTGGACCCGAGGTTCTACTATCAGGACATACTAGGCTTATACGTTTATATGGGGATGATTCCTTGTGTATGTGCGGTGTATTTACAGGATGTTTTATTCCTTGTCTGTCCCGTTTGTTAGAGTATTTTGGAGATTGCAGATTACAGCTGGCTGATATTAGTGGCACTTCATGATTTTGGAATCCAACTCAATATTTTCCCGAAATATAATCCATTGCGCTTGGGCCTTATTCGTTTTCTCTTCGAGGAGGTGGCGTATTCATCCCCATCCCACTTACAAGGCTGGGCCAATGTCACCCTCCTGAGTCTAGGTTCAAATACAGCCAGTTAATTGCATACAGTAGATCACAATATACTGTGAATAATCAATGCAATAATCCCCAGGCATTCGTTCACAGGAGACTAAGTGTATATTCCGGTGTACCTTAGCCAGAAATTCCCCCCTCATCGTCCCGTTCACTTATCAATGTGGGAGAACATTAAGTCATAAATAACCCTACCTTGCTAGGAACGTAACGTAGCTGCAACTGCTTCAATTTCTACTGCTCTTCTATCAAGGCCCGTGTGAAGACCCACGAAGCACCAGTAAGATGGAAAAGTAGCTGAAAGGGCCAAGCCGTTTTACAGAGACATCAGATGTCCCAGTCATCCCCTTCTTCTTCTTGTGCAGTATCTGCTCTGGTGGCAAAATGCTAGAAAACACTCCGCAAAATTCTACAATCAAGCCAATAAAAAATACGGGTTCCTGTTATTTAATTCCAACACCTAACAATAGCTAAGCTACCTCAACTGCATCATCAGACGTGAAACACTAAACGTATCTCAAAACATTCGAGACAACGCAAGAGGAGACACTTCCATATTGGCGACCCGTAGACTCCTATAAGCAGAAAGTGAGGAGAAAAAGAAAAGGAGATGATCAGTTAGGCAGCTTCCGCACCCACGGCGGTCTCCACGGAGGCAGGCTTGTACTTGACCCCATCAGTAACTGCAGTAGAAGCTACCTTGGCCTCCTTGTCATCAACAACCTCGGCAGAGACTACCTTAGCCTCCTGATGCTTCACCAGGCTAGGTTCAATCTCGCCCTCCATTGCCTCCTCCGCCTGCTCCGCCTCTTCAGCCTTGGACGTGGTGACCTGACCAGAAACGAGCTCACGTTCGTTCGGTCCTGCTTCAGCTCCCAGACCAACGATGTTGATTGGGACCCAAGCCTGCACATCACTGCCCCCCTTACCGTTATTGCTGAGAATGGCCTTATCGTCGTGAATTCCGTCTTCGTTCTCGGCAAGAGTAACACCGCCCTCGACAAGCTCCTTTGCTCCAGTCTTGGCAACACCCGAGACACCGTTCTCTCTGAAGAACTGGAGCAAGGCCCGAATGTTCAGTCTCATGACACGTTCCGGATTATCGCCCCCAAAGATCTTCTTGGTCAACCAGGGGAACAACAGGCCAAAGTCGCTCTGGTTCAAGTGGACACTATCCCGGACATAGAAGAAATGCGGCTTGTTGACAGTGGTCAAGGTCGTGGGCGTAAACCTCTCGGCCGAGACGACTTTCTGGGTGGGATCCGGTGACAAGATACGCGCCGTGGAGTGCAGATGGGCCTTCCACTTGTAGAAGCCGTCTGACTCGATGGCCAGGATGGCATTTCCTCCTGGGGCGGAGGGGACGTCGTCGTACGCGGGCAACGGGAGATTGAACAGAGGTTCGGTTGCCGCCGAGAGAAGCTGAAAGCACCACATGTCTAGCAGGAACGTCGGGGTTTGCTCGGTGATTTGACGGCGGATGGCCGAGTCCTTGGAAGGTGTAAATAGGGGCGTAGGCATCTCGGAGAGTTCGGGCTTGCCGGCGTAGTAAGTGCACTTGAGAAGCTGGACCATGGTGGCTGCGCCGAAGGAATGACCGCCAAAACCGATCTTTCCGGGCTCTTGGACGTCGAGCTTGCCGGAGAATTGGGAAACAGCGGACTCGGGGGTTGACTCGTTCATGTTGTACTTCAGGACGTGAAAGCTGGCGTTGTCGATGGCCAGTACAGCTTCAAGATTGAGTCCCAGCTCCCAAAGACGGATGCGCATCTGTTTGTCACGGGCAGCCCACACCTCGGGAGTATTGGTGTGTGGGATTCGGATGCATGGAAAGACACGGCTTGGGTACTTGAGGAACAGAGTGCTCTCGGTACTGCGGGCTAGGGAAACTATGGAGCTTCCGTCGCGATGCTCAGGGCAGATCACGACAATGCCATGTGAAGCGAGAGATCCCGCTAGGTGGCTGTAGGCATTGCGGCTGCCTCCGAGTCCGTGAGAAAACACGACAGTGGGCCATCTCGACTGTCCAGAGACGGCATCTGGGCTCAGAAGAGTTGCGTTCTTGTGCACGGGGATGGTTACGTAGTGCAGGTGCCGAGGGAGGTACCTTGATGATATTGTTAATAACTTGATTTCATGGCTAATCTTTGTTGCAAGGAGAAAGGTCATACGAGAGAAGGTTCGCAGCCAGAGACCCAAGACCAAGGAACTGGGTGTAGAAGGAAAGATGAAGGCGCTGAGGGGCAGGAAGCCAAGTGATGGGCTGGCCATCCGAGTCCGGGGTAGCTGGGTAGAAAACACGGAACTGGATGGTGTGAATGTCTTCAGCGCCGTCAGGTGTAGGGCTTGGCGAAGTAAGCTGCGAGATGGGGATCTCGACATCGACACTCCCGACCCTGTGCGGGCCCGTATACTTCGGGAATGCGGGCACAGGGCTCAGTCGCGAAAACCAGGAAGCCATCTTGTCGGCAGCACTGGAAGTTGACTTCGTCGGTGGTTGTTTGGAATCTCGAAAATTGGGCGCTGATGAATTCTTGAAAATACCAAAGTCAAGAATCTTGGAGATTATTCCCATCCAAAGGAAGAATTGCGTGCAAAGTTGCTACGCTGACAGGAGGGGAAATGGCTGAGAGGGAAACCTAGGAAGGTGAGTTCCGGGCGTGAAGGTTCACGAGACTCCGCTGAGCAGCGATTGCACCGGGGAATTTATGTTTAATTCTAGACGACTCCACTCAGTCTACCTGCCAAGATATCAGACGGTCAGCTAAGGCAGGAGGGGCGCGGAGAGTCAAACGGGACTTCCATCTCTTGCTGAATTTTTGACCTCTTGAGCCGAGCCCAGCCAATTAGAGTTCTGGCGCACTAGCCCCATCCTCTCGTTGGCAAAGTTCGACGTCATGGAAACAAATGACGGGACTTGGTGGCGAGCAATCACGGACCGTGAAAAGTGCCATCCAACCATCCAAAGGTCGCCGTCCAGTCTCTCGACTCCTCGAGCAGCATCGAGTCCACAAGCCCACATATTTAGGGCGGGTCACTGTCAGGGGCGCTTGCACGATTGTCCTCGGCAATCGCTTGGCGTGCATGTCCCAGAACCGAAGTGCTGGGACTTGCAGATTTATGGGATAGCCCCGCCTGCATGGCTGTGAACCAAACGTAATTGAACGCTGAGTTGTTCAATGATATGAATAAATAAAATATGGCGTTTCATGGCTTGAATGACCCAGGTCGCTCATTTAGCCACATTCTTTGGTGATTCGGCATTCATGTTGACATCCAGCAACCGGGAATCCAGATGCAGGGAGTATTTACGCTTCCCTATATCGACGTCCTCGATTGACAGACATGGATGTAGTTGAATTATAGCACATCCCCGGCTTCAAAGCAAATACACTACGGAATACGCGTGCACGGATAGGCACAGGTTCCGAAACCCGGGGAAGTCTGGGGAAGTCTGGGGAAGCTGTTGCGTCAAGATCGGAGTTCAAGCGCGGCTTCTCCCAGTAACCCCGGCAACCGACTGATGCCGGTTTTGGATTAGGCAACTCGGCTCGGCGCGGTGGGCCCCACCCAGTCCTATCAGTGACTCGGCTTGCCGCTTCTATCTTGCGCCTTATCTTATCGGTTGTCAGTGGCGTAGCCTTGGCTGCTGAGCTATCCCCTGTCGTGAGGTAACCGTAACCACTGTGACCGCTCAACCCATTACTCATCTCTCTCCATCTCCCTCCTCTTTCTCGTACCAATTGCGCAATAACCAGAACGCATTCAAACACGCCCATCGATCATACACCACAATGACGCGCCACACTCCAGAATATCTCAGTGCTCGTGCTTCCAACGTGTCCCTGCGATCCGCTATGATGGCCCAGCAAGCGGTACAACAAGCTATATCAGCCTTGAACCCCGGGACCGCTGAGCAGCCAACTAAAAAGAAGGTCAATGCCAAAGACCTCAACCCGGGTGACTTTACTCAACCGTATCTGGAATTTATGACTGGTAGCCCAACAGTCTTTCATGCCACGAGTTACTTCAAGGAGGCGCTCGGGAAGGCTGGTTATACAGAGGTGTGTCCATCAAGGTGATCCCCAAGACTCAACCATGTCGAGGAGCTAACAACAAGTGAATCACAGCTCCCAAGTCGAGAAAACTGGGCCGGCAAACTCAAGCCCGGCGGCAAGTACTTTGCCACTCGCAATGGCAGCTCCATCATCGCCTTCTCAGTTGGCAAGGCGTACAAACCAGGAAATGGTGTCGCCATGATTGCCGGCCACATCGACGCCCTCACCGCCCGACTCAAGCCCACCAGCACGAAGCCTAATACCCACGGATATGTCCAACTTGGTGTTGCGCAATACGGTGGCGCGTTGAACGAGACGTGGTGGGACCGGGATCTGTCAATTGGCGGCCGCGTCATAATTCAGGACCCTGAGACGGGCAAGACGACCGTCAAGCTTGCCAAGCTCGACTGGCCAAGTAGGTCCATCTGATACCATTGCGTGGATGTATACACTTCTAACATGTGTATTAGTTGCGAGGATACCAACATTGGCGCCTCATTTCGGCATCGGGATGATGGGCCATAACAACAGGGAGGTGAGTTCAACAATCTACTGATAAAACCACATTCATTCCCGAATGGTCACTTACAAGGTCAAACCTAGACCGAAGCAGTACCCATCATCGGCCTAGACAACAGTGATATCTCCGGTTCAGCCTCTGCCGAAACCACCGAGCCCCTCGGAGGCGCCGGGTCCTTCGCATCAACCCAACCCCCCAAGCTCGTCAAGCTGATCGCCGGCCAACTCGGCGTCAAAGACTACAGCACCATCCTCAACTGGGAGCTCGAGCTCTACGATTCCCAGCCAGCCACCGTCGGCGGTATGGACAAGGAATTCATCTTTGCCGGCCGCATCGACGACAAGCTCTGCTCCTGGGCAGCATTCATGGCGCTCCTCCACGCCAAGTCCGACGACAACGAAGGCATCATCAAGCTTGTCGCTCTATTTGACGACGAAGAAATCGGCTCGCTTCTCCGCCAGGGCGCGCGAGGAAACTTCCTCCCAATCACCATCGAGCGCGCGGTCGAGTCGCTATCGGCGAATACCGGTGCCACCTTTGGTCCCGGTATAATCGGCCAGACATTCGCCAACTCGTTCCTCGTCTCTTCGGACGTCACCCACGCCGCTCACCCTAATTTCGGCTCGACCAACCTCCCAGACCACTCGCCTCGTCTCAACGTGGGCGTTGCTCTCTGCGTCGATGGCTCGGCACACATGACGACGGATAGTGTGTCTATGGCTATTCTGGACAGAATTGCCAGCATTTCCGGGTGTGTCAACCAAAGACATATGATCCGCAATGATTCGCGCAGTGGAGGAACCGTCGGACCCATGCTGAGCAGTGCCATGGGTGTCAAGGCCGCTGATGTGGGTATTCCGCAGCTGAGTATGCATAGTATTCGGGCTACGACCGGTAGTCTGGATCCTGGCCTGGGTCTCAAGTTCTACAAGGGCTTCTTGGATCATTGGGAGGAGGTTGATAAGGAGTGGAGGGCTTAGGAGAGAGTGTGTCAGTAGTTTGCCAAGTTGGATAATTACAAGCGGAAGAATGTATCGGTGTACAAATTCAAGCTCAGGTTGGTAGTGCCAGTGTTTCGCCAGAGCAAAGATGTCTAGAATACTTGGGATTTCAAGCACAGAACAGTTTAGCATGCATGGGAGGACGGAACCATACATGCGTGGAATAGAGCTAGATCAACATAAAAGTCATACTGCCACCTTGTCGCATCCCATCCCGTGATTCAACATGACGGAACAACACATATACTTGCACAAATTTCTCAAAAGTCAACTTCATTTTCGCATAGAAATCAAGGCTTTCGTCTTATCATTCTACCCCACCCATCTGTTCTTGATATAACCATACAAAGGTGGAATCGAACTACCCCGTATATACACCATGCCAGTCATGCCTACCACTTCGTCACATACCACCCCGAACGTGATAAACAACAGATGGTTCAATACGTCCTAGAGTTTCTGGAGTTATTGAGTTAGTTTCCATCCACGGTCATTCAAAGCAGAGGTATGTGACGACCACGTGTCTGGTCTACATTCTGCCACTGCAACAAACAATGTTGGTTCCACCCCACCCCCAAACCTCCACTTGGACCACTTACACCATCACAACGAAGACGATGGCGACTTCCGCCCAAGCAACGCCCATCAACGCAGGCTTCTTCACCAAGCTCTGGGTGCCCTTCCTCTACAAACTCCTTATCCAAACGACACGTCCAAAAATGGTACAAATCCCCAGGATCAGTAATCTTCATCTCCCCCAAACTATGCATCAAGTCCACCCCCTCCACAAGGCTGACAGAAGCCCAAACCATGCAATTCATCTCCCAAAACACCTCCATCCCCGTCCCCAAAGTCCACACAGCATTCGAACACAAAGGACGAACACTCATACTCATGGAGCGAGTCCACGGCCATCCCCTCTCCCGCGGATGGGTCAACCGATCAGACACATCCAAGACCAAAATCCTGCGCCAACTCAAGGCCATAACCAACCAGCTGCGAATCATCCCACCGCCGACCGGCTTCGTAGGCGTCGCCGACGTGACAGGAAAAACCCCAATTTTCGACCCCCGACTACCAAGGAAAT
>Ga0247781_1000587_pt1 | contig 11468 bp, 3 predicted proteins | sample UWRJL184509B5_FD_179922 | JGI IMG/M metagenome (GOLD analysis project Ga0247781, IMG submission 179922) | Plant litter microbial communities from Arlington Agricultural Research Station in Wisconsin, United States - UWRJ-L184-509B-5 | ecosystem: Environmental > Terrestrial > Plant litter >...
GTCCAATTTTCTCAGCTTGGCTTTTACTTCAGGAGACAGCTCTGTTGTGTCGAGCGCCGGAGACGAGGTAGTACGTTCCGGCTGTTCCGCCTTGCCTCCACTGTCCTGCGAGTCGGTCGACTTCTTGCCGGCCGCGGCAGAGTCAACCGACGTCGCGGGGTCCTTCCCAGAATCGTTCATTTTCTCTTTATCGCCTAAGCTAGGCGTCGCAATTCTTGCAGGCGTGGGTGCTTCGTCAGTCTCGTCGATGACAAAGGCGGCTTCGAAGACGGCGGGATCTGGATTCGCGGTTACACCGTCGCCATTGGCGTCTTCGGTAAACTTCTTGGCCGTCCGAGGTTTCCGGGCGGGAGACTGGGTGCCTGAGCCCCTTGGGCGCTGGCTACTGGATCGTTGGGAAGAACCAGAGGTGGTAGGTTTTTGCGCCTCAAGGCTCTGTTGTCTGGCTTGTTCGTTGGCAATGGTTCGGTCGACTGCTGTCTTGATCCTCTGCATCATGGGAAAGATTAGCTCGCACATTCCAAGTACAGCAAAAGCGCAAACTCGGGGTGAAAGGACACGCGTCGTACCTGGAACATAGTGGTTGGAATCACAAACACCTTGTTCAAAGGCCGGCTATGGTTGTGGAATCGTGGGGATCGTGGGCTTGCAAGGGAACTTTAAAGTGGAATTGGGACTGCATCTGGATCGCAAAATCGATACCAAGGTCAATTCCGCGGAGGAAAACTAAGATGTATCAAAAAATTGCGAATGCTGGCTGTTTGACTAAACGCTGTAACGCCGTTGCCATAGCCTTTGTTGCAAGTCGTTTGTCTAACTTTTGAATTCACGATATGGTTTCCATTGCCAAAGTCAAGCCACTTGTCAGCCTTCGACAGTGGTCCGGCGGTGCCAAGACTTTTGTTTGCCTCAAGCTCGGGATCAGCACAACAGGGGTCCCTGCCATGTTGCACGGGCTTGCATGGGCCAGGCCAGCAATATCATGCATCTGTTGGCTAAATGTATTGTGGATTGTTGGTTATTAGGTGCAAATTGTATACACTAACAATTGTAAGACTAAATACATAAAGTGGGGCCCACCCTAGTGCCTCAGGCTAATAATCTGCCGCCCTAAAAAAAAGCCATCAACACCCCTATTATTTCTAGGCAAAATAGAACCAGCTATTCCAGTTCTAAAGCCCAAAATCGGGGGTTCCAATTCTAATTACATATGCTAATTATTTCTTAATTTTCTTCTAATTCCCATATTTGATAAATCTATTTTTAAAATCCTTAATTAATTCTGTACTTTCTAAGCCCAATTAATTAATCGTTTTCTATTATTGGAATTTTAGCCTAAAATTATCGTAGTTTATTAAATATAATAAATTCCCCTTTTTTAATAACTTTTTAATATTTATTACTTTCCAATTATAATTGTTTATTCTAATTATACCCAAATGTAGAAATAATTAGCCAAAAATGTCTATTAAAAATGCAAATTCAAAATAATTAATAGAAATAACATTATATATTTACTAATAATTAGGGAGTCTAAACTTATATATAAACTTTCCAATTTATTTAGTAATTTAGAAAAGTCTAATATATTAAAAACTAAATTTCGCATTTACTAAAAATTAAATTGTATATTTTTTATAAAATTAAAGTATAATTTTATTATTAATTATAAAAAATTAGGACTTTTGTTTTTTATTATAATATATTTTCGTATATATAACTATTATAGTAATTGCATCGTTTATTTAAAACCTAATTACACTTAAATTGATTATCTATTATATATTTAGGTTTGTAATTAGATTGTTTATATTATTAGGGGTAAAGTCGAAGGATTTTTTATTAAATAAAATTCTAATAACTAATGATTTTATATTGCTAAATTGGAACTATATTTCCAATAAAATATCGCACTATATTTTCAGTATCTCTAAATTAACAATGTAAATTTGCAAAGCAAATTCGATTATTAAATATATCTTTTTATTCTACCTATTTATTTAAAAGTAATATACTATCGAATATAATAAACATATACCTAGTTACTTAAAAATGTATTTCTATAAAGTAGAGAAGAATTTTGGATTTTTATTAAAAATAATAATCTTTAATAAACCCTAATTGACAATATATAAACAATTAATTAGAATTTTAGTCTATTAATCCGCTTTTTATTCTTTTTTTCCGAAAATAAATTGTAAAATTTTAGTAAATTTGTCTATATTTAATAATATATAATTGTAATTTTCTATATTTATAAAAAGATTAAAAATAAAATTAATAATTATTATATAAAAAGGATATAAAAGCTTTAAAATTAATTGTAGTAATTTGTAGGCTTTATACTAATATTATTGAAATCTAGTATATTTTGGATATTTTTTGAAATATTTGCCGAAGAGTTTGTATTTGGATAAAATATAGTAAAAATAGAAGTATTTTAAAAGCCTACTATAGCCGATATAATTACTAGTATAAATGATTTTGAAAATATCGCCTACTTAGGACTATAGTATGTATAATTTGTCCGGATTTTCGGCCGAAATTCTCTACAATAGTTTATTGTAGAAGCAGAAAGGGAAAAATGCCTAGTTTTTTGCAATTAATATTACATTATTTTGTACTTATTTTAGAACTATTTACTAAATGCAATTTATTATATAAGCATTTTTGATTTTTTATTTAAACTCTAAATTAATCTTAAATAAAATAACTGCCATTTTTAAAACTAATAAATTTATTATTAAATCTTTAATCGTTAATTCCAATTATAATTTCATTAAAAATAGGGCAAATTTAGTATATTTATAATATATTTAATAATATATATTCTAATATTTTTTAGTATTATTTGGCAATTAATTAAAATTATTAAATATATTGGGCTTATTATTTAATTCTAATTTTACTAATAGCTTAAATAAAGTATTCGAAATAATATAATATTTATTAAATTTGTATAAAATGTAAAATTCATATTTATTTAGATATTTTATAATATATATTAAAAGTAGGTTTTATATAAATAATATAATATTAAATGTAATATTTACTTATTATTTTAAACTAAATATAGTATTATAATTAGTAAATACAATAATTAGAGGGCAATATATTGTATAAATCTAATAATATGCTTTTTTAATTATCTAAATAAAGCTAAATACTTTTATTTTTATAAACTAATATTTTTTCTCGTTATTTAAAAGTATATAAAATAAAAAAATTATCAATTTAATAGCAATATACAACAAATATATAATAACTACTTTATTTTTATTTAGGAGTTTTAATAATATTAATTCGTCAATATAGTAAACTTCTACTCTAATACTATACTTAAATATATCGAAATTAATAAACAAATATATAGTAAAAATAAAAAAATATACTATTATATTTTAAATTAAAGCTTTTTTTATAATTTTAAAAAAAGCCATCTCTTTTACTATTAATTCTTCAAATACAATTATAATTAACCAAATTTTGTAATTCCTCTTTTATTTCAACTAACTTTTAATCTATATTCTTTTATTAAACTGAATTTTCTATTTTTCAAAAAGTACAATTAATATATTATATATAAGTATTTAATATTTAAACTATTTTGTAAATCCAATAAATATTTCTAATTCTTTCAAATTTTGCAGAAATTTTAAACATTTAATAATATTAATACATTTATCTATTATAAATATGCTAAAAATGTCCACTATCCGGCTTAAAATGACTATATTAAAAAAGTCTATAAAGGATTTGGACAAATTGAAAATAATGTTTTTCCGCCAAAATAAAAAGAAAAGACAATTTAAAAAGTTCAAATATTTTTTTAGAAAATTAGAAGTAGCAACTATATTATTATAATAATAATTAATACTTTCTAAATATCCAAATAAGTAGTTTATCTATTTTTAAATATAAACGTTGTTATTTTTATAGCTTATTAAAACTACATTCTAAATATATTAGTTTTAATATATATTAATAGTAAATACCTATTTATTTTCCAAGTAAATACACTATTAATAATAAAATAATATAGCATTTATAATAGTAATAAACTTTTTTATAATAATAATAATTATAATTTTATTTTGTATTTTTATAAAGTAAACATTTAAAAGTATAATCTTATTTAAACTTTTAATATTAACTACTATATAGCCTTTTTAAATACTATTTAATATAATATACTAAATAATAAAAATAGGAAAAAAAAATAAAATAGAAAATTATATTTAATATATTTGCTTTTATTTTTCCAATTTACTAACAATATTGTCGATAATTTTTTTTTTTTTCAGACTTTGAAAATATATAAAATATTTACTAAATATAATTAATTTTTAGCCAAATTTAAAGCGGATTTTCAAATATTTTTCTTTTAATATATTTGCAAACTTTATATTTGAAAATATATCCGCATACTAGTCTAATAATATTAATAATTATTAAAATATATATCTATCTTTTATATTATAAATTGTAATACCAAAACTATATTTAATTGTTTTAATATTATTTAAAATTATATATATATTAGGGACAATTTATTCTTTAAATTGCACCAAAAGTCTATTTACTGCTAATTTTTCTAAATTTAGTATATTAAAAGTATAGAAAACGGATTTGTTTTTATCTAAATTTCTAAATTTTAATTTCAAATATATATACAAATTTCGAAAATTTATAAAATTTAAATGTCCAATTTGCGTATTTTTTAATATTATAATTAATACTTTTAAATTATTTTAAATAATAATTTAAAATATTAATATATTTACTAATAATATAAAAACTATAAATTTATTTTAAAGTATTAAATTAAACAAAAAGTTTTATCTATTGTTTTTCAAATTATATTTAATAGCTAATTAATAGTATAAGTACGTTAAAACTACAATATACTCTATTATTTTAATAACGGATTTTTATTAATAATTTCTAATACCTACTTCTATTAGAATTGTAATTGCGTAGGATTTAATTATTATATATCTTTTAGAATTAAAAATATTAAAAAATTCTAAATTTAAAATATCTATTCCAAACAATATATTAGCCTATAAGCTGAATACAAAAGCTACTTTCTATTTAAAAAAAACATAAGCCGGCTTTTTTTAAACAAAAATACTTTTAAAGTATATAAATATAATAATATAATTAGATATTTAGTAATAATTATTGTTAATATTGTATATTATAAATAGTTAAAATTACTTCCTAATTTGAAAATTTAAATAATTAACAAATACTTATTAGCAATTTCCGAATAATTTAGAATAGCCTATATTTCCGCAAATACTATACTAAGTATTAGTACTAATATCCAAAATAATGAAAAATTTAAAATAAATCTAAGTATAAAAGCCGAAGCCTATATTAATATTTATTTTAGAATTTATTGTAGATTTAATTACAATTAGCTTTATTAATTTTAAACTAGATAGAATTTTTCTAATAAACAAATAATCTATATTTGTTTATAATATTGTAAATGGATAATACATATAAAATGGATTTGAAATAAGCATATATAAAGTAAATAGATAATATATAATTAACAAAAGTAAAATTATATATAAATAATGCGCAATTAATATATATAAAATAGACGGATAATCCACAAATAACACTTTTTTCTACTATTATATAGGTTTTTCTATCTTAATAAAGCCACTTTGTATTAAAACTATAATAGTAATAAGTTTTTACTATTTCGGAAAAACTAAAAAGTTAGACAAATTTATCCTTTAATAGTCTATATTAAAAGCTATTTTTATTTCCGTCTTTTTACTCTTTATGCAAATTAGTATATAGTATTCAATATTTAAATATTTAAATAAGATGTTTTTAAATATAAAGGATTTTTTATAATATCGATAATTGTATATAATTAGTAACTAATTAGTAGTAGTAAAGTATATTGGGGTAAAATATTCTAATTTTTGATTTTTAAACGAATTAAATTAATTATACTATTTAAATATAGATAAATTTATATTTATATTTAAAAACGGATTTTCGTAGTTCTAACTATTGTAATTTAACAGCTTATAATAATTATACTACTAAAACTTATTTCCAATATATTACTAATTATTTTCTATTTTAAACTTGTTAGTATAGTATATTTTTTATTATTACTTTTTATTTTATTAATAAAATTAGTTGTTCCAATTTTAATTATTAAAATTAGGTAGAAATTTATTATTTTAATAATTTTGATTTAAATTTTATTATTATTAAAAAACTTTTTAATTTTAATTCTAATTTTGGTTATTCTATTATTAATTTTGGCCGTAATTTTAATTATTATATCTACTATAAAAGTTCTATTAATTAAAATACTAATTGTTTAGCAGATATTTATTCTAATTTTAATTATTATATTAATTTTGCTACTATTAGTTAACGAAGTTTCTTTTCCTTTTACTTTTATAATTATTATTATATCCTTTTTTAAACAAATTAAACTAATTGTATTATTGTAAAAAATATTTGCCTTATAATTGTATATAATTATATGAAAATACTAATTAGAATAGTATAGATTATTATTTTCTAATAAATAAATATAATTCCCTAACTTTCGCCTACAATACAAATTCCTATTTATCGACTTTTATAAAAAAATAACCCAAATTGTCTATTAATTGTAGTTTTCCAATAATAGCTTGTATTTAACTATTGTAAATTTCAAATGCCTAAATTAACTACATTAATTTTAATAATTTATATATTTTAATATTTTTAACGATTTTTTAAATAAAAAATCGTATAATTTTTTTATATTGAATATTCAAAAAAGTGAACTTTTTAATTTGCAAATTTTAGAAAATTTTATTTGGATTTTACTTAAAATAATTTTCAAATATTAAATAAACTAAATTTACTATTTTCTAAAATAGGGTTGTACATTTTAAATTAGTAAGTTTTATTGTATACTAATTTAAAGTTGTAAATTGCAAATATATAGTTTAAACTTTTTTAATTGCGAACTTTCTATATATTTTTTTTAAATATTTTAAATATTTTATAAAAGTATAAATATTTATAAAAATAGTAATTTTATTATTTAATATAATACTAATATTATTTGGGTTTTTAGTAATTAAATTAAAATACTTAATATTATTAAATTTAAATATAATTATATATCCTTTTTTACTATTATTTTTAGTAAAAGTAGTTATATAATATTTTGCAAATATTTTTACTACTATATTTACTACTAATATACAGATATTTGTTTTTTATTAGTAGAAATTTATAATTAAAAGTTGAATAGCATTTACTATAATTAGCAATTGCAAATTAGGATTTAAATTATTTTTGGAATTGAAATTTTTATTAGTTTTTCCAAAAATTATATTATTTTTATTCTATTTTAATTTTAATATTTTTAAAATTGGATTTTTTATAAAGTTTGAATTTTTATTAGTAAATTTGTATTTTTAAAATTCGAATTAGAATAAAATCGACAAAATTAGTAATTTTAGTTTATAAATTGGAAATTCTACTTCAAATATAAAAATTTATAATAATTTTTCTATTAGTAGTTTTTACAAAGTAAAATTAAAATTGTTTTTTTGCTAAATACTAAATCCAAAATTAATATAATTAATTTTCAATCTTCTAAATAAACTAGCTAAAAGTTTTCAAACTCGATTTTCAAATATTTACTATACTAGAATATATATTTATACAAATATTTAAACAAATATTTAAAATTATTAAATACTAAATTTCAGTCTAATTATAATTTACTACAAATAATTACGAAAATTAGTATATTTCGATTACTAACTAATTAAAAAAGTATTGAAATTCTAGCATTATAATTACTAAATTAAGTATAAGTTTTCAAACTTATATTCAACAACGTCCGGATTTAAAACTATTAAACAAATATAATAGAAATTTTCGTCTATAATTTCCACTATATTAATATACCCAATTTTGTAAAAATATTATAATTAATAAACAAATATTCGATTTTGTTTAAATATAAATTATATAAATATAAATAATTTGTTAATAAATTTAATAGAATAAAAAAGTAAAAAATAAATTAGAAAAAAAAGGGTAAATAAATAATATATAAACTTCGAATAATATAATTAATTTTGCTTTTTTAATATACTAAATATAAATAAAAAGTAGGAATTATATTTAAATAAAAAAAAATATAGTAAAATTTAGACAATTTTGAAAAACCTGTATTTAAAGTAGAAAAAATCAAATCTAAAACTTTAAAATTAGCGCTAATAATTCGTTTTCGTTCTAGCTGGAATTAACAAATACCAAATTTATCAATTCCATTAACCTAGCAATTGGAATTGATAAATCCGATATTATAATTAATAAATTAGTAATTAAAAGTCTAGTAGTAAAATAAAACCCAATAGTAGAATAAATCCCAAATAGTACAATTATAAAGTCCGCGCGACTAGCTGGTCAGCTCTAAAAAAACAATTAAAAGAACTAGTCAATTGAAATCTCGAAGCTAATAATAATAGTATTAGTCGATTTTGGTAGTAGGCACTATATTATTATACATCTATTAGCTAAATGTATTGTAAATTGTTAGTTATTAGGTACAAACTATATACACTAACAATTGTAGGACTAAATACATAGAGTGGGGCCCACCCTGGTGCCTCAGGCTGACAAGCAACCTGGAAGGCGGACCCATTTCGATATCCTTCTACGGGGGCATTGCGCATGCCAACATGTATCTTCTCCTCAAAAATGGTGGTCCGTTGAAACTGGAGGGCCTTCAAATAATCGAGGATATATCAACTGGTCCGATTGAAAGAGCCAAAATATCGGCCTGGTAGATGCTTACCTATTGAAGCACTTGGCTTCATTGTCACGCCATCACCCGTCTCCCTTCATATGTATCAAAGAAGCTAGCAGCCTCCTTCGCGCAGCTTCATGCGTCTATCAGATAGCAAACGCCCATTAACCCGCTAAACGGTTCACCGCTATAGACGCCAATGAGGTCACCGGCCAAGCTCCCGTTGACTTTTGGTGGCCCGCAGCTGGAATTCTGTCATCTTCACCGGTGAACCGCCCCAACATCAGGAAAACCCAAGAGAAAAGTCACACATCTACGAGCCAGTCCTCTTGTCGAGCAACTCCAGTGTCAGTTTTACCAGTTCGTTAGGCAAAGGGGACTGCGCTTCTGGTTCTTGCTCGCTTTCAAGCTGCAGACTGATTCGTCGCTCAATTCCGACAAGCTCGACCAAAATGGTCTCTTTCTGGCCGTGGAGGGTATGCGATCCATTTCGATGATATCCCTACGTAACTGCACTTGCTAATGTGTGTCTTGCCTGTAGAAAGACGATTCCTCCCCGGCTTCGTTCGAGAAAACTCTGTCGGCGCTTTCCACCAAGATTGCGACGACCCAGACCAGACTCGACAATGCACGGTCGAAATCAAGGCGGATCAAGGTGTTGAGCACGCTCTATCTCAGCTTCGCGTATGTCGTCTATGCGATTGTACTCGTATTGGTGGTTGGGTGGAGAAATATGGGTGCTCTGGAATGGACAGGAACGGCCGGCGGGCCTGTCCTCATCTATCTCGTCCGCACGATTACAACGTTCATCTTCGACTATCGAATTGACGCCCTCAACTCCAAATTGAAATCACAGCAGACCGAGCGTGCCAAGACCATCCAGAAGCTCAAGGAGGCCACACGATACGACTCGACTCTCGAGCTGTTGGAAAAGTATGGTGGTGCGGACAACAAGTCTAAGAAGAGCAAGAAGACCGACGACCAGGATGGGCCCGGAGACGGTGTGAATGCACCAGGGAAGCCAGTCAGAATGCCCAACCGGACAAATATGCCTCCGCCACCGACCGCGAATATCCAACGACCCCCAAGCTCCGCCCCAGGCACACCGCAGCCAGCTCCCAGATCAGCTGTCGGCACCCCTCACATGTCACCACGTCAGCCTGAAATGGAAGCCTCAGCCGAGTTTGCTCCAAATGCTTTTGACGGCAAGGGCCCGCCGCCATATATGCAGTACCCTCCAGCGACCATGAAATCCACCGAATCGCACTGGTACGACCGCATCATGGACACGCTTTTAGGCGAGGACGAGACGGCCGCCAAGAACAGAATCGTCTTGATCTGCGGGCGCTGTCGGCTGGTGAACGGCCAGGCTCCTCCTGGAACAAAGAGCCTTTCGGAGGTCGGATCGTGGAAATGCATGGCGTGCGGTGCGGTAAATGGAGAGATGGATGAAGGCAAACGAATCGTCCAGGAAGTGTTAGGCGCACACGGTGGGCACTCCAAGGTTGAGACGAGCGATGAGGAGGCAGCGGGGAACTCGAGCGACCTCGTCGAGATTGGGAGAGAAGAGACGTCTGGGCAGAGCGATTCAGACGGCCCGGAGCAACAGCTTCTAGGCAAGTCGAGGAAAGGGAAGCGGACTAACTAGCCTCATACATGGCATTTTCTTTGCGTATTTTGGGTTTCATATCTTCTTTGTTCTTTTGTTCTTTTGGGATATGCAACGGTAGTTTTCGAGTATTGATACCACCAGTTGCTTTACATATTGGCTTCCAATCGCGGACATCAAAATTCGCGAAGTAGGTAGACATCATGACATGACTGTCGCCGAGTATCTCCCACGTGAGTGATCAATGGTTCGAGTCCGTTGTCCTTCGACCCCTTTGTTACTGTATAATAATAGGATCCTTTGTTGATGACAAGACCACGAACACTATTTATGGCACAATAAGACTTCTAATTCCGAATATCTTTCAATTCATTGTTCGCCGATGAGCCGGGTAAGGATACAGCGGCCTATGATCAGATTGAAGATCACAACTACAACTACCTACCTACCTACATAAGAGCACATGCCCTCGGTAAGTCTTGGTCAATCGCGCCTCGTTTCCAGTGTCATTCAAGCCCTTTTACTTCAATAGCAATTATTCTCATTCCCTCGATATCCTTTTGAGCGGATCCCTGCACTTTCATATAGCTCTACTACCAAAACCAACCCATATACTACCAAACATCCCTTGACTACAAAGATGGGTCGCTTCAGCTGTGTCCTTTGTGGAAGCATCTGCTCCCGTTCTTGTTACCAAAAGCATCAGGATCTGTATGCTTGCCACAGCAAGCGCTGTCCTTTGCATGAGCCAGGAACCACCGTCGTCGATGATAGCACAGGAAAGACGACTGACTGGTATGGCGCCAGCAACCGACGTCAACCGGGCGACAGCTCGTCAAGCGGTGGACCTTCGGCCTCGGTGAGGCACGTATATTTCGAGTCGTCAGGTTCGGAACACGGGTATGATTCGGATCACGCCAGGCCCAAGGAACACCGTCGGAAACCGTCCGGACGGCACCATGAGAGACGCGAACGCCATCATGATCAGGAACCACGCCCCAGACATGATAACCGTGGTCCGCCGCATCAGTGCTACCCCGAGCCTCCCCATCCCGG
>Ga0247781_1000588_pt1 | contig 11429 bp, 11 predicted proteins | sample UWRJL184509B5_FD_179922 | JGI IMG/M metagenome (GOLD analysis project Ga0247781, IMG submission 179922) | Plant litter microbial communities from Arlington Agricultural Research Station in Wisconsin, United States - UWRJ-L184-509B-5 | ecosystem: Environmental > Terrestrial > Plant litter >...
TGGAGCCAGCGGTCGTACCAGAGGCTGTCGCTGGAGGAGTACCAGTTCTTGTTGAGGTGGGCGATGCGGGTGTAGAAATAGGGGCTTACGCCCATCATGTAGGTCTTGGTTGGGAGGACGCCGGTGTATTCGTTGTCGGGGTAGGTGGTCATTTTGGTTTGGCCGGAGCCTGGCCAGGTGTTGAAGGAGACTGGGAGGAGGGGGTATGTTAGTTGGTTGGGGTGGGGTGGGGTGGCAGGGGATATGGACTCACAGGCGCCGTCGATCAGGTCCTCGGCCTGTTCTTGGATGCGGAATGGCCCAAGGCCCGACCAGTCCGGGACAAAGTAGATATCGCCATCTACTCGCTCCCTGACCTCCTTCCAACTGTTCTTGAACTCGCCGCCCTCGAAAGTGCTGACCAGCGGCTTGCCATCGACCTTGAACTGCGCCGGTTCATCCTTGAATGTGTTGGTCAGGTTGGCGATGGTGTCGACATCCCACTCGCCCTCGGTGGCAAAGTCGAAAGAGATAAAGAGGGTGAAGTTTTTGAACTCGGCTGCCACATCATATGCTTGGTGTAATGCCTCCATCGTGTGGTGGTCGGATGCCCCTATGTTGAGCGCGAATCCGTCAATGGTTGCTGCGCTGGCTGCAGCGATGTCGCGGGTCCATTGCTCGGTTGTTTGGTTAAAGGTGAGTCCAACCTGGTGTGGAGAAGGATGTTAGACCAAGTATTATTCTCTCTTTCTCTGGTGTTTACGTACCATATAATGGGCAAACACGGCTCTGGGAATCATATTGAAAATGAGTGTTTAATCACCAACCTGAACTCTTCCAAACCCACAATCAAACCTCAACACCACCAGAACCACCCCAAGGGCAGGTCGTGGGCTCATCCGGAATGATGAGCCTTTATCTGTCACCAAACACCAAGCACGATATTCTCTAGTTATTTTCTCCCATTTACAGAACCCACTTACACCCTGGGTCTAAACGATCTAATGACTTTGGGTACCATTCCGCCTACACTATCGCCATACACTCCGCACCATCCCGGAATCCCATCCGCCTCACTGGCTGACCCTCAAACGGTATCGGACGGGTCCCACCGCGCTTGATCTTCATCAAGATAGTTTACCCGTTGCTAACGGATCCTCCCCACTTACCAGTTACCGGCGTCGCGGATAGCTCGATGGTGCCTAGATATGGATCCGTTAATCGGGGTCGGCATGTCCACAGTCCCCATAAGTCTCCCCATAAACCGGCCGAACCATGGGTCTGTGTGACCTCGACCGCAGCCTATCATGTAGCCGAACCATGCATGCTGTTTCGCACTTGACGATATCAATGGCTCTTTGCGGAAATAAAGGGCGACGAACGCCGAATATCTTCAGGGGTGAGAACCGTGATACGTTTGCTAGACTGTGAATTAAATGATATCAGTCGGTACCTGTCTTGGCACGCTTAAACCTCCACGACATGTCGTTCTGGTTAGTAGTGTAATCAAACTGCTGTCAAACCCCCGTTCCCAACCTGGATCGGAGTTTAAACAGTTGAAGCAGCCAGCAGCCCTTGAGAATTGCAAAATTTCCGTCTTTGTCTTCCCCAGTCCCCTCTTATCCCCACCACGAACGGAGACAAATCCACTCGCCCACGAGAAATTCACTAGCTTCCCTGAGAAGTTAACCCGTAGAATGGATGGAAATGAGGCGAAGTATGTGGGCCTTATCAAGCAGTACCCATACCAAGAGCCGAACTACATCCAAGAACGACCCGAATGTGGAAATCTATGCACAGCCTCGTTGATATTCTGCGCGCCTTCAATAGTTGTCAATACTACCTCTTAAAGACGAACATGCCGCTTAGAAAAGAATGTTAATTATAAGGCCTAAATCAATACCTCAATAACTTTAAACATTATTCACAGGGCCATTTATTTGAATAATTTATTGCATGATTTTCAGCAGAACGATGTATATATGTTGATAACTGCATGCCTCATTTTTCGAGGCAGTTGCATAGGTACCCACCTACCTTAGGTATGGTATGCGGCAGGAGTAATCTCTTGTGTTATTAATTATGAGGACCTTTCCTGTCCGAGACATATAGCTATAATTATAATACTGTCAACGAGAATACATGAGTGTCCTTCCCTGTATACTGTTCGCAGATTGCTTCTATGTCGATTCGTTGTCCCGTTCTATCAAGGAAAATGGTGTGGCGGCATTTGCAGTATTGACGTTGGAAATGGGACGCCACAACCACAGCGGGCCAATGAACAGCCTCCATGCTCACCAATTCAGCATGATGCTATTTGTTCAAGCAACCGAATGCACGTGATGATGACCATCAACATCACCATGTTTTCCCCGCCTTTTTGCGGTCCAACGGCCTCCCATTCAGCTCGTTCTGTGATGTTCAACGCCAATATCAACCGCTCCAAGCTTACGCCACCTTATCCTGAGGGGAACTGGAATTGGCAACAGGTTGACTAAAGCAGTTATCCTTTACCAGAATGTCTGACCCAGTAAGCCCAACCGTGATGCATCCCTAGAAAAACCATCCCACAGCTAGGCCGAGGCAGGCACTGACATGAGATGATTGTAGCCCACCGGGTTTGCTTCACCGCTTTGTGACCCCAACGAACCTAACCTTGAGTGAGAAATCCCCACAACAGCACTTTTACACACAACTGACGACATCAAGTATTGTCGCCCTCCATGGAATCAGCGCTCACCGCGATAAGACGTGGGGTCGTAGGCCGGATGGAACCAACTGGCTTGGGGCACCCGATATGTTGCCGCGCGATATCCCCTGTGCTCGTATCCTGTCATATGGCTACAGCTCAAACTGGCTTGGTCCTGGAAGCATGTCAATTTGCCTTGACGAAGTTGCCGGCCAGTTCCTTAGCCTCCTACACGAGCAGAGAAAAGCAAGCCCACCTTCCTGGCTTCGAAAGGTTTATAAATTTCTAACCCAAGTCATATTTGGCAGGAATGTCCGCAACGCCCGATCATCTTTGTTGCTCACTGCTTCGGGGGAATCGTCCTCGAAAAGGCGATCCTCAAGGCACTGCTCAACAACAGCCCCGACGACAAGTCATTTGTGGAGAGCATAGCAGGTATCACATTCTTGGGGACGCCCCACAAGGGAACCCCAAAAGCTGGATTCGCCAACACAGTCGCTGCCATCGCCGCCGCCATGTCCGATTCCGTCAAGAACTCCCCTATCTTGGAACCTCTCAAACAAGACTCGCAGATTCTCCAAGACACGGTGGGAGAGTTTGCGAGATGGGCGAACCGGGCTAATCTCCGGATTCACTGTTTCTACGAGCTATTAGAGACTGATATTGTCCGGATGGCAAGCTCCCTGATACGACTCGGTTTCTCTTCAAAGTCAATACTTGTTCCAAGAGACTCGGCTTGCCTTGATGGACATAGTGAAACGGCCCTGAACCTCAATCACATCAAACTTGGCAGGTTTACCGATCGAGAGGATGCCAATTACAAATTAGTAAGCCGAGAGTTGCAACAGATGTGGCCGCCGCCATCTTTGAAGAGGGATTGTCTTGGCTCGCTGTACTTTAAACAAGTGCAAAACCGAGAGTCAGACATCAATTCCGCGTTGGAGAATACCGCCACGTGGTTGTTTGAAAGGGACGAGTACAAGAATTGGACCCGCTGGGATATTCCTCACACAGCAACCCAACGTGGGATGGTTTGGATCAAGGGAAAACCTGGTTCAGGCAAGAGCACACTTATGAAAGAAGCACTGAAAAGAGCCAGGACGCTGGCTTCAACCTCCTCGTTCTCTGTTGCGGCCTACTTTTTCACGGCCAGAAGCAACACCTCGTTGCAGAAATCTCGACTGGGACTCTTTCGAGCAATTTTGCATAGCCTGATCCAACAGGACAGAGTTCTCTTCTCGGCCTTTGCTTCTCAATACCAAGCCAAGCGCAATAATGCATCGAGCGGAACGGTGGCGTGGGAGCTTGACGAGCTCCAAAACTTGTTCAAATCGGCTTATTCCAAGAAGTCAGATGTCAGGCAGACCATGCTATTTATTGATGCGTTGGATGAGAGCGAGGGTGAAGGGTACACGGATGCTTACACGGTCGCTCAGAAGTTGGTCTACTTTTTCTACGACATCACAGCCTTCAACCAACTCAAAGTCTGCTTCTCCAGCCGCCATTACCCCAACATTCAGGTTCAAGATTGCCCTCAGATTGTCACAGAGAAGTTCAACAACGACGATGTTGTCCGTTTCATTACCACCACGTTGCTTGGAGCCAGGCGCGACAAATTGGCGAAGCAATTAGCGAAAAGGATATCTATAAAGGCTCAAGGGGTATTTCTTTGGGTCATCTTGGTGGTTCAGAAACTCAACATGGGCCTCAACAATGAGATGACCGACCTTGACCTGGAAGAAATCCTGAAGACGGTGCCAAGTCAGCTCGAGAAACTATTTGAGGATCTCTTTACTGATTTTTCATCAAAATCGGAACTCCAAACCGCTGCCAAAATATTTCAGTGGATCCTATTGGCGGAAAGACCTCTAAGCCCGAACGAGCTCAGGCATGCCCTGACAATTGACAAGACCAGAATGATCCCCTTGGAAGATAGTGCTGACTGGAACCTGTCTCCAAACTGTCTTCCGAAAGATGGAGACAGGTTCTTGGCGTCGCTTCGTGGATATACTCGTGGCCTGACTGAGATTAGTCCGTCGAGAGAAGTACAGTTCATACACGAATCTGCCCGGGAACTGTTTCTCAATGGGCCAGGGTTTTTGATGCTCGAGAATACGAATCGGTCGAGTACCCAGCGCAATATTCCTCTGGCCGAAAGACATGAAACCCTGGCCGAATGTTGCATGGCTTGCATCAGCCAGGTTGCGGCCCATATCCCGCCTGGGCCAGAGGATCCTCTTTCATCCTTTTCTTTACCGAAGGAGCTGGAGGATATCCAACACCGCCACCCACTCTTGTCTTACGCGGCAGACTCGCTGACTTACCACGTGAAGCAAGTTGAAGAACTATGTTCCGGGAAAAGAACCCCGAACATGTTTATCACAGCCTTACTTCGGCCCGACGGAGCATTTTGGGAGGCTTGGAGACCTTTCATAAGACCAGGGATATACGAGGGCTTGGGATCACCGGCCTTTCACTACCTTTGTGTCGAGGGCCTCTTTGTATCCGCACAAGCATTGCTTAACAATGGCGTAAATGCCAATATTCGCGATAAACAACAACGTACAGCCTTACATCATGCAGTTCTTGACCGCGACAAAGCGGCCATGCAGTTCCTAGTGAACAATAGGATCGACCCCACCGCTACCGACCCTGATGGCAGTACTGCTTTACATCTTGCTGTTATTTCTCGCCGATTCCATCCGGATCTTCTTAGGGCACTTGAACCGCTTCTGGCAGATCATCGTTTCCTAGAGGCAGCAGACAATGGTGGAAGAACCCCGCTACATATGGCTTTGGCTTATAACAACCTTGCTCTCGCAAATGCTCTCCTCTCTCGAGGGGCTCCAGTTGACTCGCTCGCGGCTGATGGGCGCACCGTGCTTCACTTGTTGATGCAACTTGAATCCACCACTCGCCCGAGGATTTTGGGGTCACAGTTCCACTACTTGTCAAGCGAGGAAAAAATGACAAGAATTGGTCTACTAAGAGCAATGGTGGCCGCTGGTGCAGACCGGAACGCGCCATTTCAACGGGGCAAAACACCACTGCACTATGCCCTCGAGAGAGCATCCAATTTCTGGGCTGTTTCAATACTGGTATTGGGGGACCCCAAGTCACCTGATATACTTGATGTGACAAAATGTGACAATGATGGCCAGACGCCTTTACACTACGCCGCCCGGGGCGCTCGTGGAGATGACTGGTATGAAGATAGTTCAAGTAAAGAGAACAAGACTAAAAAGAATAGGGATAAGCAGAATAGGGTTGACAAGGATTCAAGTAAAGCGGAAGAGACTGGTGCAATCATCCGACTCCTCGTCAGAGCCGGGGCAGATGTCACTGCCAAAGATAGCAACGGCCGCACAGCGCGGGAATGTGCTGGCCCAAGGGTCGCGGGCCAAGACGATCTCCGGGTACTCCTTGGACCAGGAGAAGCTGGCAGGGCGGCTCGCGCTAAGTTGGCTTTGTTCGATGGAACTTGGACCATAGGTGGAATCTCGATTCAAGACCCAAATGCTCCGATGCAATCTGGCAAGTTTGAGGTCACAGTTCAAAGACACCAGCGCCAGGAACGAACGCCCTCCCCGCCTTCCTCCCCGTCCTCCCCGTCCTCCCCGTCCTCCTGCTACAGAGTGGCGCATACTTGGAGTCAGAAGCCGAGGATTGACCGGAATTGATGGGGAAGTACCGACTTAGAAGCGTTGCCAATACATTGTATTGGCGACTCGTTTAAGTATTAGGCAAAGATATCCCAGCCCACCCGGATTGAGCTGCTTGTCAATAATGAGCCGGCTATAATCATCAGAATTATTGCACATCGGACCCTTTGTGACACCTTGTTGTTTGTCGAAGCAGACTATTGGGACTGGTCAGGTTAAGATCCATAATTTGAAACCACGGCATGTCCTGACCTTAATTAAATCCTAGTTGAGATTGAGAGGAGGGATACTGGAAAGTGTTACGAGGTCAACAATTTACGTCGGCCCCCATCACCAACACAATATCCGATCCGAATTAGGGATAGCATTATGCAGACGGCCGCTCACAGTAAATTCACTTGATGCCAAGGACAATACTTGGTCACAGGTACATAACATCCTCTCACCCCATCTATTATTCCCTTTCCACCCCGCTCCCTTTCCCAAACCACATATCCAACCAAACCTACCTACCACCCCCCAAAATTCATCTCACCATGTCCCCCCCAACCCAAACCCTCCCACCTCCCCAACCACCAACCACCCCCCAAAAGATCAAACCCACCCTCTCCGGCGCCCAAGCAACAGCCCTCATAGCAGTCTACTGCCGCCATCTCGAGTCCCAACTCGACTCCCCCCTCCTCAACGACAAACTCGCCGGTGAGATCATCAGCAAAATCGACTACAACTTCGCCAACCTCAAAGTAGGCGGCTCAACCGTCAACATCCTCGGAATCCGTGGCAGTTTCCTCGACAACTGGACGCGGGACTTCATCTCTCGACATCCCCGATCTACCGTCATCCATCTCGCCTGCGGACTCGACACCCGCGCCCACCGGCTCGACTGTGGCGGGGAGGGTGTCAGATGGATTGATGTGGATTTACCTGATGTTGTGGATCTTCGGAGACAAGTCGTCCCTAGCCCCCCGGGGGAGAGAGATTATACACTTCTAGCTGGGTCGGCTACGGATGGGGAGTTTATCAGATCTCTACCGAATGACCGGCCTACGTTGGTCGTTATGGAGGGGTTGGCGCCGTATTTGGTGCCGGGGGAGGGGGAAGTTATGGTTACGACGATTTGTGAGCATTTCAAGCGTGGGGAGATTATCGCGGAGGTTATCAACTGGCTTACGGTTACGCTGCAATGGGTGTTGGGGTATTTGAAGCAGACGGATGCGGCGGTTATTTGGGGGATTGATGATAGTAAGGCGCTTGAGAGGCTTTATGAGGGGTTGGAACTGGTTGATGAGGTGCCGGTGTGTAGTTTGGATGGGGTGGCTGGGTGTCCTGTGACGGGTCGGGTGGTTTGGTGGCTTACTTCGTGGTTTTCGTTTTCAAGGAATGCGCTGAGGTTTGTGAGGTATGTTTTTTGATTGCTTGGGGTGTAGTAATTATATCCAGATACCTGATATTGGGGAAATACATTCTGTTTCCAAATTGTTATTCAAGAAAATGTGTTGTGATCAGTCTCCGACCCCATTCCAGATACTCAACTCGACAACTCTCGCTCCAACTTGAGCCGAGCGTCACGGCGCCCCTTGTACCACATGAAGGAAAAGACAATCATCACAGCGGTAGCAGTCCCCGCCGCCATGCCAAATCCAAGCAGATACTTGGGCGCATGCTCCTTGGGCCACAAATAGGCCCCATACACATTCCCGATGTTGGACGCCATGCTCATGATGCCCAAAGTGAGAGCCCGCACCTCGGGCGGCACATCCTGGAAGAGCTCAGCACACAAAGCCATGGTCTGCGAGAATGCCGCCCAGACGCCTCCTGTCATGAAGGTCAGAAGCACATATCTGGCGCTGAAGTTGTAGACGACGCAGATGACAATGGAGAGAATCACTGTGGACGACAGCCATGCCGAGATTAGCAGTGCTCGGTGCTGGGGAGTCCGGTCGGCGATAAGGCCGGCCGCGATGGAGCAGACGAAGCCAACGGCCCAGAGCGGCACTGTCATGTACTGCGCCGTGACGGGATTGTCATAGCCAAGACCTTTGACCAGGACTGGGTAAAAGTAGACGATGAGCAGGGATGCGGTGAGGAACTGGTAGTTGTTCATGTCAATATTTGATCCATGTCAGGAGACGAGTAACACTTACAATGGCGGCAATCGTAATACCGTAGCTCCTCCAGTCCCTCAAGGTGATGATGATGGCGTCCTTGACGCTGACCTTCTTCCCGGCGGTGGGATCACCATCCTTGGAAGTCATGATGCCAGAATTATTGAGCCGCTTCGTGGCAATGTGCTTTTGCTCGGCCGTGAGTCGCCGCCAGGTGGTCGGGTAGTCGGGAAGGGTTATGCTGACAAGGACGGCCGCAGCAACTGTCACGGCACCCTCGACGACAAACAGCCACCGCCAGCCCCGAATGCCCCGGGCGCCTTCGAGATGGTCCATGACACCACCTGCGATCAAACCACCGAAGGCGCCGCCGAGCTGTGCTGCCGACATGTAGTAGGACGAGCGCTTGCCTAGCTCATTTGGCCGGTACCAGTTGGAGAAAAGATAGGTTGTTCCCGGGTTGAAGATGGACTCGAGGGCCCCGAGGAGGGTTCTGAGGCCCATCAGTTGCGGGAAGGTGGTCATGGCTCCCATGCAGGCTGTCACCACCCCCCAGAGACCCATGATGGCTGGGAGGGTGATGGAGGGCCTGGTACGGGACAGGAGGGTCATGGCAAATGGGACGGTGGCGATGTAGCCAACTTTGGGTTGTGGTCAGCCAAGTTGAGGCTTGTCAGGATTTCAACAAAAGGACGTACAGTAAAAGGTGCTGATGGCCAAACTGAATTGCGTAGAAGACAGCTGCAGGTCGCTGTTGAGACCTGCGATACTTGCATTACCCAGACTGCATCAAGTTGTGTCGGGTCAGTTGATATCTCTCAGAGTTAAGCAGGATTTGTCACAACTGACTTTGCGCGGTCCATCCAGGCCAACAGCGACATGAGCCAAACAGTAGGAAGGAGGAAACAGTCAATCTTTCGAAGGACTTTGCGTTCTTCCTCGGGTGACCAGGTGGGAGTCTCGATGCCGCTCACCACTTGAACAACCGTCTCATGGCCTACATGAGGCTTGGTCTCGTCCTCATGGGACCCCGATAGTGATTTCTCGGAATTGCCCATGTTTGCGAACTCAAGAGGACATGTGTGCAGTGCCAAAGTTGGGAAGGTGATGCGGGTGTGAGCTCCTGGACTTGATATCCCTCAGTTCTTTGTCGTGATGTCCCGGGCCGAGCAGGAGCGCTGTGCAGCCAATCAAAAGCAAAGGATCGCAGCCCGAACTCGGGACTCGGGGCAAAAGCCGAGACTTTATCTAGCACAAACAAAAGTGAGGGGTTCACAGGATACCACAATGAACTTGACAGCTTTGTCCCAATCCAACAGGACAGGAGAAATCCATCCCCTTTTGAACCCACAGCGTTCCCACAATCTCAATTCCATGACTTCCTCCCCAGCCCCCAACAGTTGACCAAAACAAACGTAATCAGCGCCATCGCGAGCCTCGTAAACTCCCCCAACTCAAGCTCCTGCACGAGCAATCCCTTTTGGAAGCGCGATGGACCAACCTGCAGCCCGACGAACATTTCCAAGACAAAAAATGCAACTCTGCCACCCCTCACCCACGTTGACGGCTTAAGTGGCGCTCGGCAACAAAGGGTTCCAGGCCCCCAGATACGGCCTAGCCACTCCGGCACTCACGGCGGCACCCCGGGCTCCCAATTACCAGGTTCCGTCACTTTTCACTTTTTTGGACCACGTCCTCGATTGCCTGATAGTGAGTGATCAACTTGTAGCGCATTTTCCGGGTCTGTCATACACACCCTAGCACAATAAATGCATCATTTTCACACCGTGTCACACCGGATTTGAAGACAAAGGCTCGGGGCGGTTGACTTGTTTCAATCCAAAATGAATGTCTTTCGGAGTTAGTTTCCTCTTCTTGGCATTCACCCAAACTTGCGGCCTGGCGTGTGCTCTTTTCGGACGGTTTTCCCCTCTCTGAATCATATCTCGGCCGTCCAACCGGATGCCAGCCTGCAAGTCTTAGCTTCAACTTCCAACTTCCAACTTACCATCACCTCCCTTACCTATCTCAGAGCAACCGGCAGATGTACAGACCTTGCATGCATTTGCATATCTGGTCCGTATTCCATCCCAGTATCGATAGTCGTCCGACTACGGTCAACCCAATAACAAATCCGGACCCCTCTCCGAGGACGGATGCCCGAGACAAGCCATCCGTAGCTTGTCGTTCTGCAGAGGACCTAACCCATAGATAGACCACCATCATAAACCGCACATGACATGGCCCAGAGGGGAGTATATAGCTGCACTGCGCTATCATAACCATGCAATAGTCGCTAGCACGCATCGTGTGCTGGCGCTGAGACTGCAGCAGCCCCGAAGCGGGGAGTCACGTCGTGAATCCTTCAGGATACACTGCCAAGTGCGGGTTAGACCCGAGGGAATGGCACGAGTGAACCGTCTCTGCTCGGGCCGACGGTAGTACTGCACAACTGCTGATAACCACCTTGGACCTAGCACAGCATCCTACCTACACTACCTACTTATGTCTGCAGCTGATATGCATGCAAGTTGGTGCGATTTATTGAATGTTGGTCATCTTTATTGATGTCCAGACTTCGTCTTGCCTTGGCATGGCATGATCTGGATCCGGGGTGCGGGTAGCACTGAGATACGAGAGGAGACATCTGACGATGGCTCGATGTCGATGTCTGTGTTCCAGCTTTGGGCAAGGGTCATGCGTGGGACTGTGGGAGGACCGTGAATGAGTAGGTATGGACTGAACTGAGCAGTGATATCTACATCTCAAAGTCAAAGAATGATACCTACCTTGATTACCTGGTTGAGTAACTCCATGCCAAGATAGACACCTATTATCTCATACAGCCGGGTAGTGCTGGATTACAACCTAACCAACCCTTGGTCTCCAAAGTCCATTTCAGCAAGAATGAAATCAGACATCACTTCTTGGCCCTTTTGATCGAGACTTCATCCTTCAACTCTTCCCCGTCATCCTCTCTCCCCCGTTTATGGT
>Ga0247781_1000589_pt1 | contig 11424 bp, 12 predicted proteins | sample UWRJL184509B5_FD_179922 | JGI IMG/M metagenome (GOLD analysis project Ga0247781, IMG submission 179922) | Plant litter microbial communities from Arlington Agricultural Research Station in Wisconsin, United States - UWRJ-L184-509B-5 | ecosystem: Environmental > Terrestrial > Plant litter >...
ATGGGACCCCAAATAGTCCAAACAACACACAGATCGAAACGAAGCAACCAGAGCCATCATTCAGGGGGATTCATGCCCTTCTGGCTGCTTATCTCGCCACATCCATCATCACCCTCATAATCGGCAACGTTCTCTTCGCAAACGAGCTTCAGCGCTCGAGTTCATGGTACATCGCTTTCACTTCCGCGGGATTTGGCATATGCACGCTATTGGGCTTTTCTGCCGTATTGTCACGGCATCTAAGGGATGGGAACAAGTTGCACCACTTCTGGGTCAAACTGTTCAATCACCGTGCCACAGCCGGGGCCTTCTGGGCGTCGGTGGCTTGGGGACTGGCGAGCACCGGCTGCTTTGGGGTGATCTATGCAAACTTTTTAGTTGGGGTGGCGAATGGCGATGTATATGGGGTTCATAGGAGTGAGGATGGGAATGATGTTGTGAGGTATTGGCTTTATTTTGGGTTTTCCAAGTTGGCGTTGTTGGTTTCTTGAGGGGGGATGGTTGGTGGAGTTGTTGGATTGTATTGTTCGGGAGAGATAATCTGGCCGGGAATTAGTCTGATTTTGCTATTCCATCTGTTCTTTGAATTAGGCAGCTAATTCCAGATCAATACGGAATACCACCGGATATCTTCATCTCTCTGTATTCGTGAACGCTTCATCGTGGATTTACTCCCTACTGATGAGCTCAAATGGCGCTTTTGAAACGGAATAAAACCATAAAGACCCAAGAAAAACGAGCCCCAAGGGTCGAAGATAGCATGGTTTAACAATGATCGTATTCGGCACTTGGAGAAGAGATGTCCAGAAAGCTGCTACATTATGTATGTGCTTGCGTGAATGCTCACAGCGAAGTGGGGCGAGTTACTTCTGGGCCAAATTGGTGTTGTACATTTCTGGCACATAAAACAAAAAGTGCCATACTTCAACTACGGAATGTGCCTACTACGAAACAATACGACGTGTCAATACTTCTCACTACTCTATACCACAGACCAAAAAGACGAATATGAGGGAGTGTAAGAGGCATTCGGCAACAAATTACCGGGCTGTAGGCCCCACTTTTTACCCCTAATACTCTTTGTTGACAAACAGCAAAGGTGGCGGTGGAAAGAGGAATTGGCAATCACCTAATCACATTTGAAGAACAGAAGAAACAAGGAGCAAATGGAATCGAGTAAATAAGACAAACATATAGTTATTCTAAGGATGGATCCCAACTACAATCAAATATCGACAGAAAATGAAATTGTCGTCATTACAACACGTGTATTCTACAGCCCAAATCCGTAACCAGTACTTGTGTGAATCTCACTCCTCCACGATAGTACTTGAATGGGAATTCCACGTCCCGGTGTTTCGGGATATGGGGTTCCTCGTTGGACTCCCCAATGTAGCACGCTTCCCACTCCCACCAGTACTAGTACCCACCGGAGACGACACTAGGCTCGTCATTGCCCGTGTGAGATCCCACGGCAACTGGTAATCCGAGACTTTGTTGGTTTTCGAGATCTCGGCCATCGTCACAGCAACTTCACTGGCTCTCCTCTGCAGCAATGTCCCCTCGGCCTCCTCTCTCCTCCGCTCTATGGCCGTGGGCGCCTCAGCGGCATATCGCAACAGGGCATCAACCGCCATCCTGAAGCCCTGGCCCGATGGGTCGTCGAACTTGACCATGCCAGAGTGGTCGGCGTTGATGCCGGCGCGTTCCGTCTCGTCGTGGGTCGGCGCGGCGCTCTCCTGCGAGACGATGTAGTCGTAGCCCAGCACTTTGAGGTCGGTTTTTCTCTGCTCCCAGAAATAGTAGATGCGGAAATGGCGCATGATCGGCACGAAGTAGTCGGTTATGTTTTGGAGGGTTTCGGATTCGTACTCGAGTGCGTTGACCAGATCTGACTTGGAACGAGTCAGCCCGGCGAGGGCGCCTGTCTTCATGAGATAGCTGAGCCAGGTGGCCTTTTCGGAGCCGTGGTGGGGGGTGCCGAAGAAGAGGATCCCGTAGGTGCAGGTGAAGATGCTGTAGTCGTGAGATACCTTGTGGCCTGTTCTTGTTTGGGCGTACGAGAGCGCCTGGGAAAGGTGGGTCAGTCTTGGACAAACGTACACTTGTTTGGATAGGGAAATGTGAAGTGTTTTCTCACACGCTTGACGATTATTCCACCGAGAGAGTGACAAAGGAAGATGATGGGCTTGTCGGCTGTTCCTGCGAGCTATGGAGTTGGTAATTATCGCACGTCAGCTTCTGGGGTAAACGGGTAACCCAGGTGAGGAAAACTGGGAGAGGAAGTACCTACCCGACGATCGGCGGCCAGATTGGCAATCAAGGTATGAGCGTGATGGTGAATCCGGTCCTGGGAGGGCGTGTCACCAACAAATGAGGAGAAGCTGGCGTTGTAACCCCACACCAACACCCTGGCATGGGGGATGTGTCTTGGCAAGAATTCAGGGTCATTCAACCACGACATTTTCCTCCCCTTGGCAGTCCATGTTCTGTGGGCATCTCCGTTGAGGCCGTGAACGGCAACAATACTGATTGGCGGGCAATGTCAGTAGGGAAGACCATCACATTCCTCTGGTGGAAATTAGAAAGATTGACTTGCTCTAGATGCGGCTCTGTGTGTGCAGGGCGGTAAAGCTCTTCGATGCCATACACTTTGACATCATCCGGAGCTGAAGACTTTGTAGCAGATTTGTTCTGAGTTGCAATCGAACGAGACGTCGCTGGATCTCGGGAAAAGGAAAATCTGCGGAGTTTCATGGGGGAAAAAAAGAAATGGGAACGATTTGACAAGAAGGAGCTCCCGTGTCACTGGTAACTCACTGATGGGTTCGGCCAGAAAGGTTCCCAAAGACTGATCTTATCACCCTTCATATACGCAAAGACTTGGGGTAGTCCATGTTCTTTTTCGGTGGCCTCCGGCACACGTCTGTTCTGTGTGTGGCTGTGGCAGGGGCTGCAGGTGTGTTGGATGCGTAGAAGAAAGCGCCGTGCCGGCCAATGAGCATGCGGGAATTTGCGGAAACCGAACACAATATCTGCAGGAGGGGGTTGCCTCTGAAAAGCACAGCCAACAGCACAAGACACTACCCCGCGTGGCTGATAAGAATTTGTTTCGAATTAATTTCAACGGGTGCGATAAGAATGCTCTGAAACAGTGAATGCATGACAGAACCATGCTCAAGATTCGGCTGAACCCGAAGTAAAGCACTGAAGTGTATATAGGATACTTGCTGTGAAGAGTTCCCCAGCTTTGATCGCGGCCCGAAGCGGACCGAAACTGCAGCCACGTTTGAGCGCCTACGCAGTTCTGGGCTTGATGGTAACTCTGCACCCGTCAGCACTTGACAGGACCAGAGTTAGCCTCTGCCTCTCCGTCCCAACTGGCTCAACCGTCTCCCCCTTTGGGAGTACAATGGCAGGGAACGTTTGGAGGAGGCGCACAATCGTGTACGAGATCTCCATCAATGCAAAATCTTCACCTAGACATTGCCTTGGCCCGCCGTTGAATGGAAAGTAACCCCATCCAATGTCAGACAGCTCTCCCGTTTCCCATCGTTCGGGGCGGAACATGTATGCATCCTGGCCAAAGAGGCTTTTCATACGTGTGTTTACGTATTGTGAGAAGACCACTAGCTCTCCTTTGCGTACCATGATCGGGCTTGTGCCATCTGGGCCGCCTCCAGTAGGAAGGATTGTTGTTTTCACAGCCTCACGGTTGTTGAGGGGCACCGGAGGGTAGAGGCGAAGGCCTTGTGTGGAGCTCAGTTAGCATCTTCGAATATGTCATTGTCCTGAATTATGACAGAATAACTGACTCTCTTTGACGACACATGCCAAGAAAGGCATTTTCCTGATTTGCTCCCTTGTAGCCACTGCCGACTCTCCCATCACAGCTGCTACTTCTCTGCGAAGGCGCTCCATCGCAGCAGGATGTCTGACTAGGAGACGGCTATCTTCGTATTAGTAATGGAACATGACTGAATCTCCTTTGAGCGAGACTTACAAGGTCCACGATAAGCAACAGGCGGTGGTGTCTCGGCCCGCTAGCAAGACATTCAAGAGTTGGTCGCGAAGCTCAACCTCGGAGGCGGATTGTTGGGCAACCTGCCGGATAAACCAAGAAGCGCTGTCATCGTCCTTCTTTTTCTCGGATAGTTCATCTTTCATAAGCCCGGCCTCTCGGATATAGTTCTCAACAAATTCGTGGACGGAGCGACACGCTTCCCTGAAGGACTTGGGGTTATAGACGAAATGAAATGGCGCCAGCCGAAATCTTTTGGCAAGGCCTTCCTGGGCAATATTGAAGTTCTCAGCAAATTGTCTGTTTTCGCTGCCTTGGTCGATGCCGGCCCTCAGGCTGTAGACAGATCGGCCAAAGAGTAGGGCCGTGGCGACGTCCATGGTGAGGTTAAAGAAGAGCGGCTGTAGATCAATGGTCCCTCCTGAAGGCAGGCAGGCCACCAGGTTTGAAACGTGCTCATCAAAACATTCGAGGTTTTGGTATTGAACGCGCACAAATTGCTTTCGCAACAGCTCTCGAGACCGTTTCCACGCCGCGCCTTCTTGGGTGAAAATACCATTTCCGAGCAGAGGAGAGAAGACATCAGGTCGGCAGCCGAAGCCATAATCTAGAGATGCATTAGTAGTGGTTGTGAGCAAGAGCAGGAGCTCATAGGATGAAAATCAACACGTGCGTGTCAGTCGGCCAAGACATGTACCCGAACTATGCAGCAGCCGTAGCAGATAAAGCGCAGGTCTGTCAACACTTCTCGGAATGTCCTTCCGATGGACGTCTAATCAGGTTATATGGAACACCGATGGGCTCTGGCGGGGAAATTGCATGCCTTCCTTACCTTTAAAATTGGTCGAGAGAAGTGCCTCGACATTCTTGGGGTGCAAGACATGATATGCCCGGGGGCCAACCAAGAGATACTGGCAAAGATTGTTCCTTGGCTCGTAGTCTTTGGCGATGGAACACAGAAAAGCAAGCAGATGGCCGTCGGCATTGGACTTCCAGAGCTCGACTATCCTGTCAATGCCCAGTGGCCAGCGCTTGGGCAGCTCTGGGGGCAGTTGGCATCCGTGTCTGCGACCGTAGGTGATGTCGGCCTTTCACCAGTGTTCGAGTCAGTGCAAGTGACTCAATATAAATGGACGAACCGGGTCGACGATGCTCACATGGTAGTCTAAAATTGCCTTGACGACTCTGTGCAAAACGGTCACTGCCAAAAGCGCCACAATTGCCAGCGTGATGTCGCGCAACATTGGTATACAAGTCTCAATATTGCTGAGGTCGGGGTTGCTTGAAATCGCTATTGAGCACTGCGTTCAGATGGAACTGGTTGGTGAGTATGAAGTTCGTGTCGGAGGAAACCTCGTGCTGAAAGGTGTTTACTGCCAGTTGCCAGTCGGTGTGATCGAACTCCCCATGTCTCAGTGTTATTGGAGGAGACGGCGCGTAAACTTTCAAGTTGGTGTTACTCGACCAGACGGCCTGTGCCTGCAGAGGGCAGCCGGGGAAACCCCACCCCTGTCCCCGCCACAATATTGAAAGCGGCTAGGTACCTAGGTGCCTACCTGCAGGACTTTCCTCAGCGGGAAGCAACCTGTCCCGCTCTCATACCTCAGGTTCAACGTCCAAGGTAGGGTGGGGTGGGGGCATATGTCTGGTATCCAGGGCATGAACCCCTCACCCTCTTCTCGGGTCACATATGGCCTCGGACATCGACACTCGCGCAAAGCCAAGAAGGAGCCCAAAAGTGTCGCTTGTCCATCGCTCAATCAAACCTCGAATCCCATCTAGGCAGTCTAGCTTCTGATCGCTTGCCACAGCCATGCCGCTTGGTTTTCATTCTCTCGACGATGTCAGTCATGGGGCGACATCCAAGCACACGCTGGTTGAGTATGTAAATGCCATAACGTGACTTTCTGTACTAGTACCGTACCGCCCACGTGGATTACAACGATCAAGACCCATATGTGCACTGTAATTAGCTAACCACAATGTATCTAGCATCGTTGCCGTTCACGACTTACACGAGGATTCCTTTGAAGCATGGACACATGCCGAGACCAGAGCCCTCTGGTTACGGGATTTCTTGCCCGACCATATCCAAGCTGCTCGTGTGTTGGCATATGGATACGACTCGTCGGCGCTGTCGCTCTTTACCAGCGATGCGCCGGAAAGAATCCAAAGAATGGCCGAATCTCTCGTTCAAGAGCTACGGGCTAATCGCCAATTTGCCGGCTCCCTCAAGCGTCCCATAATATTCGTGTGCCACGGCATTGGCGGCGTGCTCGTCAAGAAAAGTCTGATTTACTCGTCAACAAGGACAGCTCCCAAGGTCTCGCATCTTTGGGATCAGTTTGTCTCCACATTTGCTATCATTTTCTTTGGGACGCCGCACGGTCGTATCGTCAAGTCCAATTGGCTTGACTTTGAGGCATCCATGTCGTCAAGCTTGACACGGCGATCCAGTTCATTCTCGTCAATACGCCGCCTCACCCGACGACTCGAAGACGGAGATACAGACCCACAAATGCCTCGGTTAGTTGATATGGACTTCGCTCCCCTGGTTAAGCAATTCCACATGTTCTATTTGTGGGAGGAGTTACCAACGCGCCTTGGTGATCGCTGGGAATTTCTGGTCGATGCCCAGTCGGCAGCGCCAAGCATGGACAACACCGAGTCTGCCGGGATACATGCGACGCACTCTCAGATGGCCAAGTTTCAGTCCAGGGAGTCTTCAGACTACCGTACAGTCATCGCCGCCCTCTCTTCATTTAGCGAGAAAGCACCCACCGTGATTTCCAATCGGTGGAAACAAGCGGACATGGCCTTGATCCAACTCAGGATCGGGGAAGTACGGGAGATTGGGGGCTTCGCGTTTGATGTTCACCTCGAGAAACCTGTTCAGGATCATGAAATCAAGGCACAACGACACTTCCATCTCCCAGAAGACATAACGTCCACATACATTGGACGCGAGGATATCCTCGCAACACTCCGTGCCTCATTCTTCCCGGGGGGCTCACCCGTGTCAAAGGCCGGTCAGAAGTCCTTTGTTGTGTTCGGCATGGGAGGTTGTGGAAAGACAGAGCTCTGCTCAAAATTTGCCAGTGACAACAAACACGAGTACGAGAGGCCATTTTCGCAGTCCATCAATGCCATCGCTAACTTGGCAAGCACAGATACACGGCCGTTTTTACCATCTATGCTGCATCGGATGAGACAATAAAGGAGTCTTTCTCCAGAATCGGGGAGCTTGCGGGCTTGCAGCCAACCGAAAATGCAGGGAAACATTTTCTCACGCAGCAGATTGAGCCATGGCTTCTGATAATTGACAATGCCGACGATGGGGCTCTAAATATTCGGCGCTTATTCCCAAGCGGAAATTCAGCCCATATTCTGGTTACGACCCGGAACCGTGACTTCAGCCGAGAAGGAACACTTGGGTCTCTCGAACTCAAAGGCCTTCGAGAGGACGAAGCTGTTCAGCTGCTGCTAACAAAGGCAGATATCCTACCGCCTTGGGACGGCCCCATCACAAAAGCGGCAAGCCTTATAACTAAAGCTCTTGGATATCTTGCCTTGGCCTTGATACAGGCCGGGACATGTGTTTATCGAGGTGTTTGCAAACTTGGGGGTTATCTCGACATTCACTCCGAAGCCAGACAAAAGCTTGGCAACAAGGGGCTCTCCACAACTAACGATCAGTCTGGGAACACGATAGCCGCGGTATACTCAGCCTTCGACGTTTCTCTGGGTCTTCTGTTAAAGCACCCAGTGGCAACCTCCCGACAGGATGCATCCGACCTGCTGAGCATCTTTGGGTTCTTCCATTTCGAATTCATACCTCTCGACATCTTTTCCCGCGCTGTCATAAAACGGGATGCTGAGCTTAACCATCAGAACTCGCCAGCCAGGTCCTGGACATCACATTTAGTCCAAGGAGTTATTCGACGAATCAGCCCCCCAGTTGCCTTGCCGGGTTTCCTAAAGCCCATTGACGGGAAACTGGACAAGTATCGCATCAACTGGGCCCTTGCCGAACTGCAATCCCTGTCGTTTATTCGTTTCGACGGGAAGTATGTCTCCCTACACCCGCTCATCCATGCCTGGGCCCGAGACCGACTTTCCCGCTCGGCAAGGCACATATGGTCCTCGCTTGCTCTCAACACCCTGATGTCTGCTATCTCACTTCCCCCGGAGAGTAGTAGCGAGATGGATGGAAGCTTTCATAGAGACTTGATGCCTCACATCGACGCCTGTTTAGCCGAGCATGGGGATCCACTTAAAGAGGAAGTCAGGACCATGCGGAAACTACGTTTTCAAATCGCCAAGCTCTGTCAGCCAACCCTTCTGTTGATCATTCGGGATCATGTTCATCAACATGCAAAATGCGGCTATGTGTTCGCCGAAAGAGGGCATTTTGGCAAGTCTGCGCAACATCTCGAAATCGTCAAAGACATGCTGATCAAAGTACTCGGCTATCGGGACGAGAAGACTATGACTGCGATGCTCGGGCTTGCCGGTGTTTACTGGGGTCTGGGGCGGCTAGAAGAGGCCATCACCCTGCAACAGACGGTTGTCAACAACCGATCGCATCTTTTCGGGGTCACACATGAAGCGACTCTCCAATCCATGGACCAACTAGGAAAGTCGTACTGGCTACATGGCCAGTATCGTGAGGCACTTGAGCTACAGCAAACGACTGCAGATCAGATGAGGGCGACTCTTGGCATAAATAACCCCCAAACCCTCGCGGCGCTGGACAACCTTGGAGTCACTCTTGGAGCGTGGCGAAGGTTCCAGGACAGCTTCCAGGTCCACAACGAAGTGTTGGCCGCCAGATTGGACATGGAGAGCTACGGGAGCAGCCATCTCGAGACATTGACCACGAAAGCTAACCTTGCCATGGCTCTCTTGGACCTCGGGAAAACGGGCCAGGCAAAGAATATCATAACGGAGGTATATCGCGAGCGACAGAAACAACTCGGCAAAGAGCATCCTTGGACACTATGGGCACTCTGTTATTTGGCCAAGGTTGAGATTGAGACGAAATGCTACCAGCAGGCTGAGGAGCTCCTTGTCTGGGGTATCGAGGCCGGGGCCAGAAGTCTGAGTGAAGATCACCTCGGTGTCCTCATGGGCTCCGGGCATCTTGCGCAGCTTTATGCAAGAACCGGCAGACTAGACGAAGCCGAGAAACTGACTCTGGAAATCATTAGGAAGATGGAACCCAGTCGAGGGGTTGCTCATCCAGATTGTGTTTATGCTTTTTGGAAACTGGCGCAGTTGTATGAACTCAAAGGGGCGCACGAAAAGGCAATCGAGTGCTGTGAGATGGGCCTGGAAAGAGCAGACATGCGTATCACGCGCGAACACCCCTTGTCCCGAGACCTCGAACAACTGCTGGACAAACTTGGTGCGGCGGTGCGTTCAGTTGACTCGGACGCGGCAACGCTGGCGGAGAGTAACCAGGAATCTGAGAGTGCATCGTTGACAAGGCCAGGTCCATGCCATGATAGGGAGAAGACCAAGAGAGGGGACAGTGTTGTGAGGTCCGATATTGACGAGTCAGAACGGAGGTTAAGCCGTAACGTGACTTGGTGATTGAGATGGATGCGCCATGATTATCGAATGTTGGTGATGTTTTGTGTGTATGGAATCTTCCGCCGTACTAGTCTAGTGTCCTCATATCGCCCATTTCGGAGATAGCACAGGGGTCGAAAAGGGTCGTTATGAAACCGGCCTCTTGGCAGCATACCTGCCTCTCTACCAAAGTACAGTACATAAGCTTTTACATATGAGGCACAAACATGCTACCTCCTTTATGGTGACTTTTGATCGGCCACCCATCTGGCCCATAAGCACGCAGCCGACCGAATTCGCCCGTCACAGGCCCGGTTCATCGACAGCGCTTCGCATTATTCTCGGTTAATAGGTCCTCTGAAGACATCAAGTTTGGCCATCAACCTCCAAGATGCCGGGAGGTCAATCCAAGTGCAACAAACTGAGGGGATAAACCCGCCGCCTCCAACGCTGACGAAAAGTCCCAGTATCGCCACCCTAATCTTAAGCCTGGCACACTAATGGGGGCGGTCTCAGAACGGTAGTTACGCTGCGTCCCGGAGAAGCTTGGGGTATCTTGGTATTTAGTGATTGGCATGATGGCGCTGCCCAGTGAAACGTATGGCTGCCTTGTGAAATAGAACTTTCGTACCATTCAACCCCCTACGTTTTAGTTATGATAATCAGTTAGGGGGCTGCGAACAAAGTTAGTGATAAGGAGATTCACAATGCTCAGAGAAACAAAAACAGGTATAAATCACGGGCATGCCCCGGTTCAAAAATGATTTGACTCATGCTCTCTCCACCCACCTTGCAGTATCTTTCAACATCACAGCACTTCTAGGATCGGTCACTCATTAAGTTTCTCAGCCTTACAATCAATTATCCTCCACCATCTATCGAGCAACAACCTCACTTATATATCTGCCATGCGTCAATCCACCACCACCTCCCTCTCCCTAGCCATCCTCCTGGCGAGTGGCCTCTTCTCAGCCTCTGTCTATGCTGCACCGCAGGGAATTCCTGCAAGTTTTCTTCTCCTTGTCTCCCTGTACCCCGCGTAAATACTAAGACACATTACCCCTCTGTCAAGTCCGGAGTTTCCCAGCCCTCCGTCGAGCAGCCCATCGACGAGTCCAACGGCTCGCCCAACATCCCCGGAACCGAATATCCAACCACCATAGGTGACGGCGATGCCCCGAATCCCGAAGTCATTACGGAAGGCGAGAGTGAAGGGGATATCCAAGTCCAGCCTCGCGAGTGGCGCCGGGACCCATACACCGACGAATACGCCTTGCTAGAGTGGCAGATTGGCCAGGTGCAAACGAACGCTGGAGACCACGTCGAGCGCCGGGACCCACTCACCGATGAAGACGCCCTCCTGGAGTGGCAAATTGCCCAGGGACAATCACACCCCGGAGACTACGTCGAGCGCCGGAAGGTCGAGGAGGAAGAAGCCGCCGCTTTGTTCGAGATAGCTTCGAAAGAATCGAGCTCTGGGCAGGTCAAACGCAAAGTCGACGAGGAAGACGCTGCGGCGAGTCACCAGATTGCTTTGCAGACGCCGAACACGGGAAACGCTGTACCGCTTAAACGGGAGATTGAGGAGGAAGAAATCAATGGTGCCTTGGAACTTGCTTTCAAGACACCCAACACTGGAAACGCTGTACCTGTTAAACGGAAGATCGAGGAGGAAGAAATCGAGGGGGCCTTCGAAACTGCTCTCAGTTCAGCGAATACTGGAAATGCTGTGCATGTCAAGGGGCGACGTCACATTGGGGGGGTACGTCCTCGGCTGTTCCAGTTACCGGAGGGGATTCTGGATGTTATTAAAAAGGTGACTGAGCAGG
>Ga0247781_1000590_pt1 | contig 11420 bp, 10 predicted proteins | sample UWRJL184509B5_FD_179922 | JGI IMG/M metagenome (GOLD analysis project Ga0247781, IMG submission 179922) | Plant litter microbial communities from Arlington Agricultural Research Station in Wisconsin, United States - UWRJ-L184-509B-5 | ecosystem: Environmental > Terrestrial > Plant litter >...
TGGGGGGTATGGGGTTTGGGGTTAGGTAATTTGGGATGCCTTTCTGATCCGGTTTGGATGTATTCTTGGTTATCGGGTTAAAGTCATGTGTTTCTAATGTCCAGAAAGCTTTTAACTAGTGTTGCCAAATCCCATTATGAACATCGGCTCATACATCCATCCCCCCTCCCGGTCTAGCCGTCAACGGTATACCCACGGCACCCCCTACATCCCCTCTCGTCTCACCTCCCCGCTCTACGAGCGATAAATTCGCACCAGAAGCCTTCCCAAGCCAAATACTCGAAATTCCGCCAAGGAATCCATACAACCCCCGGTCCCGGCTGCTATTGTCATCATGGTGCGGTGATGCCGGCCGTGGCGGAGGCACGAAATTTGCTGGCCGGTTGTCGGAGAGCCCTGTGGTAACTCGTGTCCCCGTGCGGTCCCGAATGGCCGCCATGATCCTCTCCTCAAGCTTGTTCATTTCCGGATCGCTGACCTCGGTGTCTGAGTATGCGGTGTTATGTTGGTCGAACTTGAACCAGAATACGAGGGTGATGATTGTCACTGGGACGAATATGAGGAAGTAGATGTATATGCGGGGAGAGACGGAGTTTTGGATGTCTGTAATTTGTCAGTTTGCTGGTGGATAAATGGTAGGAAAGATGTGGTAGTGTGGTCTTACCATCACCAAAGTTGAAAAAGGACATGCCAAACATGGAAGATAGAAATGCTCCAGGGAGGAACATTACGCCCAACAGTGTAAGGGTCTTCATCGAGGTGCTGTCTCGGCCGGTCGTATGTGCTATCCGTCGCTGTTGGGCCGCAATGGCCAGACTTAGCCGCGACTCCCGTTGAGATATGATGCTGTTCATCACTTCCCGCTGGATATTCAGCCTCTCCAGCGTAACCTGTCCATAACTTTCCAGACCCTCTAGTCGAACCGTAGTAAACTCCAAACGGCGGAGGATATATGTGTGTTGGCTCTGTAACTCCAACCCTTTATCTCCAACCGGCAGTTTCTCCCAAAAGAACTCAACAGCCTGCTTCATTCTCCGCACTGCTTTCAGCCAAGCCTGAGGACTCTTCCACATGACCTTACACTGATAATCTGCCAGCGTGCGATTAATCGAGTCGATACTCATACTTGTACTGGCGTACCCGAGCCCGGGCGCCATTTCGTACCTGTTACTCACGGCGCTTTCGAAACTGCGGAGGTCCTCGCGGATCTTGCGTTGGTCGATTTCGAGCTTGGACGACATTTCCCGGGTGAGCATTAGGAATGGCAGTAGAAGGGGATGACAGGCCGGCTTGGCGCATTTGGGGAGTATGTCGATTGTATCCTTGAACTCTGGGTTCTTTGGCGTCACGGCTCCTCTGGTATACCCTGAGGTTATCCGTGTTGGGAAGGAGTAAGACAGTGCCATTTCCCAGCCGCGGGACGCCCCGTTGAATTGGACGTCAGACTTTCGAAAGATGATTTCTACGGGTCAGATGTAAGTCCTTTGTCCCGAGAGTGTAGGTTTGGTAGTTCTCACGAAGGTGTGCGTCGCTGGGATTCCCAGGTTCCTCGACATAGGCCCACCAAAAGAGCGGGCCAACCGCACTTGTCCCGTCGATAACCTCTACCGGTAGCCGCATCTCTTTGACCAACGACTTGTATTGCTCTTTATCAAAGGGAATCGCGCCTGGAAAGAAGGCTTTGGGTTCCCTGACGTCGGGTTGGATTCTGTCTGCGACGTCAGTGCTACGGATAATTAGTTCTGGGTTGAGGATGGCAAACATACAACAGCCTAATGCCGCTGGTGACATTTTCATGACTCGTTGTCGGAAAAGGTGACTGTCGAGCCAGGAACTTTAAGAATCCACCCTCGTTTAAAGCGTGGGGTTCGATGTCGGAAGCTGGCGTTGTTGCTTGAGAGTCTGCCCGGAAATTGAGAATCTCGAGCCATTGCGTCGCTTCGGGACGCGGCTGGACCTTTTCGGAGTATAGTTCCCTCAGAAAAAGGATTTCGTCCATCATCGCGTTTGATCCTCACTTCAATGGCATGGTTTGATGGTGAGTCTTCGTTTTGGAGAAAATCCTGGCCGGGACCATCAATATTTCAAGAGCCGCATATTCACCGACTACCCCGACCTATTCAGACCTAAATGGAAATGCGGTGTTGTGCATCATGTCGTGCTACCTCTTCGATGGCTGCGATTGGACGCCATAACCCCTATTGGATCGACATGCAGGATGTCATGCAGGCGGGTAATGTCGAACATCCAATAGAGCGATACATGGGACCGAGTTCCCCACGAACCCATCCCGCTTTAGGTTTGACAAAACTGTTCTCGTAATGGTTATCAATGACGCAGTCTTTGATTTTCGGTCTGAGTCACTGTAGACTTGTCGGAGGTTTTTCTCATGTTTTCTTTTTCAAATCGGATCTCATGGCGTTGGTGTTGCGCATCAAACCCTCTTACCTTTTTTTTGTTTTCACATCTTACATGACATCACAGATTAATGATCGTCAAGACCAAGACACTTTCCGTGGTCCCCTGCCAGGAGGTACTTTGGCAATACGTGAGTGACTGTTGAGCAAGCGAGGCTGGAGTGGGGCAGAGGTTCTATGCTGGTAATGATGTTAATTGTACCTGCATTACCCAAATGATGCTTCTTTTGTCGCAATGAAATCATTTGTTTCTCCATTCATTTGCTGTGTAAATGTGGGTGCAAATGCCAGGCAAAAATTTATCTACTTCCACTACACAGCAAGTTCGGCTGTAATATTATCATTGAAAAAGTGGGTCGTGAGCTTGAATGATAATACCAATCCCCAAGTCCTTATTCTCCATTATACATTTGTAGTTAATGAGATAAATATAAGACACCGATAACCCACTCATATCAGTGCAATAGATATTATGACTTGCCCCATTATATCCCAGCCGCCAGCCCCATGAAGTTGAAAATGTCGAAATTCCGCTTATTCCTCACCCTGCTCTTATTACTGAAAGAAAACACCACATTAGAACATTTTTTCGCACAACAAATAATCCCCATGAACTCCCGCTAACAAATCCAATCATCACAACGCCCCTGACCCCCAAGTCATTATAGGTCTCATCATCATCCATCTCTTTCATTCACCTCCGAGTCCTTTTAGACCTGCTCTCTGCACACCCAATCGCACAGCAGCCAAAGCACCCGCCAAACATCCCAACAACATGCGCAACCCTGTTTACACCAAAAAACCATTAGCCCAGCTCATTGTCTCACCATAAATGCGACAGAAGAAAACGGGGGCAAACAAACCCAATAACAACCACAAAAGTAGCAATCAAATATGCATCCTCCTCCCAAAACCACCCCAGCTCCTCCCGACTAAACCCATTATGATTGACCAAAAAGAGCGTAATCGCGCCCAAGATGCCCAACCCCCCGACCACCCCGTCTCCAATCAGTGCCAATATCCACCACCCCCCCTTGGCGTAGATCCCCAACGCCGTCATGGTGCACGCGCTAAAATCCACCGCCAGCGCGATGCTCAGCGCCGCGATGGCGAGGTTACAATCCTCTCTCTTGTCCGTTTTTATGAATTCTGCGTTGGACTCCCATTTTTTGATGAACCAGATTGTGTAGCCGAGGGTGGCGATCTCAAAGGCTGCTAGGGGGCCGCGGGTTAGGAGGGTTACCCAGCTGGGGTAGTAAGGCACGCATGAGTCTTTGTAGCGGGGGGTCTTGGTGGGTTGTTGGTTTGGGTTGGTTGGAGGTGGGTATTGGTCCGGCCCGCGCGGTTGCAGGTGGACTCCTGCCTGGTTGAGTTGGGATTCTTGGTCGGTGGCCATTGTTGTTGTTGTTGCGGGTTGTGGGCGCTGGTTCGTTGTGTTATTCATTTCGGACTGTGCAGGATTAATGAAGGGATCGTGAGGGTTGCTGCAACTTTAAGGGTTTTGTCCCGGGAATGGGGAACCAAATTGTGGAGTGGGCGGCCGACCACTTTTATTCCATATTCCTTGGCAGGTAGGCCGATGGGCCAAGGGAATCCTCGTGTTCACCTGCTTGCTATAATTACGCGTATTATGCACCAACCAACAAGTACCAAGGTTCCATTAGGATCCCCCCGCATATTAAGGTTACACCTGTTCCTCGCTCATGTAGCGGATCTGGAGGCCTCGGGCGGTGGATATACGGAATGCACAGCCACAATAACGTGGTCAGATATACGGGGTATGGCACTGTATTTCGGCTGTTGCTTGTTGGAAAGAAATTGTCCCAAAAGCAGGGATAGCTCGAAGGCCACACCTTATTTTGACTTCAAAAACACATCATCCAATAGAAATTGATTGCCAAAACTTCTATCCTTGCCAACTTTCCACGCCTCACGCCGTGAGACTCACGGTCCAGCACTCAATTGACTTCAGTCAATGTAGGTAGTGTCGGTGAAGATGTCAATATATCACGTGGCACCTATAATCGTCCTTGTGGAGTGGAAGGATTCGGGATGCATTTACCTCATGACGGCGATGCCCAGGGTTTATGCACTGCGTGTTTAATTGCATTGCACTGGTCACTTTGGGCCTCCGCCCAAGATTTGACACATTCCCCGTACAAAAAGCCCTCCGTTAGTTGTTTGGCTCCCGAAAAGTCAATCTGAACACTACAACTGAACAAGCCGTGCAATTGAGCGAGTGGGGCAGTTGAGCAAGTGGTGCAAGTGGTGTACAGGCAGTGTAATTGACACTGTTAACCCTAACCCTGGATGACTGGTGCCCGGCTATGAAAGTAGTGGTCTATGAGAGGACTGGTGCCTGACTACCTATCGATTGCCTTAATTATAACCTGGACGATGGAGCTTCAAAGGGGATTAATAAGGGCTTCAAGTTTATTGGAACCACTGTGCTATAAATGGGAATCAATATATAAGGGGGAGTTTACAGCCATAAAAGCGATTTGAAAGCCTGCCGCCCCCGCCACTTCCATGTTCGCAGGTGTTCCGTTTTCACACACATGGTCGGGTACCGATACGTACCTACCTAGATAAGGAATGATTCTGGCCAAGCTTTGAATTGCGAATCTATCATTGGTTCCCGTCGACCCCGTCCGGCATGAGCTCCCGTTATTGGATGCGGACATTCAGCTGGGGTCAAGTCCGCAGCGTGCAGCGTTCAGCCCAACATCATCAGGCAGACTGGAGACGCCTCATTTCCACTTTTCGTCACCGCGATCGACACCTCGCACAGCCGTCGGAGTTATTGAAACGCGCAGAAGAGTAAGGAGCACAATTACGGGAGCACCTTAATTCAATGCGGCAGTAAAGAGCAGCAGGCTTCCGAAAAGGCTCTTGGCTTTATCCTTTATCTTTCCTGTGGACTGTTAGTCATTCCTCCAAGCATCAATCGGTCCCTGGGGAGATGGTCATACCTCTCCAGGTCTGGGTGAGTTCATTGACAATGCGTTCAAGGACCACGAATATAGAAACAAGCACGCTATCCAGCTGCGTATGCACCCGGATGGCATCGAGATGCAGCCCAGCCTGGAGCTGTATACATTCCAGCTTCTGTGGTATCTCGGCGAGAAAGTCATGCATGGCTTGGCGGTGTTGGGCGTGTTTCTCAACGGCCTAGCTCGCGTGTCAGCAGAGAGCACCGAGGTGGGGAGACAAGACTAACCGCCAAGATCATGGTAAAACCCCCTGATATCACCGAGCCATACGAATCGGTAGGAAGCATGGCGAGGATCGTTTCAATCGCCCCTCGATGCTTCTCGGCCTTGCGGTAGCACTTCTGGATGAAGGCCTTGAAAGATGTCATGTGCTTTGGGTCTCGGCCTTCTTGGATCTTGTGGATGATGGCCAGGGCATCTCGCATGGTGAACTCTGCTGGATCCTTGATTGCCACATTCAACTCTTTATCCACGTTCCTCTCTCGAAGGAGACGGACAAAGTTTCGCAGGGTTTGCTGGAATTTTTCCATGCCCTTTTTCGATTCTTGGTAGTATTTGTCCAAGCTGGGTGGTGGTCAGTTTTGTGTATTGGGACGTTGAGGTTTGATACCGACTGACTCAACTTTCGGGCCCTTTGGCGCAAACTGACCCAGCTCGGGGGCGTACTGGTTCAAACTGCTCAGATTCTCCATTCCATTCGGGTCGAGCACCTGGGCGATGACCGCCTTGGCGACACGCTTCTCGACAAATTCCGCTGTAGGGTTTGTGAGAACCCGGCGACGGGATAGTCCAGATATGGTGGGTTCCATTGTTTTTGCGCGGGATGGCAAGCGTATCCTGAGTTTTAGAGCGCGGTGATCTGGAAGTTGATGCGATGCGCTGGGAGATACGGGGTGGGTAGAAGTGCCTGTGGACATGAGGATGAGGCATTGATAGGAATTGCTGCTGCATGGCGGCCGCCTTGTAGTCAGCCTCGCATTTGGCGGACGCCAGCTATGGTTACACGACGTATTCAATTTCGAGGCCGTCTGCGTCTGCATGCAAGGACCTGCTCAGATAGGTTCTCGACCAATCAGATGTAAACGATGCCGTCTTGACCGATCTGATTTGATATAATGCGCCACCATGGGCCTGGAATCGAGACCTTGCAGAACGCTGAGAATCGTTTTATGCACGTCGACCTAATCTCCGTTGGTGTCTGGGTACCTATTTATGGGAGCATTGCTTGGCTTCAAAAGAAATATAATAGCTGCTCAAGTCGTTTGCAGTATGGAACGTGCAAGTAAATATCCAATTTTCAGTGTCTTTTCTCTCACTACCACCACTGCTCAATACCCTTGCGACTTTCTCCGCCTTCTTTCAAGCTCAATATGGGAGGCCCTGGTACGTCATGCGCTCGAGGTTGAAAATGCCAAACATTAACCTTGAGCTCAGATATCAAGTTGCCACCTAGTGACGGTCCACTGGCGGATAAATCCGATTCCGCAAAATCTCCGTCGCCGTCGATGGCCTTGGATCAGTCTGGCGGCGATTGCTCCCAGAGTCCAAAAGACACCGGGGACGATGTCCAAGATGACCAGGATAGCGACGATGCTTCCTCCACCGGAGACCAAACCGATGGCGACATATCAGAAGCCGATAGGAAAGTGCTGTGGAAAGTCCTCATGGCCCATCCTCGTCTACGCAACAGGTCCAACAACAACTCTGACCTACAAGCAAGCCGCGAGGTCACCAGAGCCAACAAGGAAATGTGGGACAAGTTGTGGATCACGGTACGCAGACTGAGAGACGTCATGGTCATGGATTTCGAGCGGAACATCAAAAGTACCAGCGTTCCGTTGGTAGTAGGGTTGGCAGATCACTTGTTTGCCCTTGACGACCGCATCAACAAGCTAGAGGATGGGAGCGAGCCGTCCCGCAAGAAGAAAAAGAAGTCCGAGCAAGCTACCAACATCAGCACGGCTGAGAATCTGGATGTCAGGTTTTACGAGTCTTCGGGGCACGTGGACAAGAATGGGAAATACTAGGACATCCACGACGGCGCCGACAAAGGCACCTACATGTGTGATGAGGATCCCAAACACCTCATCCGAGCTCTCTACACTCGAGTCAAGGACGATGCCGTCTCAGCCCATGTTAAGAGCGGCAGTGTTGAGCCCAGGCCAGATGACGTGGATCTGTTGTCATTCGGCATCCTTTCCGAACCTGTCGCGGCCTTCTTTGAGAAATTGCTCGACCTCCAGCTTGAGAACGGCAGCCTGGTCCGGTTTGGGAAACCATTCAGGCCCCTCATTCGACATTACCACGATCTCAGACAACAACTGGGCAAGCTCGAGCAGAGGTTTGGGGCAGTTGCTACGGAGCGGGGCCGACCACCGACCGCTCAAGACGCTCAACCACTGCAGCTCGACGTGAGGGTGGGGCAACCAGCCAGGACCTCTTCGCCGGGCCCATCTCACCAAGACCATGGCAACGACACCACTGCGGCGTACGACCGGGATTCGGCAATCCCTCACTTCCAGGAGCTCTTGCGCTTCGTGGACAAGTATCTAGGCAAGCAGATACAGCTGTTTGACCGAATTCGAAAGGGCGACGAGGACCGTGTCGCCTTCAAGGATCTCTGGATGGTCTTTGACATGAAAGACATCATCTACAGTCCGCTGCGCGACAACGACCAGAGGGTCTTCAGGAACCAGGCCGAGGACAACGATCATCTCCAAGTCAAGAGGCATTCATCTCAGGCCTACCAGGTCGTCAGCACCACTGGAGGCATGCCTTGGCAGAAGACAGTCACTGCCACTGCCGCCGCCATGAACAAGGACACGGATGCCTTGACAAGCCAGGAAGTGGTGGAGACGGTCAAAGACATATCCAAAGCCGACCAGACCAAGACCAACACGGCCAGGAGCAGCTATTCCGAGCTTTTCGTCTACTGCTTTTACATTGACTTCAACGGCGTCGAGTACGGCATCGTCCGGGACGTCTTCATGTTCAAACCCTACGAGTCGGTGATGGATGTCCGCAACCTTCAGGCATATCCCATTCGCTATAGATCGGACAAAACGCAAGACTCGCTCTTGGAGCGTGGCAGGCAGTTCATCAACGTGACCAAGGTTTCACACATGCAATATGAAGGATTGACCGCTGGAGTCCGCGAGGAGGTGAGTTCTTCTGATTCAACACCCACTTCTGCTGACCCTCTGTCCTCCCCTAGATGAACAGCTCGGTGGTCGTCGACATCAAACTAGCCTTCGAATCCGACCCCCTGCGCAACGACCGTCCCAGATTTGCATCGCCCGCCAGCTTGATGGTAGGTCTTTCCGAAGAGGAAGCAGTCGACCTCTGGGGCAAGCCCGACTGTGGCAACCAGTGGTGTTTCGACAGCGCCTGTCACCAGGGCAACATCTACATGGCAACACAGTTCATGGGCCGCATCACGGCCGACAACGAAATCAGACCCGTGCTCGAGGAATACGAGCAAATCAAGCTCGAAGGAGCCGAGGGACTCGAGAGGTTCACAGCCCTCATGGAGAAACACAGCCTCACCCAGCTCCTCCCGGGTGTCGTCCCGGGATTCGCCCTCCGAAACAGAAAATGGGTCCTCCTAGATCTCGCCTTTCTGCGCGAGGTCAAGAAAAGAAACGAGTGGAAGAAGCTGGTCCTCCCCAAGGGCCATCAAGAAATGGTCCAAGCCATGGTAGAGGCTTACTCCAACGACATGACCACCACCAAGAACATGAAAGACGGCGCCCGGATCCGCATGGACCTGGTCTCGGGCAAAGGCGAAGGCTGCATCATCCTACTCCACGGCGTGCCCGGCGTGGGTAAAACCTCCACAGCAGAATGCGTCGCCGCCCACACCAACAAGCCCTTATACCCCATAACCTGCGGCGACATCGGCGTCACCCCCGACGACGTCGAATCCAACATGGAGCAGCACTTCAAGCCAGCCCATAAATGGGGCTGCGTCCTCCTCCTCGACGAAGCGGACGTCTTCCTCGCCAAACGCGACCAAAGAGACGTGACACGCAACGTACTGGTCTCGGTATTCCTCCGAATCCTCGAGTACTACTCGGGCATCCTCTTCCTCACCACCAACCGCGTTGGCTCCATCGACGACGCCTTCCGCTCCCGCCTCCACCTCCAGCTGTACTACCCCAATTGGACGAGGAAACAAACCAAACAGATCTTCCAAAAGAACTTTGAGCAAGTCGAATCGCTCAATCACGACCGCCTCGCTAATGGCCTCCAACCCTTTGACTGCCAGAATGTGCAAAAGAAAGTCATAGCCTGGGCGCAAAAGAACTACGACACTCTCTCCTGGAATGGCCGACAGATTCGCAATGGGTTCCAAAGCGTTTTCGCGCTGGCCGAATTTGGGGCGAAGAAGAAGGATCTTGACAATCCCAACCCCAACTCCACCGCCACTCAGCCCAAAGTCACACTAGAACTCTTCAAGATCGTCGCTGCGACTTCGCTGCAGTTTACCAAGTATCTGAAAGAGACCCACGGTTTCGACGAGGACGTGCTAGCACAACGGGAACGAATCCGAGCAAATCAGGACGAGTTTTCTAGCAAGCGGTCGCAGCCTGATGAGCATCGGCTCGAGGATTTATCCTACTTTGATGAGGATAGTAGTGATGTGTCGGATAGCGAGGAGTCTAGTGATGAGGGGGGGTCGGATGATTCTGAAGAAGAGGATGATGAGCCCAAGAAGAAAAGGAACGGGAAGGGCAAGGGCAAGGGGGGTAAGAATTTGAAGGAGGGTGAGATAAGGAGCGCTAAGAAGGGGAAGAAAGGCAAGAAGGGTAAGAAGTGTAAGAAAGACGAGGAGGAGGAGGAGAGTGAGTCTGAGTAGGTGATTGGACTGGTTGATGATCGGTTTTGTGTGGTTATAGACCACTAGGAGGATAGACTTCGGTTGCTTACGTTTTTTAATCAAAATAAACACCAGCTAATTCACACGACACCTTTTGTCCTATGATGTGCAAATCTCAAAGCATGGCGAAGTTCTTCATAAATAACGAGATTGGCATTAGCGCTTTCTCCAATACGGGTGGAACGACGGAGATAACAACCTGGAGGGTATTCTCAAACTCGGACAATGTCAAGCCAGACACTATCAAGATAATTATAAGATTGCGAGAAGTATAACCGAGATTGTGGGGATTTTCAAGGATTACGGGCACAACCCGGATGTCGTACCACAATTTGTCGGATGATGGTGGCGATGAGGCGAGCTGGCGGATCTAGTTCCGAGGACTAGCACAGGCATCCGTTGTGTGTAAGCTGACTGGTACCAAGGCTTGCTGACTGGGACTGGATTTGCTCCGGCAGCAATCGCTACCTGACATTGAAAAGCATCAACGGAGAGCTTTCCTCGAAGCGGCTAGGAGCTGATGCACATCGCGTAACTCCCGTCGCCATGACCTGGGAGCGTGGGACTGGGCGCTGCAGGTCGCCGGAAGAGGGTGATCAGCGGCGAGCCAAGCCAATAATAGTGAATCGGATGGCTGGTGATCGTTTCTGTGTAAGCCAGATATTTGATATGATATTCCATAGTTTCCCCTCATCTGGCTGACTTCCACTGTCCCTCTGCCCTCTCGATAACCCTCCAACACAACAACACCCAACAAGCACCCAAATAACTCCAACCCAACATCCAAATACCCAATCCACCCCCCAACCCCAAAATGAAAGCCTCAACCACAATCCCCCTCCTCCCCCGCCTAACCCTAACCATAATCGAACCCCTCATGTCCCTCAACGGCGTGCGCCTCTGCCTGCAGAACCCCCAGCGCCTCATCGCCGACTACCTCACCCGCGGCGCGGTCTCGTACGCCCCCGAGACACAGACCCTCTACACCCAACTGGCGGGGTTCTGGCTGTTCTTCGCCTTGCTCGAGGTATTCATCCTGGGTGGATTTGATGACCTCCGTCTGTGGAAGCGCATGTGTCTTGTCATGTTGGCTAGTGATGCTATGTACTTTTGGGCGGCGGCGCAGGGGGT
>Ga0247781_1000591_pt1 | contig 11414 bp, 17 predicted proteins | sample UWRJL184509B5_FD_179922 | JGI IMG/M metagenome (GOLD analysis project Ga0247781, IMG submission 179922) | Plant litter microbial communities from Arlington Agricultural Research Station in Wisconsin, United States - UWRJ-L184-509B-5 | ecosystem: Environmental > Terrestrial > Plant litter >...
GCATGCAAAAAGCCGGAATCACCCACATCTCCGTAAACAACCAAGCAGCAGGCGGCAACACCGTCCTCTCCGGCGGCCTGGGCCCCACCCTCCTCTCCCGCTACAAGCGCGACGCCATAACCCAACCCGGGGTCAAACACGTCCTCATCTTCGAAGGCGTCAACGACATCGGCGGCGGCGGCACCGACTCGGGCACCCAAACCGGCATCGGCAACCGCCTCATCGACGCTTACAAGCAGATCGCCGCGGACTGCAAGAAGGCCGGGCTCAAGGTATACGGCGCGACGATAACACCGTTTGGGGGGAGCGGACAGAGCTACTCGAATCCGACGAGGGAGCAGACGAGGGTGCGGGTGAATACTTGGATTATGCAGAATGCGGGGGAGGGGAAGACGTTTGATGCCGCCGTGGACTTTGGAAAGATTATTGGGGATGCGGGGGCGGCGAGTCAGCTGGGACGGGCGTTTGATGGGGGGGACCATTTGCATCCTAATGTTGCTGGGTATCAGGCTATGGCGGATGGGTTTCCTCTGGATATTTTCAAGTAGGGCCGGTGAGGGGGCGTGGTAGAGGATTCAAGGTTGGTGTTGTGGCAGTGGATCGGAGAGGTGTACATAAAACGGAAAAAGAATTTGATATTGATTGAAGATGTGATACTGAGTTGAGTATGGGGTGCCAGTATCCATCTATATGTTTAATATCTGGGAAAATAAAACAGACGCGAGCCGTAGGGAAAGAACTTGAAAGGAATGAGGAACACAAGAGCAAAGAGAGGCGAATCGCCCTGTCGCTGAAACTTGAATACGGGCACAGATTTAGAACCTAAGAACCTGCCGGCTGCTTCTCTTTATACAACCCCGAGACTTCCGCCTCCAGCATCCCCTTGGACTGCTCTGAACGACTCGCAACTGAGACGTTAAAGGGGTGAACGGTTCTGTCCCGGTGGTGTTAGATAGGAATATGTGATCAGTATGTAGCAACTTACGCCTGGCCTCTAAACGACCACTCCGGCTCAAACGGCGTCGGTTCACCGGTGGGACCCAACGGCCAGTCAATCTTCATGGTCGCCAGCATTGTCGCCAGGACAATCATCAAGCTATCTTCTGCAAAGCTGCGACCGATACAAATCCTAAACATCGATCTAAGTCAGTCCATCTTGCCAACTCCCTCAACGCAATCTCACCAAACTCACCGCCTCCCAAACCCAAAATTCCCCACCGGAAGCGGCTCCCCATTTCCGCCCTCCTCCTTCCCCAAGTACCTCTCAGGCCAGAACCGGAACGGCTCCGCATAGACAGACTCATCATGGTGCATGGCCCAGACATTTTGATAGACGATTGTGCCCTTGGGGATAAACATGCCCTTGTAGATATCGTCCGCGATGCTGGCATGGGGAATTCCCAGCGGCGAGAGCGGGTTCATCCGGTACGTTTCCTGCATGATCAGGTTCGTGTAGGGCAGGTTGGGGATATCCGCCCAGTTTGGTAGACGATCTTTGCCGACCACGCGGTCGATCTCTTCTTGGCCTTTGCGCTGGGCTGCTGGGTTTTGCATTATGTAGAGGACGAGGAGCATTATGGTTGCTGTTGTCTGGTTTTGGGGTGGTGTTAGTGCTAGGCATGGAAGGGGATGGTGTTACGGGTCTGGCTCACCGTATCGTTTCCGGCAATTACAATGGTCGCGGCAGCGCCCTTGATGTCTTCGATTTCAAACTCGGTGGGTATTCCTTTCTCGGCATTTTCGTTGTAGATGGCGAGTCGATTGTGGGTGAAGAATCGGCGATCCACGGTTTCGTGCTGGAAGAGGCAACGGGGGGTGAGTTCAAATTCATCACAGCGAGCCCTGGGATATTAGTCGGAAAGATAGCCCATACCATTTTCTGTATGGAGGCTTCGAATGGAAGCCTCGTGATATTCTCAATAGCGAACCGCCACTTGTGGGCATACCGTAGTCTTTCCATGAACGGAAGCCAGTCGGGGAGGTATCGAGCTGTGGAAATCACCCCCGTGTTATCTCGTAGCCAACGAAATTTGAATGCAGGAATCCCAACTTACTCGCCGGTAAATGATCCATGATGGAGCTCGCAGGAGCGCCGGCTTTCCCAATAGCAGTCGCAGAGTCTTGGGCCATCTGGATCCAAGGGCTGTCCGGGCCGTCGACGTCAAGTCCATAAGCAATGTCCAACATTATGGCGACGGCGAACCGCCTCACCGAATTCACCCAGTTAGCAGGATCATCGATCATCCCTTTGCAGAATACTAGGGCCTCCTTTCGTTGTTTGCCCGAGAACTGAGTGACCCTGGACTTTGTGAAAGGGGGCTGCAAGATCTTTCGGTGAAGTTGGAATTTTGGTCCCCAGCGAAGCCAGGTCAAGGTTGGCGACCACCCCATTCTATATCAGTCTGGTCAGATGTGTTCTTCTGCATACTGGCTCTAGGAGAAACGTACTCTTCAAACATGACAAACCGAGGTCTATCAGCATAGTTGGACCCTCGCTTGTCTAGCAGCTCTACGGCGGACTCGAGGCTGTTCAGAACAATCCATTTAGTCCCGAATGTCTCAAAGAATAGAACATCGTTGTCTTCAGAGGGCATGATCTTGTCAGTCCAAGTGGTATTTACAGTTATGATAAGGGGTATGGAATCACACATACGATACTGTTTTGACCATGCTGCGTATGCTTTGAAAGCGGCATCTTCGGGGACTACGCGGTAATGACCAAGTAGGAATTCCGAAGGGGGGCCAGGTGGGAGGGGAAGCCTTTTTCGGGTTGAGATGCCTCGATATGCTCGGTAATATGCCAATGCAACCACAGCCAACACGACAAGACCAACAAAGGTATTACTTGATAGGGCTGAGCCTTCAAAGTAAATAATCTGCATGATGGATCTGGCGTGGTTGAATCTGGAGGTATCATATGCGGGAGATTGGAAAGTATTCGATCATGGACACAAGTGGGAGTCTTGGCACTCAACTGGATGATAAAGCCAGAGTCTAGAGTACAAGACACGAAAAGGGACAAGCTCATGAGCGGACCTGGACTACTGCATCTTTCCGAGGCGCATGATTCCATACCTTACTACCAGGTTTGGTAGCGGGGTGGCTCTGTCAACTGGCCATGATTCCATACTTCAACAATGTTGATTGGAAGACCAGCGCGGGTACTCACTCCGCTTCTCGGACGAAATAGGGCATCATCACGACTTCTTCCTTCTGCATTTGCATGGCCCAAGTCTGGTTAGTTTCAGTCGAGCCATGTCTGTGTTGGCACTGCCATTTGCAACGAGAGATTGGGGTGTTGATCCTGGAGCCAAATTCCCGTCGTCCCAATTGGCTGCATGCAAGATAATACAGAATACATTGTTGGCTGCGGGAAAATCGGGAAACCTGTGAAAGACAAAGTCCGGTTGCATGAGCTCCAAGAATCAGAGATGATGATTCGTTGGAGAAGACCCGAGAGGAGGGGAGAGGAGGGGGACAATACGCCTCTGATTCCAAAATGTCGAGAGACTGCAGCAAAGGTTCCCGCATTATCGAATCTTGGCTCGAGTGTCTGCCATGTATGGTGTGAGTGACGTGGCATCGACTCGGAGGGACGGGTTGAGGTTGGGATATACTATTGCTTGATTCGGTGACCTGCTGAGGGGTGCAGTGGCTTGCATCAGGCGGGATGGGAGTGATGCAATTGGCGAGCAATCGCTATCGCCGAGGTCGACCTGGGGGAAGCAGCGGCCGCTAGAACATCGCTTTGTGTTGCACGGAATATTCCGAATACCATCCATGGATGTCATCCAAAGCGGGAGACAGCCGTCTTCCCAAGTCCTGCTTCAAAATCCGTTCCAACTTCTCATGATACTTGCAGAGTGATAAGGGTTGAGAGAGGATGAGAGTGAGGGGCAGACAACGGTGGAATTTCCATACTCGGTACGGACCGAAACAACAAACAAACTGTGTCAGATTCAAGCCCCCTGTGGTGGACCCCCTTTACGGGCGTCGACAAGCATTGGTTTGTTTCTCCCCGTCACCGCTGCCTGTTCCAGAATTTTTACTGTTTTGGTGCACATGTTCGGCACTCTTGTCGTCTCCCTTTTCTGTCTCCCTTGGATATCATATGCGCACGGGTTATCCGGGTAAATCTGAGTAATTGGGATCGAGCTCTTGCTCTGTCAGGTCTCTGGCTGTTGCTCGGGCAATGCCAATTTTGAAAGGGGAACTCGATCGTCTTATGCTAAAGTGTTTGCTTGGCGCCTGCTTAAGCTTTTGGCTAGGAATGTTGATATATTTGCACAGCAAAGTCGTTTGTCGATTCCGACCCGGCCCAACGTTATCGTTTTGATGGTTCGAGGTTTCCTCACTGCGTCATGCAAACAGTCCCTCGGGTGGGCGCTGCCAGGAGTTGCAGCCAGGGGTTCGCTTCTGGCACACTAGCGTAAGACGAGTTGCTCCTGCCCCTGCCAATCCTTGCATCAACTCCCCACCTCGCGTTGGGGTGCATTTTGACGTGGAGGCGGGAGCACGCGTCCAATTTACCGGGCTGGGGTCTCTGAAATAATTTGGGCCGACCCCCGTCATTGCTCTACTTTAGCACCATTCCTTCCATCTTGCTTTTTGTCTCCATGTTTCTTTAACCTCGCAAACACTTGGAAATGGCGTGCACGAGCGGCTGATCCCACTTCAATCTTGCACGGTGAACTCTCTTTTAGTCTGTTTTCTGCTTTGCTTTGCGCGAGCGAGTTCCTGTCCTTTGTCATTTTATGCCCTGTCCTCCATCCATCGGTCTCGTTGACCGCACCACACTCGCTCCCACGATAACCCGGATCCTTTCCCAGCAAAACCACATCAGTTACGGAGGACATACCTCCCTACGGCACACACACTCGCTTGAACACCTACATCCACAAACACATCGACGATGCCTACCAAGTCTCACCACCGATCCCGGTCCTCGGTTGACCGGGTCTTCGATCTGCTGGCAGATCTCCAAGATACTCAGATCTCTCTCCTGTTAGACGACTTCAACCATACCACAGACAGCAATGTCCCGGTCTCGAAAGCAATTGCTCTTTTCGACCCTCGCGCAGAAAAGCCGACGCCGAAGCATCCATTTGCCCGTTCTTCGTCCCCCGTAAGAACCCTGCAGGCCGAGCTGGAACGGCGACACAGTCGGAGAATAGCCTCTGCGCCGGAACCAATCACACGCCCCAAGACGGCTTCACCGCCATCGACACAAAAACCGGCATCTCCGCTAATCCTAGAGACCCCGCCTCTGCCCTCCGAGCCTCTACCTTCCGAGCCTTTACCTCTCGAGAAATCCGACCGTCCCTCCTTGATCATCTCCCCTCCCGAAACCCGTGAACGAGCCAACACGTCATCCTCCGAGCAGAGGTCCGGCTCCCGAGGACCGCGCTCCTACAAAAGGATCAGCCGTCCCTTGTTTCTTTCGCCCACGGCTACGGCCGAGCTCCACGAGTTGCTGCTGGCATATCTGCAAGACACCCCGACTTCGGCCACCACCACAGCCACTCCTTCTCCCGTTACCCCGAAAACATCGCACAGCTGGGCCTTCTTCTCACCAATGGAACCGGAAACAGATGGCCCTGGCCTCGATCTGCTCGAGCCATCGCCTACACGGCTACCGGTGCCGATCTTTTCGTCCGGAAGGATGGTCAAACAACCATCGATGGAGAGCATGCACAGCATATTTGAAGTCTTGGCGTCTCGATGAATCACCGATCAGCACGGAATACATAACATAATGGGTTACACATTGGAGTTTGGATTTTGTCTCCTTTGCAAGGCGTTTTTTTCTCTTCCTTGTATTTTTTTATCCTTACTATTTCGTTATAATGCCACTTTGTGGACGGGGAGAGAGCTTGGTGAATCGTATCTTTTTGTTTCTTCTCCAGGGCTTTGCAAGAACCCCCTTTCTTTTTTTCTGGGTTGGTTCTCTCTTTTGTTACTTAGGGCATGTTGCGCCTGACTGGCTTTACCCAGCAGCAAGGCAACTCTTTACGGGGATGTCTTTCTATCGGTCGAATATATCACTATTCTGTTTGTCGGTGGCATGGAATTTTTGACTTCTCCGCCGTGCTTCCGCATCATGCATGTTATCCGTTGCCAAGCCCGTTGGTCCAAATGCCGGTACCCGTGCTAGCTCCCGCTTGGCGGAGTCGGGACATTGGGAGCTGCTGTGCCAAGGTGAGAGCTCGGGATCTCCTTGCTCGTTCCTCGTTTTGCCGATTCACGAGCACCATGCCTTTCGATGTCGTCACCACCGAGAATAAACTGTAGGTTGCGGGTGCCAAGGATACCAGTACATCAGGCTCCGTGATACATTTGTGCATGGTTTGGCAACATGTTGCACTACATTTCACATTGGAAGACGTAGGTTGTTTGAAGATGACGCATAATAATAGGACGTTGCTTCCCATCTAGCACAGATATTTCGCGAAATTGCATACATAACTATTAACCCCAAGTCTCGGTCGGCATGAACGTATCAACGCCCCCATCAAGCCGACGAACCACCACCATGCACCTTACTTACCATATCCCTCCAACTTCTCCTTCAACTCCGCCACACTCTCAAGCGCCTTCCTCGTAATCCCGTCCAGATCCTCCTCCGGCAAGCCCAACTCCCCATTCGCAGCGCCCTCGTCAGTCCTCCACGTCGCGTCGTCCATAAAGATGCGCGAATACAGCGCCTGACCAAACCCAAGTCTAGCATCTGGGCCACCGGCCGCGAGGATCTTGAGACCCTCGCTGTGCGTCTTGGCGGGGTCGGCGTACGTGATTGTCCATTCTGCGTCGGAGGAGCCGGTGACGCGCTGGATCGAGTCGAGCATCTCGCGCTGGGAGATGAAGAAGCTGGAGATGATGAGTTGGTCGTTGAACCAGCGCGAGAGGGTTGGCGAGGTGGAGGAGGCGTCGTGGGGGAGGATGGGGAGGGAGAGGAGGGCGGCGATGGCGCGGCCGCATTGGGGGTGGGTGGTTGTGCTGATTTTGGTGTGGCCTTTGTTGTAGAATGTTGCCTTTTTGGCGGGGATGTCGAAGCCGAAGTGGTGGGGGCCACCGGTCTGGGTGTGTTAGTGATTCGCGTATGTTGTGGTTAGGTGGTGGGTGGTGAACTTACCAGTGACCATTCGTACCAGAAGGAGCAGGACACGCCTGTCCATTTGGAGACACCTTGGGCTTCGATGTCCCGGATTCCGGCGGCGTAGCCTGGTCCGACTAGAGTTGAGGCGTTCATCTCTTCGTCGTCGAGGAAGACGCGGCCCCAGAGGTTGGGCATTACCTGGTTTGGGTGTTGGTTAGTTTGGAGAGAGAGGGGAGGGTTGGATGGGGATAGTTGACGTACATAAGGGACGCCGGCCTTTGCAGCGGCGGTGACCAGCTTGTGGTGGTTGTCGGGCGGGGCCATGACGGACATGGTGATGATGAGGTATTGCTGTCCCTTGAGAGCGTTGATGATGGTTTCTTCATTGTCGTAGTCGATCTCGGCGATCTTGACGCCCTCGGGGAGGGAGCCGGCGCTTCCAATGCGGGTGAGGGCCGTGACGGTGTGCTTTCCGGTTGCGAGGAGGGCTTCCGTGATGGGTTTGCCTACGTTCCCGCTGGCCTGTGGTTGGAGTTAGTATGAGTTGTTGAGGATGGCTACCGGATGGGTGAAATGGTGATGAGGAGCTCTGTCTGACTTACACCGACAATGGCGACTCTTTCGATGCGGTTTGTGAAACCGGCTGGCTGGTTTTTGGCGTACTGTTGGGCCATGGCTGAGTTGGTTGGTGGGTTGAAGTTGAGTGAGCTAAGTCAAGTGGTGTTGATTGTCTGATCTGGAGAATATGAAAGTGAAAGTCTCGATATTTTCCGCGCGTCCTGCCCTCTCTTTATACTTTAGTGAGGCCTCATTCCATTATACTGTTACATATAAAGGCAAGACCCCATCGCCGCACTGTAGTCGGCCATCGGCGATCTGATTCCATGCCATAGGGGTTGTAAACTCGCCGTCTCCCCGAGCTGAAAGCTCCATCGTCGGGCAGGGTTGAAATTTGAAAGTTTTCTTGGCGCCTGTGAAACATCAGTCATTATTGATACAGTCAACCCTGTATATAGCGATCTTTTACATACCGATATGCGTTGGAGGAGGTTGTCGTACTGTGCAACGGGAATCAACCAATCAGAGGCGCTGTTTCGGAGTTAAAGTGGTTGACCCTGACCGATTATCTCCTGTTAACCCCGAGAGGTTAGTCAGGATGGTGGTTTAGCAGCATCAAAAAAGAATATGAACCTAATCTAGTTAGTAGCAAACATTCAGAATTAGTAATGTGGCTCCTCTTCCGTCCTTCTCGGACTTGGACGGACCTCAATAGATTGTGTTGCTTTGACCGCATTCATAACTCAGGGGTCGATTGGTAGACAACACTGGCTCAATGACGGTAGCATTTCGTTGTCTCTTCGTCTATTTCCTACTGTTTACGTTCATTGATCTGTGCCTCCCAGTATTCCAAATCAAAAAGTCTCGGGGTCCTCGAAACACCCGCGCCAGCCACCATACACGGAATTGTCGATTCATCCGTCCTACCGAAACAATACTCACATATCCGCTACATACATAACCTCCACCACTCCTTAACAATATTCTTTCTCTGAATCTACATCTACAAGTCCATACTCAAGTCCAGTCGCGTATAACTTGAAGTACATTGATGTCACGAGGTGTCCAATCCACCTCGAACAACTGGCCGAGATACCAGTCTGGGCACCGAAAGGGTTGTACCCGTTTGTTCTCTTGAACATAGCCGCTATTGATGGGTTGGCAATTATAATCGTAGTGTTGCTCTTTGTGGCAATTGCGGCTCTCCATGAGCGCCGATTTGAGACTTCCAAGCCATTCAGTTGCGAGCATGGCCACTTCGTCAGAGCTCTCTTGGAATATGGCTGAAAAGTTTGTTCTAGCGTCATGTGTTGCTTTATTACGCTCCATCTGTTCGGTGTAGAGATCAAGTCGGCCTTTCAACACGATGACGCGTTCCTTCCCTCAAACACTTTTCAGAGCCTGTCGGAAGTTCTTCCATTTGTTTGGTTTGCCAGGTACTTGGTCTTGTTTATGAATCGCCTGAGCCATCTTCTGAGCAACGTGGAGACACCCATTGTAGGTGTTGTGAAATTCGGGCTCAGAAGTGGCGAGCCCTGCACGCAGTTGCTCAGTATATCAACAAAGGCTGTGTGTGATCACTTGAAAGTCGGTGTACTCCACAGCCGAGCCATCCTTGCGAATTCCGTTTGCTTTGGCAACGAGTTTGCAGCCAAATTCGAGGGCAAACACCAGAAGAAGCACACACGTCGCCCACCCATCCGTACCTTCCGCCACCTGCCAAAAACCACCCCTGCACACACCATATAGTCTAGTCCAGCAGACACCCAAATAACCAATGATCCCTGAGTTAGTTATCCGACATAGCTCAGCGGTAAGGCCACTAGAACGGGCGGGGGAGATAGCCAGGGTTTCTTCGTAGTTCTAGCGGTTCGACTTCGAACCGGGTTGGGTAAAATATCTCTTTTTCTTTTTTTTCCCTTGTTGTAAAGGTTATCTTCCCTCAATTCAATATCGGTCCATGAAACGGTTGCCGTATTTCTTGTTAGGACATGTTGACAGCCTGCCCCGGTGTTTGCACTCTTGAATCAAATACGCCACTTTCCAGCGGCATAGCACGTAAGGCAGCCCTAAGTTTCCTCAGTGATCTAGCAACACATACTTCACCAATCACTGACCATAATTCGCATCGCTCGCTGCCACCACGACAACAAAATACAGCTTCCACGACGATTACAGCGAGGGCGCCCACCCCCTTGTCCTCGAAGCCCTAGCCCAGACCGACCAACCGGACCCAACAGCTCGGCTATGGGGACGATGAATGCTGCAACGAGGCGCGAAGAGCCATTCGCGCCCTGGTTCACGGCACTTTCGCTGTCGCCGACACCGAGTCTGAGTCCGAATCCCAATCTAGTACCAGCTCCATCTACTTCACAGCAGGTGGCACAGGCGCGAACCTCCTCGCCATCGCCAGCCATCTGCGCCCGCACGAGGCTGTCATCTCAGCCGAGCCAGGCCACATCGTCGGCAAAAAGGGCGAGGATTGATTGAGTGTTGGGAGCGAAGATGGAGGGAGGCATAATTAGAATCTTGAATACCACTATTGCTCCCACTTGGGTCTCCTCCTCGGTGAAAGAGTATGTCCTGTGCATTTCTTATCTCTCCAAGCTGAAGCGATGCTCCCCCTCAAGTTAATAAGCACGTCAATATATCGACGCCTCTTTTTGTGCTCCCATGCCAGCCTTATCAACGGCAAACAGTTGAACGATGTGATGCCGAGGCCAGTGTAACCCTATTCGATCCCTATTCGATATACAACTGTCTCAGGTCCCCGTAAGCAAAAGGCTAGGCCATTGACCCCGCCGTGATTTCGGAGGTATTCATGTCCCGACTCTCCCACCCACTGCGGCGATTCTTATTAGCCTGTAACCAACCACTGGTCCCGATGCAACCGAATGGCACCTCGAAATGCAGAGGCATATATTTTTAATCGAGCTGAAAAGTCCAATGTGACTGGTACTACCACCATGGGCCAATCAGATCTTGTCATTCTCCCCCCCTGTTCCTGCCCCTGATAATTTCATGCACAATAACAGAGCACCGTTGACCGAGAACTTAGATTTGGTTGTTGATCATTTTGCAGATGTTAAATATACATTGGCTCCAAGGCCATAAATTAAGACAACCACCTCCCCAAGGCGAGACGCAAGAATGTCAAGACCTCCCTGATGACTGGCGACCAAGCAACTTAAATATTTCGAGGGGAGGTGCGACCTCTCCCTGCCAAGATAGCACGACTATTCCTTCTCCATACGTCTTTACGTTCTTGAATCTGTGTAACCACCACTCGACAAAATGGCCTCTACCAAACCAGCGACGACCGTCACCGAACACGAAGCAAAGCAGTCCGGCTCACAACCCAAGTCATTATGGGAGATCATCCCATGGACTGGGCTCGCATCACTCGTGGCCATGGTGCTTTGTGCCATCGCATCGGCCACAGTAGTTGGCGTTGCACACGGCAAGATTGCTGAGTCATGGTCGATCCAGCCGGCCGTCATCCTCGCCATCATATCCGCCATCTCCAACATCGCCTTCAACTCAGCCATGGCCACGGGCATCGCCGTCCGCTTCTGGCTGTACGCTTCTCAAGATGCCCATCTGGCTCAGCTGCACTACATCTGGGACCATGGCCGAGGATTCGGCTTCCTATCCGCTCTGCGGGCCGGCTCCGAGGCTCGGGCAGTGGCCGTGTTGGCAACCATCGCGTACATCACCCAATTCGCAAGTGGGCCCTTGGTGCAGCGGTCTGTCGAACAGG
>Ga0247781_1000592_pt1 | contig 11410 bp, 9 predicted proteins | sample UWRJL184509B5_FD_179922 | JGI IMG/M metagenome (GOLD analysis project Ga0247781, IMG submission 179922) | Plant litter microbial communities from Arlington Agricultural Research Station in Wisconsin, United States - UWRJ-L184-509B-5 | ecosystem: Environmental > Terrestrial > Plant litter >...
CAAATAATCAGCAACTGTTGTTTATTCTTTAAATGCATATTATTGAACTCCTGAACGGGTTGACAAGACTCGCACCACGCGTACAGGCCATCGTGATATGGCCTTTTAGGGATACGTCATCTGGGTACTCACAGAGCATAGAGGGCGTGGCGATCGTCTTGGTCCTCGGTAGGCTCACTGGGAGGTGTCGCGGTCTGAAAATAAGCTTGAACGTGGCCGCGGTTCGTCAGGTACCGCGAAGCTCTCCACATGGAGAAGTCATCTGATTTCTTTGGTTAGAGAGCCGTGTTGTTAGATCTGTCATAGTGGCAACGGTACTCACACTCATTGTGTCCATAGAAGCAACAAGGGTCATAGACCACAGGCTGGTTTGTCTCGTTGTCCACCGATACGTTTCCGTGCCATAGATCCCCGTGAACAAGAGTAGGGATGATCTTCCGCCCATCTGTCTCCATCGGGCGGATGAGACGAGGGATTACTTTGTTGAGGATCTTCTGGCTTAGATGCTCGAGTTCTTCGTTCGGCTCATGAACAGCCAGCTCTGCCTGCATGACGTCTTTCATGCAGCGGGTAAAGAACTCCTCCCAGGTATCGCACCATGTTGTGTCGATGGGGTGTTTGCCGGCAAAAGTGGTGATGGGGTAGCCGAACTTGCCGTTGGGAGAGGTTCTCTTGTGGATTCCTGCCACGAGGGAGATCAGCTCGGCGGTGCTGGGTAGTTCGTCGCGCATGTCGCGATATTCGGACAAGAAGAAGGCTCGATCGGGGGTCTCGGCGCAGGGGCCGTATGCGACCGCCTTGGGGACGTTCTCGGGCATGATAGAGGAGAGTTCGTTGGTGCTCTCGAACTCGCCGTGGGCGATCTCTTCGGCGCGGAACGCGGTATACACCTTTTGTAATCAGCCGGCGTCATCTGGAATGGCAACAAGGTTGAACTTTGGAGCATTACCTTCAAGAAGTAAGATTTCTCCCCGCCATTAGGTAGGATGGCGTCGATCTTGCCTCTGAGCGCCCAAAAGCTGGCGGCCGAGATTGTCGCCCACTTTATTGTAGTACCTTCCGGAAGTGCTTATCGTCTGTTAGAACAGTTCTGCGCCAGGCAGCCTCGACACAGGGAGCGCAGTGGTTACCTTCTAGGACATTGGCGTCAACCTCGGCACCTTCGTATTTCTCGTTCTCGGGAATGGTAGGAACATCGAATTCCGGGTCTACCCAAACCATGATTCCAGTTGTTTAGGTGGTTGGGTCGTTCAATGATTCTTTCCTCGTAGATGTAGGTGTAAATAGGATGTATTTCCCACGGGGGTTGTGCTTGCCCTTTTGGTCACTGTTGGTCGAATGAGGAAAGTGGGCTCGCTGTAATTAGGGACTTGGCGCCCAGACTGTATTTATGCAGGTCAATCACCAACAGCAGGGAGAACTACATGAATCCATGTCAATGTGGCACTGTGCTAATATTTTCAGGCAATGCTTGGCGGTGGCACAGCTCCCGGCGGCCTGGGCGCTTAGGTGCCGACAATTACAGCATCAGGCCGCTGTTTCTCGTGACACGATCGTGAACCATTCCATCCCGCAACAACAGATCGAATGCGATCGGCCAGCGACGTATCTAGGCATCTGTGACAAAGAGGCCTGATTGACCCACTGCCAGTGCACACACCGGTTCAATCCCAAGTCGTTGAGTAATATCGATCAAGATGGCGTCCCAAGTATGTCGCGCACCACACCCTTTCCCCTCACCCTGAATCACGATCGATGGATCAATCGCTAATTCCAAGACCGCTTCCACTACCTCGTAATACAGCATACGAGTGACCCTGGCCATATTGAGGAACACGTTCCACTTCCCACCGGCTTGACTTCCACTGGCCTCGTGAGTCCGACTCCTTATTCGTCCCGTTCATTCACGCGCAAAGCCCTCTCTCTTCGAAGCTTTGCACTTCAACGGAAAACCACGGTCGGGTCCAAATCCGCCCTTGAGGATGGATGGGGCCCCATAGGCCTCAATCTTCTACATGCACCGCCTGAGCCCCTCCTGGACTTTGTCTTTGTTCATGGGTTAAGAGGTGGGTCCGTCAAAACCTGGTGCAAGAATGAGGACGCACAGCTCTACTGGCCAAAGGCCTGGCTACCCGAGGATCCGGATCTACAGAACGTCAGAATCCACTCTTTTGGGTACAACAGTGACTGGGGAGAAACAAAAGAGACGAGTCTTGACTTGCACGATTTTGGTCGGGCACTTCTTGGAGGGTTGACGACATCACCACATCTGAGGAAAGGAAACAAGGTAGGCTGGCTGGTCGAACCCCCGGGTGTCTAGGTGCCAACATTGACGTTTTCCGCGCCCCTGGAATACAGACACCCATTCTCCTGATCGGCCACTCGATGGGAGGTCTAGTCATCAAAAAGGCATATCTTCTCGCACAACAGGACGACCGGTACCGCGAACTTGTTGGGCGAATCCAGTGCATGTTCTTCTTGGCGACGCCGCATCGAGGAAGCGACAGTGCCAAGCTACTCAACAGTGTTCTTCGTGCCAGCACCTTTCTTAGCCCAAAGCAGTACATCACGGATATCAGTCGAAACTCGGCAGCCTTATCAGTCATCAACGATGAATTCCGATTCGTCAATGACACCTTGCAGATTTGGTCCTTCTACGAGACTATTAAGACTAGGATCGGGACCAACTCGAGCTTGATTGTGGAGAGGGATTCCGCCGTTATAGGTACACACGCTGCGATGGTTCAGCTGTCAGTCCAGATCTACTGGTGACTACCACTAACCCCGATATAGGCGATCGAAGGGAGATCATCAACCCCTTAAACGCCGACCATAGAAGCATATGCAAATTCGACAGCCCGTCGGATCCGAACTACGTCTTTATACGGAACTCTCTTGTAAAGGCGACAGAGGATATTCTTGCCAAAGGTATGAGTTCGTCGCCGTGGTTATTCTTGGTTCTGTACTTTACCCCTTGTGAGACCGGCATCTAATAATTCAGAATAGTATTTCACGAGCGAGCCGAGGAATCGCAATACCAAAACAACATTCTCGAAGCATACATGCATATTGTGCACGACCCGGAAGATGACCTAACCACGGCGGAATCGAAGAAATCGCCCGGATCTTGTGAATGGGTCACAAGTCTCCCTACTTTCATGGAGTGGAGGGATTCCGATAATAAGCCACTGTTATGTCATTGGCTTTCTGGTCAAGCCGGAGCTGGAAAATCTGTCATCACAACACACATAATTCGGCATCTCGAGAAGCAAGGCGTCGACACGTGCTACTTCTTTTTTCGTCACGGCCAGAAAGCAAAACAAACAACCAGCAGTCTTCTTCGATCTTTGGCCTTTCAGATGTTGTCGATGCACCCATCAGTTCGCAGGGTCCTCTTTCGGATACGGGAGAGCGGCGTGATATTTGACAAGGACGACGAGAGAGGAATCTGGAGAAAGCTGTTTGTGAATGGGATTTTGACCGTACCGGTCCCCACAAAGCAGTACTGGGTCATTGATGGGCTGGATGAGTGCCTCGATGCCGAAAAGCTGTTCTCTTTACTCTATAATCTCGAATCTAATTTCCACATTGGCATTCTCTTCAGCTCGCGCCGAGTACCAGAGTTAGAGAAGCACTTTGCACGTTTCGAAGATTCTCTGTGCAGGCATCATATCAGACTCGATGATACACTCTCTGATATCAAACAGTTCATTGAGATCAACTCAGATTGCCTTCCAGTGGAACCGGAAGACCGACCTGAACTTATCAAAAAGCTGGTTCAGAAGTCCGATGGCACATTCTTGTGGATCGAGCTGGCGTTGGAGGAACTCGGCAAGATTTTCCGCGAAGACGAGATTGACCAAGTCCTCGAGGAAGTGCCAGTGGGAATGGCACCCATATACAAACGCATTTTAGACAATATGGCCAACAACGGGCGTCAAGTGAATTTGATGAGGGCCATGATGGAGTGGGCGGTGTGTGGGACACGGCCGCTCCACACCGATGAGCTACAGGCAGCACTGACATTGGACCTTAAAACCAAGATCAGGAACGTGGGAAGAGCGGTAGAGGAGCTGTGTGGACAACTGCTCAAGATCGACGACCACGGTGTGGTTCAGGTCCTTCATGCTACGGCCAGGGAGTTTCTGCTCAGTCAAGACTGCAACCCCGTCTTCCAGATCGACAAGCAGACTACCAACGAGAATCTTGGAATTGTCTGCCTCCAATATCTCAACAGTGACGAGATGCGAACCCCTCGTCATCCGGCTCTACTTGGGAAGCAGACAGCACGATCGGAGTTCGTGGACTACGCCTGCACGTCCTTCTCGGAACACCTGCTATCTGCGTCGTCGTCCTCGGACGACATGTTTCTACTCCTAGACAAGTTCCTGCGGACAAATGTTCTATCATGGATAGAATACATCGTTAGGCGAAAGAAGAACTTGTATTACGTCTCCAGAGCATCCAAAAACATCCGCAAGTGCCTCAACAGACGCGCCAAGCACCCCCCTCTGCTCGCTGAACAGTACCACAATATTGAAATGTGGCAGGTTGACCTTGTTCGCATTGCCTTGAAGTTTGGAGACAATTTAATCCGAGACCCATCGTCCATCTACTTCCTCGTCCCGCCCCTTTGTCCCGGCAAAACTGGAATTCACAAGCATTTTGCCCGCGCCACCAACGGTCTGCAGCTGTGTGGCTTGACCAATACCGGCTGGGATGATTGCATCTGCTACATAGACTACCGGCAATCCAGGGCGCTGTCGCTGGCTGGCGGAGATGGAATCTTCGCCCTTGGCATGAAGTCTGGAGCCATTAGGCTTCATCAACAAACCACTTGTCAAGAAACTGGATCTCTGGATCACGGTGAACCGGTGAAGCTCCTCAGGTTTGACGGTTGCTCTCAATGTCTCGTGTCATCCGGATACAAGCAGCTGAAGATGTGGTCAACAGATGGCGAGTTGCTATGGACCATAAAGAATGAAAGTCCTTTGGCCGCCATAGCTTTCTCCGAAGCAGATGCAACGTTGGTAACCGTCGATCGGCACGGCAAACTGAACACGCTCGACACAAAAACCGGGATAGTTACTTTAGCCGATCCTCAAGACAACCACGAGAATGAGCTAGGCCCTGGCCAGAGATCATCTCAGATCATACTCGATGCCGACATATGCCCCAAGACAGAGCTTCTCGCTATCGCGTACCGCGGCCGTCCTCCCCAGATATGGAGCGTACATCAGGGGATCATGATAGGGACGTGCCACATGAAACGAGACAAACCTGGGCTACATATCATGTCCGTATCCGAGTTGCTCTTCAACCCCAATCCGGATGTGGAGTTGCTGGCTGTGGCATACCAAGATGGCGAACTGGCCATCTTCGACAAGTGGCCTGGGGGACATGAGATCAAGGCCGTCGCTGCGGACGCCTTGACTTTGGCTGCCACATCCGACGGCCGCACACTCGGGACAGGCGATGCAATAGGGTCCATCAAGATTTGGGATTTTGAGACTTTGACATTGCTGTACTGCATCAAGTCCAACGAGCACGAGGTGAGGCGGCTAGCGTTTAGTGGGGATGGATTCCGCCTCTACGACATCCGAGATACCAAGACCAAGGTTTGGGAATCCTCGGTCCTTGGCAGCGAGGCAGTGACCAAGGCGATGGAGGCGCCAGTGCCTGTTATTGGAAGGGACAAGGACACGGTGGACATAACCCAGATCCTCGCGCCGCCGCAGGCTGGGGTGGTGTTTGTAGGGAAAGACGACGGGGCGGTCTTTGTCTACGATCCCACAACGGGGGCCGCCATCTCACATCTGTACTCGCACGGTATAGGTCTCTCCGTCACACAAATATCCTGCAATAATTCCACTATTGCGACCGCAGACGTGTTTGGTACGGTTCTGGCGTATTTGCTGGGGTCGCCAAGTCCGAACGGGTGGGATGTTGGAGAGCGGCTATTTGAATTGTCGTTGACAGGCTCAGCTATCCAATCCATAATTCTTCATCCCATGAAGCCGTGGTTACTGGTGTCACAGGTCGATTCGGTGAAGCTGATGGACATCGCTGACAATATTGAGCTTCCGTTCAAGCCTTTCGGCGGAGATCCAGACACTTATCGGTCATGGCTATGGCTGCATCGTCCTTCGACGTCGGAGGCGGTTCTACTAGGTCTGCGCGAGCATGAGATCGATATTTTCACACAGAACCAGTCGACAGATACGAATAGCCATCCTACAGAAACTCTTCAACATGCTGCGGTTTTGCACCTCCATGGAGAAGATGGAAGTGCGCTTTGGGCGGTTAGAACTGTAACAACCGACAAGGAGGGAAAATATATCATAGTCTGTTCAGAAAATACCTCTACGAGTCCAACAACCTTTGACTTATCGGTGTACACGACTCCCGACCTCAGCACTTTTCTAAAGCACCCCAACACCGGTGACAACCCTGGCGAACCTACCAAAACACACGCACTATCCCAAAGGCCAATCCTCACAATCCCAAGCCGGATCTTCAAGACTCTATTTGGGGTCCAAGGCTCCGATCGCCTCGTCTTTCTCGACCACCACCTCTGGGTCAGATCCGTAGACCTCTCCAAACCTGACGTCAACCCGCCACACGGTATCGCCGATAAGTCCGAAACCACAAATACCACTAACACAAGCAACAACATGAAATTACTACAATCAGTATCCAAACGACACTTCTTCATCCCCCGCGAGTTCATCGGCAGCAGTAACGGTGTCGACGCCATCGTGACTCCCGACGACGGGACAGTCGTGTTTCCCAAGGAAGGCGAGCTAGCTGTTGTTAGGAACGGACTGGAGCGGTCTTTTCCCATGCCGGATACTTCAGGGCGTTGTAGCACTCAATCAGGCGGGCAACGAAAGAAGGGGGACGAAGGTGATGGTGTGAATCCGGGGTTTGATACCACGTTAAGGGGAAGGATTGCAGGGAATGTGACAATTTAGTGGACGTGCGTGGATGTTGTACATAATTCATAATTGGATTGGTTAGCTATATCGACCTTGGACAATGCATTTACCTATGACGGGAATTTAATAACCGCGGAGGTTACGGTTTAGCTATAGACGGTGGTTTCCCAATACTGCATTTCCATCTGTGCCAAAGTAATATAAGGTGAGGAGTACCTAGCGGAGTGTCGAAATGTCAAGATCAGGATCGGGAACCATGGAGTGAATTGATCTATGCGACGGCTATGGGGGGTAGAGCCCCTATAATATAGCACATACCAGCCTCCTGTATGGAGCGTACCAGCCATGCTACCAGCCATCTCAAGTTCTCAGCACGGGAAGCATTCAATTACATCGGGCATTCGGACGCAAGTTGGCACCGGTAATATTATGTATAGCGCTTATTATTGTTAGAAAAGCAGTACCAAACTCCGGTAGATTGTCTAAACAACTAGCATCTACCTGTGTGAATCTCCATGACCTCTAAGCCAGTCAGAGTAATATGTAGCGAAATCAAACTCCCCACCCTTCATTTCCTCCATGACGTCTGCCATCTCTTCACTATACTCGATTAATTCCGCCACGAAATCCCCATGCCACTCCGTAGCGATCTGCAACCCCTCGATAAGGTATCGTATCCTTGCGGTTGGGAATGGGTCTCTGTAACAGCGACGGTGCTTATAGTATTCTTGGTCGATTCGCTTCTTCTCTTCGTCCATTTGCCTGAGCCTCTCTTGTTGCCACTCTGACCCCTCGTCGAATGGCCCCACGGCGGGAATTGTTCTCGTGGCGTAATCGTCGGTTGTTAGGTCGATATAATTGCTCGGTATTGGCTCGACGTCGTCGTCGTCGTCGTCGTCGTCTTCCTCTGTAGTAAGGTCGATGGCGTTGTAGCGGTGTACTCCAAGGGATGACTTGCTGGTGTGGTGCCTGCGAGACTTGCGTGCAGGCTTGGATGGTGGTCCATGGTCCTCGCCGTAGGTCTCGCACCCGCCCATGTGCATGTCTGCGAACATGTCGTCTAGATTTCCTGGAGTTGGTTCGAGGTAGTGCTGGAGCGAGTGCTCATGCAGGGGGGGTTCGTCGGACATGTTATGATTGGGAGCGAGGGTTATCTCGCTGGTGACGGAGTCGCAAGGCATATTAGTAGTCGGCAATATGGATAGTAGGGGTGGTTTTGCGGTGTCATGAGTTTCGTTCTTCGTCGTGTTGTTCGCATGACTCAAGTCTGACCAGGGGGGCAGTAGTGATTCTTCGTTATCTGGATCATCGGCGTTGAAGGGGTCTGCGTTTGAAGGGTAAGCATAGGGGTACTCTTGTGGAACTGCGTTGATACCTATACACTTACTGTGATTCCAACTGTAGCTGGGCGTAAGGGGCTCCATCGTGGATGTTGGTGCAAGTTAGGTGGGTAGGTAGCTAGGTGATCAGTGATGCAGAGTAGGAAGCAACGCAGGTAGGTACTGATTGACGGCAACTAGGAAGAAAAGAAGCAAGGAATATATTAAACTTGTGGGAGGTAGTTGCTCAAATAGCTGGGTTAACAGCGGCTGCCTAACTGCTCGTAGTAACGGACAGCGGTGGAAAGTCCGCTGACATTCGCGGAGCTGGTAAACTATCAAAGACATGGCCATCCCCAATGTTCTAGAGCTGAGGATGGCACTTTCCTTGTGTGTGCCGTGGAAGACTTCTTATCCGCTACCAACCCGACCGACCCTTCTCGTTGTGCTCCGACAGCAACCGCAACTGCAAACCTGTCCCTACCCCATCCCACCCATCGCATTGACAATTAACGCTAATCGTATGATCAGCTCGGAGCAAACGAAAAACAAATAGACCTGCCCAGTGCCAAACAGTCCAACCACCAACCCGACAAAGACTTTCCCAAACGCCTCGCTCCCCTGTATGCGGCGGTCGACCGACGTATAGGAGGAATCAAACCGAATATCATTGTAATCGTACATGGGTATCTCAACAAACAAAAGTACACACCAAGACCCAGCTCCCAGCTCTCAACACCAAACAATTCCAGCCTGGTCATCATCCCGCCGAGACTAAAGAGACAAGCGAGCTGCAGTCATGGTAACCCCCCCGATCAGCAGACACCAATCAAGCCCACCTACAACCAGCAGCGCCGACAGAAGAAGAGAGAGGGCTCGGACCAGTTGAGCGACACCTTGTTGTTGCATCCGGGGCAATCCGGCCAGGTATAAATCCTTCTCCCGGAGTCGGTCTTTTTCAGGCGCGTGGTGGACGGCAACCACCAAAACGGCAGCGGCTCGAGCGACGGGGTCACCGACATCCCACTGGTGATATCGTCGCGAGGCGGGCTCGCCGACCTCCTCCTGGCGGTACCCTCCCCGGCGTCTCCACGGACCCGGTCCCGTCTTGTTCCAGCTCCCCCTCCACTTGCTGGCTGACCGCCGCGGGCATCTTCGTCCTCCACCATCGACGCTCCGAACCCAAGGATGTCTCCGCCGGCTCCGTCAAAGCTCAAATCGAGCTCAGAAGACGGGATATCCTCGATATCGGCATCGTCATCCTCCCACCCCTCCCCATCGGCATGGTCGTCGGCGTCAGGACCGGGGAGGGCGGCGTCTGTGCCGGGCGAGGAGACATCAAACGGGGCTGGGCTGGACACCAGCGATGGTGCCAGCCCGACATCATTGCGCGCGTCGTCATCGAGCGCGCCGGGACCACCACTACCCGTGGCAGCGCCCCCGACCGACAGGTTGTTCACCCGAGGGCAGAGACGCTGGATTGTCTGTCGAGCCTCCCCCATGATGGGGTCGGCCGTGACATCGGACGGGTAGTGGCTGTCGACGTACCCGGCGAACTCTCGGAACACGTTGAGCTGCGCGAGCAGCTCGATCGACGGTGGCGAGGAGTGGTGGTGGTGGTGGTTGGCCTGGTCTTGGGCACGGGCAGCCACCTCGTACCCCACCAGCGCGTCGGTGAGCAGTCTCATCGCCGTGGGAGGCGATTCCTCGACGCCCACGACCGCTGGCAGGGTGCCCAGTTGGTGGTGGTGGTGGTGGTTGGTCATGATGGACCGAAGTCCATCCGCCACCTGTCGGATGGCTGAAATGTCGCCCGATCGGGCGACGGGGCCAGGGCCGACGGCGTAGTCGGGGGCGTTGGCTGGGGTGGGGCCGGCGACTGGGTTGGTGGGTTGGTGGGGGGTGTTGCCACCGCTGGTCGAGAGGGAAGAAGGGTTGGAACCGCACATTTTGGTTGGGAATGGACGGCGGATTCTGAAGAGAGAGGTGAAGAGTGAGTTAGATGTATGCCACAGCAATAGATAAAATGAGGGGACATACCGTTACGCTTGAATAGTAGTGTTGAGTGGGTGATAGAGCAAGCGGAGTCTATGCTACAACGCGAGAAGAACAACCCAAAACAATTGATGTGAGGGGAGGATAGTGGCGTGAATTCCAAGCCTCAACCGTATATATTGGTTTTGAAGAGAGGGAAGACAGCTCTCGGAATGTCGGTGATGAATAGTTGATAGGAGGAGAAGACGGGTGATAAAGTCACAATAGTGACCGAGAGATGTATATATGGAGAGAAGTTGACGAGAGATCAAGGGTAGTGATAGGCCTCAACAGTGGTGTGTTGCTGCGAGGAGAGAAAAGCCCGAATGGAACGAGAGAGGAGCAGACGGACCAACGGTCAACGGTGAATGAGGGTATGAATATGATGATAAAGTGTGATTAGGTTCAGTGATCAACGAAGAGTGATGGGACAGACGAGAATTTGAACAAATTCAAGCTTGTGGACGGTTGGTAGTTGACGGGGGATCTGAGAAGAGAAAGGAAAAAAGTTCAGAGCTCACTGCCGAAGAACGGTTTAAGTAGGAGCAGGGAAACAACACGGAGGTGGAGCCGGCAGCGTGCATGTAGCCCGGCAGCGTGCAGGTAGCCCGGCGTCGACTATTGGCCCGGCCCTCGAAGCAAACACAGGAACACGGTTGACGCGTAGGGAAATTCTGCCAGAGGGCGGTGGAGCTGAGTCTACGCAGCCCCCGTCCTATCAGACAAGTCACAGGACGCACAAGGACTGTTGTGAGGGGGAGAAATTCGGGATTCATCCAGTTTATATTCCTCTATTCTACTCTGAGGGGGCCTCGAAGTCTGCACTCCTTGATATACATTCCTACTCCAGTTCATAGAGCAGCGAGGGTGCCTAATTACATATGAGATTTCTACAGACTTGACTGGTGAATTTGGGAAGGAGGGAGGGTTAGGTTGGTCTGGGATGTAAGAGCGGTGAGCTCGGCATGGCGTGCATCCCCGAGCTGTCAAGGCTGCCTGGACTCGTCCCACCAACTGACACTTGTCTGCACGGAACTCTCCTTTCTTGCCACTGCCATGCTCCCCCTCCCCCCACACACAAGCAAACACTATGACTCTTGATATGTTTGCGGGAACAAC
>Ga0247781_1000593_pt1 | contig 11324 bp, 16 predicted proteins | sample UWRJL184509B5_FD_179922 | JGI IMG/M metagenome (GOLD analysis project Ga0247781, IMG submission 179922) | Plant litter microbial communities from Arlington Agricultural Research Station in Wisconsin, United States - UWRJ-L184-509B-5 | ecosystem: Environmental > Terrestrial > Plant litter >...
TCCTCCGGCAAGTTCTGAGTCCTCATGATCCATTCGTCCAGGATCAGGGACGGGTCTATGGCCTCGATGGGCGGCATCCTCTTGACGACAAAGTCGATTGTCAAATCGTCTCTAGGCATGGCTGTTAACAACCTGCGGCCTGCGCTTGGACTGCGCGAAGTAGGGTGGACGAGAACGTCAAGTGTGACGTGCCCCGCGTCCTCAGAAAAGTGGAAGTGGTAGGAGACGCGTTTAGGGTGGAAGTGGATGGGGTGCACTGTGGGTAGTGTAGATGAGAAGCCCCACACTCCAAGTCAAAATCGACCTCGAGAGAGCGAGAGGGCAAATGAAGAAGCAGATGCTTTGCTCAAAGTGAGAATAACGAGAGATGAGATAAAAAACCTAGAACGGCAACGTGATTGAGATGACGGATGCAGTGCCCTCAAGAAATGAGTTAAAGACAGCTGGGTATTCCGTACTTCGGCTTTGGTTTCTCGTTTCTCCTTCCAGCGCAACACTGCAGCAATGGAAATGGCGGGGGCGATGGGTGCAAGGACGAAGGGACTCTGGAGGTTGTGACGACGAACAGTATCAAGTAATCTGCAGACGGCTCACCTCGCGCAATTTGCTGAAAAGGAAAAATATCCGTTCAACCCCCTGCAAGTCGTTAGGTAACGAGAAATAAAAAATATCAGACAGTTGCCCCGTAGTAGCTTCCAAAACTGAGAGACGGGGTGCTTTCGCTTCCTGTGGGGAGAGTGAGGGATGGCATCAGCTTCTGTTTTTGCTTTTCGAGCTCCAGGAGAGGACAAAAGTTGCAAAACCAAAAGGCTCCAGTCAGAGCCCCAATAAAAAACCCGCTTGCTCCTGCCTTGCACTAACGCAACCCAGGCCGAGAGTGACAAAGCTAGTGCAGTGCAGCTGGGCAGAAAGGCTAATCCTAGTTAGGAATAGTGGGTTCGAGACCCGATGGATCGCCACGCCAAAAACGAGTGCTGAACCGTGCTGACGAACGGTGCCAGGGGTCCTCTGAATCGGTTCCATCCGAAGCCAGCGTTTTGTGGTGTGGCAATCTCGAATCTCGAACTCGCATCCTAGGCTCAAGTCCCATCATCAGCTGCCGACACCAGAACACAAAATTCAACAACTTTAACGTTATGATATAGGGTTTGCTACGGTTTTCGCTTCAACTCACAGTCGGAGAGGAAGCGGTTGTATTTTTCACCCAAAGAGTTGAGACAAAGCCATCCATCCACCTGCAACGCCGTGCAAGCAACCAAACATTACCTTTGTTTTGTATCACAAATCAACAGTATCACTCTCTCAGAGGCTGGAAGAATAGGAAATAGGGTACAACATAAGTTCTCAACTTGGCGCCGCGCAAAGGAAAGCTACAAGCCCCTACGGTGACCTGGCCAAATAAAATAAAATGAATATGACGGGTCCCGACGCCTACAGATACAAGCCTCCCAAGCCGAACTATCTCCCCCATGGCGTCGATACGGACGAGCCCATCGTGGAGACGTACAACATGGACATGGACAAGGCATCCGACCGGGAAAACGCCATCTTCTTCAACAAGATGAAGCGCGCGGCGCAGGAGTACAACATCGTCGCACCAAAGGGCACCACCATCTCCTACCACGCCAACCCAGAGATGGAGAAACATCACTTTGGCCAAACCCATCCCATGAAGCCGTGGCGTCTGACTCTCACCAAATCTCTCGTCACGGCCTATGGCATGCCCTTTGCCATGGATAACTACAACACCCGCGCCGCCACATACGAGGAGCTCGAATCGTTTCACGCCAGCGACTACCTCGACTATCTTGGCACCGCCCCGTCCGAGGACCAACCCCGGGACCAAGACAACCCTGACAAGGAAGAAGTCAGATTCAACCTCGGCGGCAGCGACTGTCCCCTCTTCCACGGTCTCTACGACTACTGCTCCATGTCGGGCGGCTGCTCGCTCGACGCAGCCCGTAAGATCTGCAACAAACAATCCGACATCGCCATCGCCTGGGGCGGCGGTCTCCACCACGCCAAACGCTCCGAAGCCTCGGGCTTCTGCTACATCAACGACATCGTCCTAGCCATCCTCCAGCTCCTCCGCTGCTACCCCAGGGTCCTCTACATCGACATCGACGTGCACCACGGCGACGGCGTAGAAGAAGCCTTCTTCTCCACCGACCGCGTCATGACGGTCTCCTTCCACAAGTACCAGCCCGAGGTCTTCTTCCCCGGCACAGGCGGGCTTGAAGACAACGGGCCCAAATCCGAGCACAATGCCGGCGCCCACCACGCCATCAACGTCCCCCTCAACGACGGCATCACCGACGAGCAGTACGAATCCCTCTTCAACAACATCATCGGCAAAGTCAACGAGCACTTCCGCCCCAGCGTCATCGCCCTGCAATGCGGCGCCGACTCCCTAGCAGGCGACCGACTAGGCCGCTTCAACCTGCAGGTCCAAGGCCACGGCGCCTGCGTAGCCTTCTGCAAGAAATTCAACATCCCCATGATCATCTTCGGCGGAGGCGGCTACACGCCCCGCAACGTCGCCCGCGCCTGGGCCTACGAAACCGCCATCGCCATCGACTGCCAAGATAAAATCCCGTCTCTAATCCCCGAGCACACCCCCTGGAGGGAACACTTCCAGCACGACACGCTGTTTCCCACGCTAGAGATGATCTTGGGCGAGCCCAGGGCGAATCGGAACACGCAGAAGCGACTTCAAGAGATCATTCAGCACGTTCATGAGCAGCTCAGGTTTGTGAATCATGCGCCTAGTGTGCAGAGCAGTATCATCCCGCCGGATTTGGGTGGCATACGCGACGATGTTGAGGCGAGGCTGAGGGAGGAGGCGGCCGAGCGGGATCAGGAGGGGTTGAGGAAGATTAGGGAGGAGGGGGTTGGTGTGGGGGGTGAGTTTCATTCTTCTTAGGGGGGAAAGAGGATGGGCGAGGATGAGGATTTGGAGATGGGCGATAAGAGTGAGGAATGCATTTTTGTAAAGACAGGGAAGAATGATGTGGTATTGGACTTTTGGTTGGATGGGTTAGGATGGTGTTGGTATGGACTTGCAGAGACAGAGGAAGGTAAAGGGAAAGGAGACCAGCGATGGGGGTTTCTATTTCTCTTATTTCCCTTCTAGCGGCGTCCTTTGGTTTGGAGTACAGGTGGGTGGACATTTTGTTTGGTCATGGTATTCACTTTTACAAAGGTATTTTGATGGATTAGATACCAGTTATTTTTTTTCCCCTTTCCTTTCCTTGTCACTTACTTGACCTTGTTCATTTTTGGTGTTTCTGGGCATACCATTCCACTGTAAATAATGTAAGGAGGCTACTTCACATGAATGTATAAACCACAAACAAGGCCCCTGGTAAGTGGTTTGAGATGTTTATTTATACCTTGTAGCTACTTTGTTCTAGGTCCTAAAAGCGATTTAAAAAGTTGGAAGTCCATTAAGATAAATGTAGCGAGGTGGTATGTTTTAAATGGTGATTTTAATCATACAATTGTGTATTGTAACAAACCAGGGCTCCTGCCAGAGAGGAATTTGGTGGACTTTCAACCGGGATAGCCACCTACGTTATATAGTATGAGCTTTTCTAGCAGTTCCTATCGCAAAGTTACCTCCCCCAGTTTGTTATACTACACCATTCCACGGTAAATAGTACGAGGTAGTTACTTGTTTATATAAGGCAAATAGTTTGTAAATGACTTTTAATAATCGTTTTTAAAAGGTTAAAACAGTGAAAAGCAAGGTAGTTATAAGAAAGTGATATTTGACGCATAAAAGTTCACGAACAAGGCTCCTAGCAAGTAATAGCCCTTTAATAATATTTACCGTAATATAATGTATAAAACAAACTCCGGCAGAGGTGTATAAGTGGTAATAAAGCATTAGAACTAAATAAATACACATTAGTATATTTTAAATAGTACACATTGGGTACTTTCTACTACTAGATATTAAGGACTGTAAATACGTATATGAGGGCAAATAGTACACTTTGCTTACTTCCTACCGCTGGTTACCAAGGACCATAAATACGTATATGAGGGGAGTTCGTAGGCCCTTAATTGATGATTCAAGGACGTTGGATGATGTTGATAAGGCCTCCCGTTGTACTATTTACCGCAAATGGTGGACGGTATTACGGTATCTTGAAACCTAACTGATTTCAGGTTGGCATATTTGGTCTTTTACGGAAGTATATAATGTTGTTATGCTGGGTTTTTTTTTTACCTCATACCTAACCTCCCATGTTGAAATAGCATCAAATCAGCGAGCAGGCTTTGTCCAAAATTCAATATCATTTCCTTGAATAAGCACCTACTCAAAAAAAACATTTGCTATGCTCGCTAGTAAAACCTGAAAGAAATGATCCCATCCAAGCGTATATACATAATCCAATCCAATCCATATCATTCCTTCCTTCCTTCCTTCCTTCCATGCATATTCGTACCAATCCTCGCCACAGTCTGAACTCAACTGTCCGGTTCCTATTCTTCGTTATCGTGTATTGTCGTTGCTAAATCTATTAGCGGCCAGCCCGAATCCAATCCGTAATATCGGGTGAGCGCAAATGGAGTCAAAATATCATAGATCATCGTCAAACCAGTGACGGTGATTCGTGGGGCGTCGCGTGATACATAGTACCGTGTGTTGCAAATTGTATCTGCCTCTTCCCATAGAGAAATACACCATTCCACAATAAATAGTGCGCATTCGGTGCTCCCGCCACTGGATATCAAGGACAATAAATGTGGATATCAGGGAATTCTGCAGTCCCTTGATCCATAATTCAAGGGCGTTGAAGAATGTTGACAAGGCCCCCGTTTGTACTCGCGTTGTACTATTTACCGTAGAATGGTGCGACCCTCAATTACTCCCACCCAGGAGTCAGAAAATTGGTATGCACAACGGCCGTCTCAGCCTCATGCTCCAACAATTGCCTCTTGATCCGCTTAGCCTTGACCGAAACAAAGATGACCAAGGCAATTCCCACCGCCATCCCCATCGACAAGAGCAAAACGTTGACGGGTATCGGGTTTCCATTAAAGGTAATATGGAACAGATAATCCAACCCAGACTGGGAGAAATTGAACAGCCCAGACAGGCAGATGATGGTTCCGTAAACCGTGCCGAAGGTGCGGAAGCCAAACACTTTGGCGCTGTAATCGGACACGGCGGTGTAGTAGAATGGGCGATAGAGCACAAAGAGGCAAATGTTGGCGTATCCAGCCCATGTCTCGGGGATGATGCCAAAGAGACCAATGGAGGTGGCACATGCCACGAGGACCGAGAGAACAGTGACGGTGCTTGTATGGTCAAGGATGCCACCGATAAAGGGAATCGAAATGATACCGCCCAGTGGAAGGGCGAGGTCGAAGAAGTTGTTGAGTACGACAGCCTCATCCTTAGAGCCCAAGATCGCCTCGTATTGAACGCGGATGGTGGCGACAAAGTAGTTGATTCGTGTCATTTGGATGACTATTAAACGGTTAGCCAAGTGAATAAAGTTTGAGAGTGTGGCAACCAAACTTACCAGTAAACAAGCAAATTAGAATGAACCAAGGCGACTTGATCTGCTCCCAGGCGGTATATTGGTGCATTACACCCCAAACACCCGATATCTCATTCTTCCGCTCTTCCCGCTTGGCTTGCTTATCGGCCTTTGTCGTTCCAAGCAGCTCCTGAACACCCGAGACAACTTCGGCATGATGTTGGCGTTCTTCCTCGCGTAGCAGAGCGGTATGTTCATCGATCTGGTCATAAGGTTGCGGTTCACCAAATGGCTCTTCAATCTCCTCCACCAACTCTCCCACAGTCTTGTACGACTGGGCCGGCATCAACGTAAGCTGCAAAACAACAATAGCAACCGGAACAATCAGATACCCAAGGAAAAACTTCCGATGTCCAAAACTCCCTTCGCTCCTCTCATAAATCACCCGGTAAACGAGAAACAACGCACTCGATGCGTCAAAAGCACCAGTAAGAAGAGCGAGAATCAACCCGGAATTCCGAGGAAAAGCATTCGACAACTGAAAGCTCGAAATATAAGTGAAGGGGCCGCCCAATGCAAGAAAGAGGTAGCCAAAGAGGAGGCCGTCAAAGGGCAAAATGTTCTCAAAGGCCATCAGGAGGGCTCCGAGAGTCAAAAACACACTGCCCAGTAACCCGCAAACCCGCGGACCATAGTGGTCGAGGATAGCGCCGATGGGCAATGCAGCGACGTTTGTGGCAACGGCAGCCACAGTGAACATAAGGTTGAGGTGAATCTCGACGCACGTTTCTTCGGCCGTTGGGTCATCTGGCGCTGCGCATGTTTCTCGGTAGGCGCCCTCCTTTTTCAGGACGGGCTTGATGGCGGCGTATCCGAAGACGACTCCTGCCGCGAAGAGGCAGTATATTACTGTTGCGGCGACTTGAACTATATGGGAAGGGGGTGATAAGCGCTTATTCTCACTTACGGGAGATATAATGAGAGGATTGTATGAGAAATGGTGTTACGTACGCACTCGCTTCCACTTGGGTACCTCAAAGGCACCTACAGCATGGACGCTGTCCAGAGTTGGAGGATCCCATTCTTGAGGAATCGGGTTGAAGCTCAACTTCCGCGCGCGGGCCGAGGCATCGGAACTTCTTCTGGACCTCTGATCGGTGGGAAGGATAGCGAATGTCTCGAGTGAAGAGACGCGATTTAGAGACATTTCTGGGGCCAGAGTCTGTGATGATGTCTTGAGATGGTGGAGGGATGTGAGAGAGAGGGTAAGGTTGTTCTCTCGCTCCACGAGTCACAGAAAGTCCAACGGTCTGGAGCTTCTGATTCGTCAATGGGCTAACGGGAAGCTAGAGACGTGATACGAAGCTTTCCGTTGTGGCGTCGTGAGATAAGGTTCGTCGTCTTCCAGGAGGGGGGGTTATCGGAGGTGTGGTCTCGAGACGCCAAGCTGATAAACAGTGACGCAGTACACACACTCAGAGAGGGGAGAGGGGTCGAGGCCGATGGGAGGCCGGAGTATATAGACAAAAAGCAGTATCCTAGAAGACGCTGAAAGTGAAGAGGAGGTGAAGAGAGAAGCTTGATAAAACCTTAAGAGAAACAAGAGAACCTCAAGCGGGGTTGAGCCCGGGTTCCCGTACCTTTGTGCAGTCCGTTGCAGCTGCCTTTGACCACGAGCAAGTCCACTGTTGATTCTCGATGCAAGGATCCAGCTTTCTCGGGATACCAGACTAGTCCATTCCAGAGTGGGGCCTTGATGTCTGCTCTTTCCCCTTTTCTGCTGTTTTCCCTAGCCCAGCTTTTATGTCTTGCTTTTAGCTTGAGTTGAACCTACTGTGTTGAAGCTTCCCGGTTTTAGCTTCCCCGAAGGCCGGTGAACTTGAGCCCTTTGAGTTTGAGGTCTGGACAATTCCGTGATAAATCTCTGATCTCCGTCTCTTTGCCTTTGATGGCGCCATGAACTGCTCCTCATTCAATGGCACCTCAGATCCCGTTCCCCAACCCCGCTGAACTCTACTACTGTGTAAATGCACAAGGCAGCATGCATAGAAACCAAGGTATGCAAGGCTGCAGAGGATGCCGAGAAAACAACTCCGATTGGCGGAGTCTTCGAAGCATGTCTTGAAGACTTATAAGCGAGACATGGTTCTCCAATGATATGGAAAAGAATGGCTAGTCAACAAGTGCGGAATATTGGCCTAAATTTTCTGAATGACCGATGACTTGCATTGGGCTCCATCACCGTTGCTTGGCTCCGGGAGACGGGCCTTGAAATATTTTCGCGTCCGGTGCAGATGTTGACGGATAGCGGCCAACTCCGGAGGTATCCATCCTCGGCATCGGGAACCCAGACGGCTACTATCCACATTCCAACTTGATATCGACCATCAAATATGACAACAATGATCAACACCACCTCTCCGCGTCAACTCGTTCGCTTTCCAAAAGCTCATCAAAAAGATCGGACTCTGGAATTTCACGACGGGGAAATCCTTCAAGGGTCTCTTGTTCCGCCCGTTTATGTCCGACCTGACCATCAATTACGCCGTACACGTACTTTTGGCGGTAAAATCAAGCAATGGAATCCTCCTCCCAGAGTTCTCCACATTCATCACGACTGCTGCTCCCCAATATCTAAAGTCCAAGCTGAATGGAGTGTCGAGGTGAAGAGGATGGAATCAACCACAAATCTGCACAAGCTCGAAGTACAGACCATAGCAAGCCTGGAAAATCTACTATGGCTGTCCTCCAAGGTCACACAGCATGCGAATCGCGGATCACCAGTTCGATTTCATCATCGAAACCCCGATTGAGAGGAAGGGAGTCAGCGAAACATGATCCTGATTGGTCCGAAATTCGACCGTTACACCATCATCTCGTCCTCCATCTTCCTCAATACGTACCCAGGTGGCAACAAACCGAGCTGACGAGAGTGGTCACGGTCTAAGGGAGGCAAGGAACAAGCGATGGAATCTATCCCGGCTGAGTCCCAAAATGAGTCCGAGATATTGACGCCGTTGACTTTTCTCCATCTTCTCAAGAAGATGCAGTTTGCAGAAAAACCTCATGGATCCGAGTTGAAGTGTCCGAGGAGGTTTTGACAGGTGACTACTGAAGCGAAACAGCGTGCCTTGTTCAACAAGCATTGACCTCGCTCAATCCGATTCATACCCCGCCATTGTCTTGCGGGCTTCAAGGGTATTGAAGCTATCCACCACATCAGTAGCGTGGGATTGCGGAACACGCTGAACTGTGCTCACTGACCTGACTGCGGGGATCCAAGAGAGCGTCTTTTGCGCCCCCAAGCTGCATGCATTGCCAGTGCACCGTAAACGCGTGCCCAATACGGAAGAATGCGCAAATTGCCCTGATGCCGGCAGACTCGACGCAAGACACACGGCGTCATCTCATATCGGCCGGAAAGGAATCGAAAAGCATCGACTAGTTGTAATATCCATGATGGAGGCGTCGCAATGGGGGCTATTCTGCTGTGGCCGGCTTGATTTCCATGCACCTATCCAATGCCGAGGACCGCAACCGCCGGCCACACCAGACAAGTGCTTGGTAGTCCTTGTGTACGGCGCTTGCAGGCCGATTTCAATGGTCAACGGCCAGGCTGGGGCCTCCACAGCTCTTCTAGCCCTCCAAGCCGTGTAAGCGCCCACGGGATGAGGCCAATCACGGTTGCCATCCCCCAAGCTTCTCACTGTTTCTGCGTACAGTGCATCACTCCAAGTGCCGCCGTCGTTCAACTTGAAGGTGGGACGGGACCTCCCCCTTGTCCCCTTGTCCCCCTGCCCGCTCCCGCCGCCCATGTCATGTCAGGTCGCAGTGGCAGCGTAAGGCCTGCGTATCTGGCCGCATATTGACCTCCCCTTCCCGTGCCTGTGCTTGGGCTGGGCCTCGCCTGGCTTCGTCCAACACTTGACGTTTTTTTGTTTCATCTTCTTTGCTTGCCTTGCCTCGTCTTGCCCTCCAAAGAGCTTCACTTTTGCGCCTGTTGTGTCGACAGCCAGTCAGTTGTCATAATCACCGTCATCGATCATCGCGCCGAGTGTGCTGAGAAGAGGGGTTTCGCTTGTCCGCTGAAGAAAGTCTTGGCAACGACGACGCTCTTCCCGACCCCGCGCACTGCCTGTTCTTTGTTCCATCCTGGCCTCCCCCTTTTGCCAAAGACACCGACACCACCATTGTGTGAGGCTCCAAAAATAACCACCAGTGTGCTGTGCGTCATTCCGCCTGCATCAACCACCACCGTCGCTTTCGCAGCGCTGTTCTGGGTTTCAGTCCGTTGATCGCCAGCCTGACGGCGCTGCTACAATGGCGACCCGATCTCGAGATGTTCCCGACGACGAGCTCTTTATGAGCCGGCCGGGCCCTGGCGCCGAGGACTGTGATAGTCCGACCATCGAGCCCCTGAGGATATTCAAACCCGCAAGCCCAACGCCGGCCTCCGATCGCTTCAGGTACCCGACCCCGCCGTCTGCCTCAGCAGCGTCGTCGTCCTCGTCCAAGCCCGCCGTCGCATCTCTGCCTCCGTTGCCATCGTTCCCGCTTCCGCCGTTTGCCTCTAGCTCTGCCGCGCCTCTCCCCTACCCAGAGGATAGCCAGCCCAAGCCCAAGCCATCGTCAAGGCCTTCGCAGCTCCCTTACCCGGACGATCAGCGCAGACCTTCGCCTGCAGTCAACAGGATATATACAAGCTCGCCGGCAGGGTCCTCCAGCTCCCAGGGCCGGGCTGATACCTCCCCTCGGCTGAACATGAGCCCCATTGAAAAGAAGCCTGGTTTCACCGAGAGACGTGGGACGGGCCCTAAGCCTCTCCAGAGCCCCGATACTGATGATGATAAAGATGAGCTGTTTGCGCGGCCGATAAGACCAGCAGCTGCACCTGCCCCAGCGGCGGCAACTGGCCCCGCCACCAAGATATCCAACGCCTATCAACAAAAGCCCTACTATCCTCCCCCAGGTCGCCAGAACTCGGGCTCCCAGCAGAGCCAATCCAATATCAACCGCTTTTCGTCCACGGCCTCAACTTCGACAACCCGTGCGAGCCGCGGGTCCCCCCCTCCTCCAGAGACCCCCATCCTGGAGCCTGGCTCGATACCCGGGGGAGGAATCGAGGCCCGATATGCGGCCGCGGGCATTTCTGGAACCGCAACACTCACCAGTCTTCAAGCTTCTAGCGCGAGTGCTGCGGCCCAGTCCCGGCTGGCGCAATATGGAGGTCAACGTCCACAGGCCGCCCAGCCTCAGCCGACTCGCCCCTGGACGCCGACTGAGTCTCCCGACCAGCAGCCTTTCGGGCCTCCCACCGTCTACCAAGGAGGCGAGGTGGTCTCGACTCCGACACCACCCCAGCAAAACTCCTTCAATCTTCCGCCAAACCCAAACCCAGCATCGTCGGCAGCCCCGGCTGGTTCCAGTCTCCAGGTGAGCGTCCTGGAGCAGGATTTCGCGCGCATGCAAGCTTCCACGCCGCCACCTGCATACAGCAGTGTGACTTCCACCACCGGGTCGTCATATCCTAACGAAAAGGGACGGCCGGGTCAAGCAAGCTCCAGCTCCAATGCGAATTCTACTCCAAACGCAGCCCCACAGCAAAATACTGCGCACCCATCGAGCCAGAACTCTCAGCAAGCTCAAGCACATCCCGCGGCTACATCCTCCATCCACAAACCAAAGCCGGTTGCGGCGGCGGCGGCTGCTGCGACTGCTGCTGCTGCTGTTACACCCGCGCAGCATCCCGGCCATCCAGCTTTCGCCAACGAGAACAAGTTGGAGCCGACTCAGAACGGACAACCCGGCGGCTTAACACATACACCTTCC
>Ga0247781_1000594_pt1 | contig 11305 bp, 5 predicted proteins | sample UWRJL184509B5_FD_179922 | JGI IMG/M metagenome (GOLD analysis project Ga0247781, IMG submission 179922) | Plant litter microbial communities from Arlington Agricultural Research Station in Wisconsin, United States - UWRJ-L184-509B-5 | ecosystem: Environmental > Terrestrial > Plant litter >...
TCCACGCAGCCGCTCCGCGGCTGCATCCGTGGATCTGCACAGCCAAGAACGCCAGACTCCACCGCCAACCTCGTATTCAGTCAGCCAACCTCGCTTCGCAGAAGCGAGTGTGGCCAATGCACTCCGTGCACTGGCCACCCTCACGGCTATAATAACACGGCTTCCACTCTCGAAGATAGAAAGAATTAATCACCTTTAACACACACTGCTTTCTAATGCCTTGACCCCTTTTGCTTTTTAACATACTTATTATAACGAGCAGTTTTTCGAAGAAGAAGGAAAGGTCAGGTTTATTAGAGCTTTACTAGATAGAGTAGCCACTTACTAATATAAACCTTATATGAAGATAATTAATAACCTCTCTGTAAATAAAGTATAAAAGGAAGCCCTTGAGATTTAGGCCCTTTTTAACGATTTTAACGTCTTTATTAACTAACTCTAAACTAAGTTTAGAGAGCTAAATGCCTTAAAACGGGTTAAGTAACGCCTTATAGCTTTAAGGTAGATATCTTTAGTTTTTAAATTCTCTACGTGCTTTAAGTTAAAAGCTGTAAAGATTAAACTTAGTTAAGAAGCTCTGGTAATGCTGTTTTAGAGTGGTTTAAAGGAACACGTTACTGGAGACCTTTACTAGGAAGACTGTCTAGATTACCTTTAGGAGTTAGTTAAAATGGTTATTAAGGCTAATAATTGGTATTATAATTACTATTATTAGAAGAACTTTTAGATGGAACGAACTCCCTATTAGCTAAGTAAATTAAAGAAGGGGAATTAATTAACTGTAACGGGTTACCATCCCAGGTTAATGGACATTAGTATAGTAAACTGTTAAAACTAACCTAACTGTGATAAGCCTTAACGATAATAGTAATAGAAGCAGTTTAAGGACCTGTCACAGGTTTAATACTTTAACTACAGTAAAAAAGGCTATATAGTATAGTAGTGTATATTATTAAAGTAAGTTAATTAGAAGCCTGTCCTTAAAGGAGGAAAATATGTTAAGTTCAGTTTAGGAGACATTTATGTTAAGATGGTAGGTAACGAAGAAAACTGCACCTGGATAGATAAGTGTAACATAGGAGATAAGGAAGAAGAAGAACCTTAAGATGTAGTGTACTTAATCTTTAAAGGTGTTTTAAAAGAGTCAGCTATAGAGGTGTAAGTCGTTACAGACTAACTTTAAGGTGGAAACTTAGAATTATTAAAGGTGTAGGTTACAGAAGACTAACTTTAGGAAAAGATGTTCTAATTAGCTATTACAGGTCTTAAAAACCTTACCTTATAAACTTAAGAATTAAGGAAGTTTAGGAAAGACCCTAACTTAAACCTTACTAAGATAGTAAAGGGAGTTGAAAAATTAGCCCTCCTGGCCACTTAAATGGTGAAATAAGCCCTAGAAGGTGAAAAAGAGTAAGTAGAAAGAGTTAAGTTAGAAAAACAAAAGTTCTTTTTAACTATACCCTTTAAGACTTTTAAACATTTTAAGTATGTTAAGTGGATCAGCACCCTCACTTCTTTAAAAGAAGGACAGCTTAAATGGCTGCTTTATATTAAAGCTGGTGTGTTTTAAACTAGTACTTTAAAGGTCCCCTAAGAAGGTATAAAATAAGCATATTAATAGAGAATTTAGGAATTAAAGGAAAGATATTAAAAGCTGGTAGATGAAATAGAAGACCTGTAAGTTAAAGGCTTTACTGTGACGTTTAAAGATAGAGTAGTAGAGATTAGGTTATAACTTTATAACAGAGTTTACTTTACTAATTAACTTAAATACTAACTTATTAAGGAAGATTATTTTATAGAAGAATAAGCTAGGTTGTTATTACCTGAGTTTTAAGAAGAGGTTTAGGAGAAATAATAAACTTAAAGGTAAGTGGAAGAAGAGAAGAAATAAGGCGTTACTTTACCTGTTCCGTACTTTATAACTGTAATACTTATAATTAACATTAATTACTTTAATTATAAGGATATATTATAGATTAACTGTGTGTATAATAACTGTACCTTTAACTAGTATAATGGATTTAAGGCTCTTTATAACCACTTCCTTAATATATAAAGGTGGGATTATATAATTATAAGGATAGAGTTGGAACTAGCCTATTATTAAGTCTTTTACTCCTTAATAAGAGAGTTTGGTAATAAATAGAAGGTTACTGTAATTAATTAGGCTCCTGTTACATGTTAGTAAGGAGGGGTACTTAATAACTACCTAGCTGTAACGTGCTTATTACACCTTAAAGGGAAAGTTAGGGAGTGGTAAAAGTAAGAGGATTATTAATAGATTTAAGAGTAAAAAGATGTTACTGTGATTTAATCCTGTAAAGTGTATTATTAACTTATTAAGGATTTTAGAAACATTAAACTATTTAAAGTTAATTAAACGTTAAGGTGTGAAAATTTAAGAAAGATTAATTACTAGGTTTATTAAAGTTATCTGTTTTTCTAAAAGGAATTGGGAAAAGGTTATAGGCCCTTTAAAAGGGCTGGAAACTAATAATTTGCTAGTTAGTAAAAACCTTAAGAAGAAAAAGAGGTATTTAAAAGTTAGACTAGATAAAACCTTAAAGATAGGTGATTATTATAACTTAAATGTTAAAAGAATATAAGTATTATTTTATTAATGTTAACCTAATAGACGGAAGAGGGAAGCCGTTTAGGGTAAGAGTAGTAATTAATAACGGGAGTGCTTTTAACCTAATACACCCCTTATTTGTTAACTGAAGAAAACTCCTTAATTAAGAGTATAAAAAGGTTATTCCCATTTAAAATAAAGAAGGAGGCTTATATTAGTATAATAACGGTAAAGTTACCTACTATTTACCACTCTTAATTAAAGTGGATAGGGATAAATAATAAGTGGACTTTAACGTTATATTAGTTATAAGGTATAATATAATCTTAAGTTTACCTTAATTAGAGAAGTATAACTTTATGATTAATTAAAGGAGTGGCTACCTTACCTTTAATAAGTCCTTTAATAGCGATTACCGTTTGGAAAAAGTTAAGAAGGCCTTAAACTGCTTTAAAGATACATAAAGCACTTAGAAGCACATTAAACCCTTAAAATTAAATACAGTTTAGGTTAGGTTTATAAAGATAGTTAAAGGATTAAAAAGTCTATTATATTACTTAAATAACAATTTAAAAGGTAAAAAGAAATAGGAAGCTGATTTACAGATAAGTAAGGAAGTTAACTTATTTAAAGTACCTGTGGAATATAAGAGGTTTACCCTGTTTTGAAAAAAGATACTATAACTACTGGAATATAAACTGTAGGATTATAAAATTAAATTAAAGCCAGGAGTAAAACTTTAAAACTTCCAGCTTTACTATTTAAACCTTTAGCAGGCCGAAGCCTTAAGGGAGTACGTTAATAAAAACTTAAAAAACAGGTTTATTATGGAATCCTAGTCCTTAATAAGGTACCTAATGTTATTCGTTTTAAGGAAGGGAGACGGTAAGTTACGTATAGTTATTAACTATTAGACTTTAAATAAGGATACAATTAAAAATCGTTACTTATTACCACTTATTACGGAAATGTAAGAATAGATTATTAAGGTAAACTAGTTCTTTAGCCTTGATTTCCCTATAAGGTTTAACTATATTAGAGTGAAGGAAGAGGATAAGTATTATTAATACTATATTATATTAATAAGATTAATAAATACCCCTGTAACTTTTTAAGGTCTTATTAACAGTATTCTCCGCCCCTTCCTTAATAAGTTTATCTTTATATATTTAAATAATATTTTAGTTTATTTTAAAACTTTAAAAGAATATTAAAAATATATATAATAGGTTTTAATAGCTTTTAAAAAGGTAAAGCTAATAGTGAACTTAAAAAAAGCTATTTTTATATTTAAGAATTAAATTATCTGGAGTTTAAAGTAACCCTTAGGAAGCTTAAGATGTAAAAGGAGAAAATAAAGGTAGTTAGGGACTGGCCTACTTTAAAGAACTAAATAGAGTTATAAACCTTTATTAGTTTTATAAATTTTTATTAATATTTTATTAAATACTTTATAAAGATTCTAAAACCACTATATAAGCTTACAGGGATAGGTAAACTGTTTAAGTAGATTAATAAACAGTAAAAGGCGTTTAAAGACTTTAAGCACACCTTTATTACAGTATTAGTCCTAACTCTCCCTAATTTCTTAAAGCCTTTTTAAGTTAAGACAGACTCTTTAGAATTTATAATTAGTAGAGAACTTAGTTAAATCTAAGATGATGGGAAATGCCACTTAATTACCTTCCTGTTAAAAGGGATTTACAGTTTAGTTTTAAAATACTTAATTTATAATAAAGAAGTAATAGTGATTATTTAATACTTTACTAAGTGGGCACTATACTTAAATGGTATAAAGGAACTAGTTTAAGTCTTTTTAAATTATAATAACCTCTAATACTTCTTAATAAAGGAGCTTAGTTTATAATAAGTATAGTAAGTAGAGTTAATAGCCTTATTCCACTTTTAAATCCATTACGTTAAAGGAAAAGATAATAAGTAAGTAAATGCTCTTAATTAAAAATAGGATTATAAAGATGCTAATCTGGTCCTAACCTTAATTACTATGTTTAATAAAGTAAAGAACGGCACGTTAAAGTATACGTTATAAGTGTTAGATAATTAAATGTTAGAATAAATTATTAATGTCTATATAAACTTATAAATAAAGTATAACATTTATTAGTAATAATAGGACTTTTAAGTAAGAAGGTTAATAGAAGGGACTTATAAGTATAAATACCCTTTAGGAGACTTCTTAGGGTATATGTAAGACTGTGGAAAGGAGTGCCTAATGTATCTAAATTATAATAAAACTAGTTATTAACTAGGATAGCTGTTAAAAGGTGTAAATGGCATACTTAAACTAAGAGTAAAGCTTTAATATTAAGAAAAACTGTATATTTATAATTTAAATAAGTGGAAGGAGTACGTCTAGCAGGTTTATAAGTCTTAACTTAAAGGATATATAGGCTGGGTTAAGACTTTTACACAGGTTTAGTAAGTGTACACCTTCCTAGGAATAAAGAAGCTGGTTAAGGAGGTGGTTAATAACTGTAACGTTTATTACTGGAAGCAGAATTAACGTTATAAGCTTTATAGGCTTTTTAAACCACTTCCTGTATTACAGGCTTTATAGAGTTTTATCTTACTTAACTTTATCACTGGGATTTTAAAGTCTAAAGACCCTGTTATAAGAGTTACTTATAATTAAATCCTTATAATAGTTAACAGATTAATAAAATAGGCTTACTTTCTGTTAACTTTAAAGGATATAATAACGGAGTAACTCACTTATGTTTTTAAGAAAAAGGTAGTTTTATAACGCTTTTAGCCAGATAATATCGTTACGGATTAAAATAAGCTAATTATGTTAAAGTTTTAATAAAGATTAATGTAAAGAATAAGTGTGAGAAGTAAGCTTTTAATAACCTTCTACCTATAAATAAATAGTTAAATAAAGTGAGTTAATTAAATACTTATAATGTATCTTTAAACCTACGTTAATTTCAAATAAGATAATTAATTTAAGCTGTTACTAATAATACAGATAACTTATAATATAACGTTAATTAAGTTAATAAGTATATCACTGTTCTTCACTAATTATAGTAAAAAGCCTAAGCTTTATTAAAGCCTGCTTATTAACACCCCCTAAGTTACAGTTTATATAAACTGGATGTAAGAACTGCACGATTACCTATAAGCCGAACTTAAGTTTATACGTGAATAATAAAGAAGTTTATTAATAAATATTAAACTAAGTAACTAGTACTTAAAAAAGGACTTTATTATAATGGTGAATAAGTTAAGGGATTAACTTTTTAAAAGGGGGATTACATTTATCTTTTTTTATAAAACTTATATTTGAAATAACTTAGTAAAAAGCTCGACTTTAAAAGGTATAAACTGTTTTAAATTAAAAAAAAGGTTATTACCTTTAATTATAAACTAGACTTACCTACTAGTATAAGGGTGTGGATTAAGGTTTTTCACGTCTCACTTTTAAAACCCGCCTTAAAGGGAGTTCCTTTAAAAAAGAAGATTAAGATTGACGTTAATAAGGATAAGTATAACGTTAAGGAAGTTATAGATTTACGAAAGGGAAAGAACACGTTTAAATATCTTATTAAGTGGTTAGACTACAGCTTTAAAAGTAACTTATAAAAACCAGTTAAAAATCTTAAATGCCTAGAATTAATTATAAAGTTTTACTGAAAGAATCTAAACTAATTAAAACTAACGATAAGAATTAAAAATAAAATAAGATTTAACATTTAAATTACTGTATTAAAGAGTAAGACCACTGTGGGATTTAAAGCCTAAAAAGCAGTAGGAAACTCTTTAATAAGTATAGAAGGATATTTGTTAAAACCCTTAGCCGTGGGTTGTAAAAACCCCAGACTTAATAAGGAGGCCAGGCCTTTAAAGCTCCTAGTGGGCTTTATATGAGAATAGTGTGTGGTGGAAGAGTGTGCCTGTAAGAGAGAGCACTGTTAAAAAAAGGAAGTTAGTAAAGAAAAATAATAAAAAAGTCACCTTAGACCCTCCAGCCCTAAGGGGCGAGGATTTAAAGTGACAGAAGACCCTTATAGGACTTAAACCTATAACCTCTTATTAAAGGAAGTAAGCGTGCCACCACTGTGTTAAAGGGCTGTTTTCATTTATTAAAGAAAGGAAGTTATAAATTAAATTATAAAGTAACTACTTATTATAAAGACCCTGTTAAGAAGTTCCCTTAATTAAAAGACTTTATATCTTTAGGAGGGGCGTCTAACCTAGCCTCTTTACTCTCCTGGAACTTTAATCACTCCACTTTACAGCTAAACGCTTTCGCAGCCTAGTCCTTAAGATAAGAACGCTACTTATAAAGGCGTATTAAACGTATTAATACCTTTTAAAGCTTAATAGTGGCCTTATAAAATTATTAAATAACAGACTTAACTTATAAGTTAAGGTCCTACTTTTTAATAAGGAGAGCCTTTAACTTTACCTTACTAACACTAAAAGTGTCATATTAGGAAGGCCAGTACCTCTTTAAATAGTAATTATAATTATCAGATCGGTTTAAAACCTAACAGATAAGTAAAGGGTTAGTAGACTTATAAAAAAAATAAGGGGATATTTTACTATTAAACGCGTGTGTGTAGGCTGTTAGGTTTAAATAGCAGTTAATGTTTTTACCCTGTTCCTGTTTTAAGACCTGGGAGCTGGATATTTGTTATATAGTGAAGTGGTGAAAGGAGAAACTTACCTTTTAAGTTCTTTATAAGAAAAGAACGTTAAAGAGGGGGAATTATATAACGACCCTATAAGCCGTCACTTAGGCTGGGGCGGCTTGATAAGTCCCCTGTAAAAAGAGCAGTGTGGAGGACGGTGTACACTGTCCGGGTGTACTGGGTTAGGGATGTAAAGACCTAAAGCCCCCACGACTAGTAAGGTGCTGCTTATAGTATGTAAAGTGCTTATATTATAAGTAGGAGAAACCTTACGAACAGAACGCTTACGTAGTGTAGGGTACTTATATAACGAGTACTTACGACGTTATAAGTAAGGTATAAAGTACCTTTTAGTTAGCTAGTATAGATAGTTATAATTATGCTTATAACTATTATAAGGGACTTTGGTTCCTCACGTTAGTATTTAATTATTCATTTATGTCTTACTGTTTAGACTCACCTTTATACATTATAGTGACAGCGACCTATAGTGACATTAAACCCCCGTTTAAGAGTGCTAGCTTAATAAGCCGTCTTCAGAACGCCCCCTACCTGTTAGCGTCCTGCTATACGTTTTGTCTTAACCTACGCCAGTCCTCTCAAGGCCTGTGTCAGGTACAGGTCGTAATATAGGGTTGGCCTGAACAAACACCCCAAGTCACTAATAAAGCCTTTATTTAAACTGGTATAATAGTGTAATAGGGAAGAAACTATAAAAAGAACTACACTTATAGAATGTTACAGTTAGCTTAGAAAGCTAACTCCCAGATTACTAGTCCTTTAATCAGAGGGACATAACGATAACTAACGTAGAAAAACAGATACGTATCTAATATGAAATAAAACCTAATATACGATGGTGCCTAGCATAAAACGGAGCCTAACATAGAATAATAAAGGAAACGCGACTGTAGATTAAGTCATCTTCCTTTGATCGAAGGGCTAAAATGTTACAGAGCTTTTAATAGAAGGTCCTCGTAGTGAAAATCGTCGGATTAATAATTGTTAAAAGAAGCACAGTTTAAAGAACCGCGCAGCGCGGCTCCTTTTTAACAGTGGCACGCGCCAGAGAACGCATCGCTATGTACATAAGCGTTTACAGTAATTGTTAGAAGCGCGGCACTCTGGATTCTGTGGAATTGTAGGGGTTGCAACTGCGTGATTCTATTGCTCCTGTTCTCTCTCTGTGCTTCTGGCTCTGGCTGGAAGCCAGAGGCTTCTTTATAGACTATTCTGCAGGATTCAGGCTTCGTCACTCTGGTGGCTGAGGCTCACTGGTGTACTGGCAGTGCTAGGTATCTAGTCAGCGGAGCTGACTAGATGCCCAGGGCCTCTAAACCCCCTTCTTTCTGACAGTAATATTACATACAGAGCCCAAAAAGAACGACAGAGTTAGCCTGAACAAACGCCCCGAGTCAATAGTTAATTCTATAATAGTGCGAATAAAGGCTATGTTAGCTAGTAAGTTCATACACCCGGAAACGGAACACTACCTGAAGCGGAACAATAGCGCTACACAAAACCCACAAATTTCTACCCCCACAACACAACCATTACTTAGTTAATTAAGTTCAAACTTCAAACATCGGTTTTTATATAGAAGGGTAATATAAAAACAAAGTTTTGGAATTTTAGAATTTTTTTCCATGACGAAATATCAATTTTGAAGTCTTGAAAGTCAACATCTGTTAAGACTTGCATTATATGTATTATGTAAGTAAGATGAATTCTTCTTATATATATTAATACTTTAATACTTTTAAAATAATATTTTACTTTTCCTTTATTTATAATTAAATTGTATAATATATTATATAATTTTAAATATAGAGAAAAAAATAAGTTAAAAATAGTAATATTATTAAACTAAGTAGTAAAAATAAAATAGAAAATGTTTTTAAGGTTTTGTAGTAAATATATTACTATATATAGGTTTCTAAACATATAGCAATTATAGTAATGTTTTTATTAATTGTTTTATATTTATACCTATATTAAAAAACTAATTATATTAATAATAAAATAACTAGGTTATAAATATTTCTCACTTATATATTTCTTACTTCTAAATACATTAATTTAACTATAAATTTATCATTCTTCTTAATATTATTTACTTTAATAATATTATTACTATAAAGTTAATAATTTCTTACATATTTAAAATTATATAATAAATTATACAATTTAATTATAAAAATAAGAAAAGCAACATACTATTTTTAAAGTATTTAAATACTTATTTTTGTAAAAAGACTTTACTTTACTTACGTAATATATATAATGCAAGTCTTAACAGATGTTAACTTTAAAGACTTAAAAACTGATATTTCGTGATGGAAAAAAATTCTAAAATTCCAAAACTTTGTTTTTATATTACCCTTCTATATAAAAACCGATGTTTGAAGTTTAAACTTAATTGACTAAGTAATGGTTGTGTTGTGGGGGTAGGAATTTGTGGGTTTTGTGTAGCGCTATTGTTCCACTTCAGGTAGTGTTCCGTTTCCGGGTGTATGAACTTAATGGTCAGATAACTGGGTTTTAAACAGTCGTGTACAAAAAGATACCTAGAGTATAGTAGGAAAACTGCCCTTCGTCGAGGTACCTATAAGGTATTAAGTCCGCTTTTTTTTCCAACAGCTTAACTAGTGAGAAGTCTAAGGGAGGCCACATGAAAAGGAGTAAGCGAGATGCCCGCCACGACAACCCTAACCCTAAGAGCTCCCTTTTCCGATCTCGACGGGTTCGTTTTGTTGCTGGTCGTTCAAGGCGCAGTGCTACACCAAAGAGGCTTACAAAAACTTAGATAGCCCTGTTCGGCCTGAATTACATACCAAGAACTCCATTAACACCTCTCGGATAGCTCCCAAATAACAAAATGCCAACTGGACTACCCACACGTGTGTATCTACCTAGACGGCGCGGAGAACTGTCGTCCAGTAGTATTTACTTACTCCGGCATCTCTTACACCCAGTCCCCAACGACAACAACCACTGCCAAACTCAGTGCAGCAAGGACATTCCCCATTACCGCCATCCTCCCCCTAACACCCAACGACTTCCCCTCAGTCGTCAACCCCACACCAAAACACCCGCCGCCTCCCCATTGCCCAGCATGGCTCCCCTTATTAGCAGCAACATCAACGCTCCATTCCCCACCTCCCTCGGCCGTCTCTTTGAACTGCGCTTCCATTTTCGCCCCACTGACCAAATCGTACAGCGCCAGATCCCTCGCGGGGTATTTGTCGAGCACGTCCTTCGCCAACTGCATCTTCACCGTCGCCTTCTTGTACATAGTGTACCGATCCACATTCGTCGTCGCCTGCCCCGGCCCTTGACCCTTAGTAAGGTACTCTTCGAACAGAATAGGCTGTGCGGAGACGTTGCTAGCGATGACATGCGTGGCGTTCCACATGGCGAGGTCGCCCAGGGCAGGATAGATGGCCGCGATGGGCGCAACGAGCTGGAGGTTGTGATTGTTGACCTTCCATGACATTGGAACGGGGAGGGACGGGTTCGATGCGGGATCGAGCAGTGCGGTGCGCGCCATGAGCGGGTCGAAGGCGGTGTGGTCGCGGTCGTGGAGCTGGATGGCCAGTGTGACTTTGGACGGGATGGAGAGGGTGATGAGAGGATTTGCGTCGCCGGCGGCGGGGGAGAGCTCGGTGAGGTTAGTGGACAGCCCGGGGAGGGTGGGTGCGTCATCCCAGTTGCGCGGGTTCCAGATCAGTTTGTCGTCTCGCGGGAGGATGATGCCCAGCGGGGCAAGGGAATTCTTGAGGGTCTGGAGGCGCTTGGCACGGTCGAGCTCGACTTGGATGGCGGCCATGCGGAGGGTGGTTGCGCCAAGCGGAGCAAGCAGGCTCCCTGCAAGGGACGGGTTGGGGAGGAGCTCGGTCTTGTTGGCTTGGACTTGCAGGTTAGGGATGAAGGCGCAGCGAAACATAAGTCAGGTGATCAGCTTTTAGACCAACCCCCTTTTAGACCACTGCACTAAAATCGCCACCCCAATACATCACCAACTTCAATTGCCCACAACTTCGTCAATTAGATAGCTACGTCAATACAACTT
>Ga0247781_1000597_pt1 | contig 11291 bp, 5 predicted proteins | sample UWRJL184509B5_FD_179922 | JGI IMG/M metagenome (GOLD analysis project Ga0247781, IMG submission 179922) | Plant litter microbial communities from Arlington Agricultural Research Station in Wisconsin, United States - UWRJ-L184-509B-5 | ecosystem: Environmental > Terrestrial > Plant litter >...
ACAAAGGACGGCTATCTCACCAAATGGAAAATACAAGACTTACCCAAGGACCAATGGCCACAGACCACAAAAAAGAAGCCCAAGAAGCCGCCCGCGCCACCAAAGCGAAAACCCGAGAGAATCCGTTATTCCAGATCCAACCCCAAGAAAGCTAAAGACAAGGAGTTCAAGGGACACGTAGGAAGCATTCTGACAGTCAGGGCTTCACAAGATGGAAAGTTCGTGGTCACAGGAGGCGCAGACAAGCGCCTAGTCGTCCACGACGCAGAAACCCTCACTCCCCTCCGTGCCTTCACCCAGCACAGAGACGCCGTTACGGGCCTTGCCTTCCGCCGCGGCACCAACCAGCTGTTCTCCAGCTCCAAAGATCGGACAATTAAAGTATGGTCTCTCGACGAGCTGGCCTACGTCGAAACCCTCTTTGGCCACCAAGACGAGATTGTCGACATCGATGCTCTCGCACAAGAGCGCTGCGTCAGTGTAGGAGCCCGTGACCGGACTGCGCGGTACTGGAAGGTACCAGAGGAATCGCAGCTCGTATTCCGTGGAGGCGAGAAGAAAACCACCAAAAAAGTCCCTGTCGGATCTGCGGCCCACGAAGGCAGCATGGACAAGGTGGCTCTGATCGACGACGATCTCTTTGTGACAGGCAGTGACAATGGGACGCTCGCTCTCTGGGGAACTCACAGGAAGAAGGCAATCCACATTGTATCTTACGCACACGGCATCGAAGCGCCGCTCAAGCCGTCCGAGGTCTCGGCCAACGCAAATCCCGATCCAAAAGTTGTCCCCGCGCCACAGCCACGAGGCATCACCGCGCTGAGGACGATCCCCTACTCGGATGTCATCCTCAGCGGAAGCTGGGATGGCTGCGTGCGGGTGTGGAAATTGAGCGAGGACAAGAAGAAGATTGAGCCCGTCGGCATTCTGGGATCGGCAGCCGAACAATCATCAGCAGCAACAGCAAACGGAACATCGGGCACTGAACAAACAGAGGCAGGCGGGGATACCTCCAGCCTAGTCAGAGGAGTCATAAACGATATTGCCGTCTTTGAGCGCGGAGACAGGGGAAGAGACGGCGTGTGTGTCGTGATTGTCACAGGCAAGGAAATGCGCCTGGGTAGATGGAAGGTGATCAAGGAAGGAAGAGACGGCGCAATGATTTTTGAGATACCCCGTTTGACAAAGGGGCAGCAGAAGCAAGCGGCGGAAGACGCCGCCGACAAAATGCAAGAGGATCAAGATTGATCTTTGGGATCCTCGCTTGTACAATGTATATATAAACATAAACACCCCAGTGCACAATAGATAAATATGCTAGTTTCCTGGTATCCCAGTCCATGCTCCTTCCTTCCTTCCCTTTGACCAAGTGCAAGTGCTATGAAGGATATGCTATAAAGGATAGGTACCTATAACGCCACGCCCATCCTATCCTGCCTTGGCTATTTGTTCCTGGCCACTTACCTACCACAGTGAAACCAAGACTTCACAACCACCAACACACATAGCGAGAGCAAGCAAAATACGACAGTCTATAACACGGGTACAAAAACCCATGGTAAATTCCATTCCGAATCTACCCTGATCCCAATAGCCACCTATCTCAGATAACCCCCGGCCCCTCGACGTAAAATTCTTCCTCCGTCAAATCAATGGCCGGCTCGCTCCGCCTGTGCCGCAACGTAGTTGCACTCATTACCTGGGGGAAACTCGAATCCATCAAGCTGCTTCCGAACATATGTTCACGGCCCATCTCGGACGTCGAGGAAGAAGCCTGCAGATGTCCCCAGTCGACCATTATCCTGGGTGAGGAGATGGGAACCATTTTCTGGGGGGAACTGCTAGTGAGGGGAGTTCTGATACTGGTAGGTTTGGGCGGTGATATTCTGCGAGGTGATGTTTTCGGAGAAGGAGGAGGGAAACAATTCGAGTTCTTGTAGAACTCGCTGCGAGTGACCTCCAGGATATTATCCGTGGGTGAAATCACCACAGCTGCCTTGAGTCCCTTGACAGGCGTTGCGCCCTTCATCGGGGAGCCGATTGGCGAGGTTGGCGAAGTCGGAGAGGATTTTACGTTCTCAACAGGAAAAGTGCTCGTTTTCCGCCTGTCTAGTTCCTCGTTCAAGCTCCTGACAGGTGGCGAGGTACGGATTGTTGGAAGCACTGGCTCCTTGTCAACCTTCGCGGCAACCCCTGGGGCCTGACGCTCGAACGTATGTTTCGCCCTTTCGACAAAGGAGGGGCTGGTCTTTGTAGGCCCAAAGTTAGTGGTCTCCTTGAGAGGCGTGGAAGGCCGTTTGATCGGATTTTCGGAAGCTCTATCAAGCTTCGCAACCGGCGAAGAGGCGGCTGTTGGCTTAGTCTCGGGAATGTCGATCGTCTTCGTGCCAGAATTTAGTTTGACCCGCTTGTTCTTCGCTTTGCCTTGCTCCATTGCCTCCTGGTGTTCCTTCTGTTGGACCAAAACAACGTTGCGCCAATTTTCCCGTACGTCGTTGGCGTCTACCGTCCAATCCGGCTTCTCTTTTCGCAACAAGGCTTGAACAAAAACATCTGGGTTTGCGAGAAATACCTGCATGTACCCCAGCAAATACACACCGCAGTCGCAGAGGTTATCCTGTTGTGGAATGTTGACTGCCTTCATGCCACATTGCATTTGCAGCTCCCTTGCCTCCTTTTTCTTTTTGTCCTTGAGTTCCTGGACCAGGTAGCTTTTCAATGCCGTGATAGCCGCGGGGTGCGCTCTTCCCAATGAGTCCAGGGTAATAATTCTAAAATCGCCAGAGCTAGAGTTCGTCGGGGGAGGTCTCGGTGGTTGTTCGCGACGTTGGGTTGCTTCACGAGTGTCGTCGGATGGGGTCTCCTCGCTCGTTTCTGGGCTGTCCGCAATATCCACGTCCATTGTGTCGGCAGGCTGACGCCCACTACCCAGGTCACCATTACCGGCTTCGTTTTGCTCGGCAATCGATAACTGGCTGAGCCCAACAGTTGCCACCTCATGAGATACGCTCGGCGACTTATCCTTGACATCATCCGTCAACTCCAAGCCGGGCGAACTTGCGCCATCCAGGGCATCGCAAAAGTCCGGGTCCAGTTTTCGTGGGTTGTAAATAATCGCCAGCCACCAGTGAAAATTCTCGTTGACGGGAACCACAATGTAATCGTAAGTGAACAGGTCGACCTTGGATGTCCAGCTCTTGACTCCATCATAATTGATCTGTCTCCCCCTCCCGGGTTTGAGCTTTGTGAAGAAGAACGAGTTGTGCATGAAGACGCGCTTGGATAGGTCCTGATTTCGTAAACCGATATTATCGTACAGATATCGGAGGCCAAAACCAATAAGGTTGTCGTTCAGGTATTGACCTTCATCCAACCTTGGTACATCATCCATCTCAACTACAGTCCGGTTGAACGAGAGAGGAGTTCTCCAGTCTTTTGACCAGTCCGGGTTGGTTTCAGACCACCGCAGGGGCTCATCGTCGACATCATTAATCTCCGTGTAAGTTGACCTGGTCCGGAGTGTTCGCGGCTCAGGAGAAGCTTGACCCGACGAAGTCACAGAAGCTTGACCTGAAGAAACTGCAGGAGATGGACCCAAAGGAGCGAAATACGGCTGGCTTGAGGGGGCCGTAGAAGGGCGCGCATCTGGGTCTTGTCTTGAGAGCTGCATCTGGTCTTTGCGAGGGATTCGATCTCGCGGCTGCGCTGGAAGGGCGGAAGCTGCTGGGAGGACTGAGGCCGCTGGGTGCTTGGGAAGACCGCTTTGGCAGAATTTTGAGGATCTGTTTTCCTTTGGAGCCTGAGACTGCTGGTCGAGCCCACCAACAATAGGGGCGGTGTCTGGGTTTTGTGCAATCGCCCTATTGATCTCGTCCATCGTCCTCTCGTAGGTTTGGACAAGTTTTGCACTGTGACTCGTCGTCAGCAAGCAACATTTTGTCAACATGGGATTGAAAGGCTTTACCTTTCTACTTCCTGAAATTTAACGTGGTCAAACCCAGAAGCATTCTTGACCCACGAGACGACCGCTGAGGCAACCTTTGCCGTGTCGAACTTGAGAATCAATAAAGGACCGATTTTGCGGCTGTCATCGGCTGGCTGGCGAATTTTGATCATTTCACAATCACTGCCGTAATCCAGACTGTTGATCTTGTTGGTAATCTTGAGCCAGGGATAATATTTCTCGGCTTGGCCACCGTCTGCTCTGAAAACACGGAGTTCATTGTCGGGGATAACAGGAAGTAGGTTGCAGACTTCCTTCACCTCCTCACCAGTAGGCGGAGAGGACGGATACAGGTAGTGCTTCTGGCAAACGGCTGCTGCCACACGAAAACTGACACGCTGAGCAGGAACATCTGATGAACTGGTTTGCACCTTCCGAGAGATGGCTTCTATCGGAGAAACACTTGGCGAATCGGCCACGGCCACGGCCGACTGCGTCAGCAATCTTTTTCCTGGTCTGCAGCGGGGTTTGTCATTCTTGTCGTCTTCGCCGTCCGCTAACTCGTCCTCCTCGATGATGGATGCGTGAAACCTGCGCTTTTGGCCTCTGTTCGCATGTGAAGTGTGCCTTAAAATATGGCGATCAGCGGCGTCTCCGAAGAGCATTTTAGTTGAGCTCAAGAAAATTTCGCCGGGTTTCTCAGCGGGCTTCTCGACAGGCTTCTCGGCAAGTTCATCGTCCTCAGTGTTGTCGGTGATCTCATCGCGACCCGACTCGATGCCGGCAACCTCCCTGTATGAGCGACGTCTGATATGGCGTGGTTGTCGTGATTCAAATGAGCCGTAAATGAGAGTATTCATTGGGGTGACAGGGCCGTTCAACCCATTTTGCTTCCGCCGAAAAGAAGACATGACGGTGTCCTGGGTGACGGGGGAGTTCATGAAATCGACACCGTAAACGGGAAAAGGCACAAGCAATGTGACCTCATGTGATCGTATCGAGTGAACGGCGTAGGTATGCGGTCGGGTTCATGGCGGTGTCGCGACTGGGGGTGCTGCAAATAATAAGTGGAGAAGTTACAGTGGGGTCATAGCCCTGTAATTGTGGCTGACTTTTAGCTCTCAGCAGACAAAAAAGCTCGGTACTTCGACTGAGGGAAGTTTGGGTGGGGGTGGGGGCGGGGAATGGGGACAATTGTCTATAAGTGGTCCGAAGTCTCAAAGAACATGCCGTCCCTTTATGCCTTTGAATTCATGCCCTGTCAAATCAAATAGCTTTTACAAAAGATTGAAACCCACCCAGGTGAATATTTGCAGTCAACATGACCAAAAAGGACCATTTGGACAGAACTGCCAACGAATCTCGTGATCTTGTTGGTCTTCCTCATTCTCATTTGACACTCGTGGTTGAGATTCTCGCACAAGACAAAGCAACCAACCAAGATACTGACCAAATCTTACCCTCAGTCCCTCCACAAAGTGACCATCAGAAAGATTGATGAGATCAACAGCTCGATTCGCTTGTTCCACCTTGAGATCCCGAGTGGTGGAGGAATTGAAGTATGTCCTTCACATGGCCCTCGCATGGCCCTCACCTCGTGTATACACAACGTCTAACCCAAGTCATCAAATTCAGTTCCTCCCAGGCCAGTGGCTCGACGTTTATGTACCCACCATACCTCAAGTCGGCGGTTTCACAATCACCTCCCCGCCGTCCAAGGCGTTGCCATCGAACCCAAACAACAACGGATACGCCTACCTCGAGTTAGCCATTCAAAAGTCACCACTGAACCCGCCAGCAGCCTGGCTCTGGAAACCGCCTCCTGCAATTCTGCACTCTCCACTCCACATCCGAGTAGGCGGGACTTTTGTGTTCCCCCCATTCCCACCCAATGACAAAAGTAAACCCCTCAAAAAGGTGATATTTATCGCAGGCGGGGTAGGGATCAACCCCCTGATGAGTATGCTCAGTTCCCTCGCCGAGTTGTCGACACAAGACATCAAAAATGACATCCAAGTCCACTTTCTCTACTCGTCCAAAGATCCAGACCCAAACGGTCCCCTCCATGAAAAATCAACCAAAATCCTCTTCCTCGACAGGATCGTCCAACTATTCTCTCCTCAGTCCCAGAAAATTTCCCCTGTCGACTCGGGCGGAAGCAACAACATCACCGGAAAGGTCAAGTTATTCCTCACCGGAACACCAAACACAACAAACTCCCAAGACGTTGCGGATGAAAACGAAAGCAACAAGGCTCTCCTCCCCCACCTGTCCTGTCTCGAAGGTCGGGTCCACATCCCTTATCATAAACGTAGAATCGGCAAAGAAGACGTCGCCTCTGCCCTTAGTCAGGACCAAAAGGACTCTGCCGTCTACGTATGCGGTGTACCAACCATGACAGACGAGTTTGTCAAACTACTCACCTCGTCTGAAGAGTCAGGCGGATTAGGGATGGATGCAGATCGCGTATTATTTGAGAAGTGGTGGTGAAGCAAAGACATTGTTGGCATTTCCGTCATTTCTGATTGCTCCGAATCAAACAACCAAATGGACAAAGGCCAAGGTATGAAATCCTGGAAACAATGGGGCTGTATAAGTCTATATATCTAGGTATATACCTAATGTCATATCCTCAGGCTATAAATGTACAGATTGTTGCGACGGTAGAAATAACAACAGACCACAGCTAGCTACCAGACTATGAACAATGTTGCGCTTCCAATTAGCTCCTCCACAACACCATGGAGAAAAAAAGAAAAAAACCAAGAGCCAACCAAAACGATGCAAAATCATAATCTTAATATAAATACGTTTTGTGATCAGGAAAGCAGTGCCCACAAATTCAAAGTCTCTCCGCCCAAAATCCTTACCTATTCCGCTCGACGTGCTCATCGTACGAAGTGAAAATACGGTGAAAATAGAAATGAAATAAATGTAACGAGGAACCAGCGGTCCTTAGGTCATCAACGGGGCAGGAAATAGGAGGTCAAAGATATAGTATCGTACTAAAATGAAAAGCAACACGGGGCAAAGGCACCATATACGCGAATACAGGGCGCCGAGCAAGAAACAACGAGACAAGGCACACACGACAACTTAGCGGTATGGAAGATTGATGAAAGCTGCAGCCGTGCGGAGAAGCGTCCTGGCTTGAGCAACACCAGGGCTGCGGTCAAACCAATATACAGTGGACGGCCGGCCATCCGGGCACAGATAGGCATCAAACATGATGATAGCATCGCGCATCCTGCAAGGCTCGTCCACCCTGTCCGACCAAGGCTTAACCATTGCAGAGTTGACTAATAACCTTGCTAGGGCCTTGTTGGGCAGCTCCGGGTTGGAGAAAACGTAGGTGCGGGATGGGTCATCGGCTTCACCGGCAGGCAGAGGCGTGAGTTCCTGGCCTTCGGGTGAGATGGAGCAGACTCTCCGGCTTTCTGTGTAGAATTCCTGAATACCGGCCGGATCAACGACACTCGTTGGAGAAGACTGGGTGCCACCAAGCACGCGGGATAAAAAAACGCGACAGTATTCGAATAACGGACGTTTGAAAAGGACCGAAACCATCGTCAGCGCCAGCTTGGGGGACGGGTTGGCCACCTTCTCTGTTACAATGCGCGCGTAGTTCTTGCGGGTCAGTCCGGAATGGATCACATCTGACCAGATTGCTTCTTGGAGGGCGGTCTGACCATCATCGTCTACCAGACAAGGGACAGTGGCATCTTGAAGGAGAAATATTGTTGACGGGGTCCGTGATAAGTCACCATAAGGGAGTCGGGATCTGATGAGGTAACGGTCTAGGTGATGTAGCCATCCTTCGTGCCGCCGGACTTTGGACGAGCGAATGCTGTCTCATACGACGTGAGTAGATCTTTCGAGGGATACTACGAAAAGAGTAATGTCAAAACAATGATTGAAATTAGATGCCAGCGAGCAACACAGAAGCCTACCTGGACAACAAGCTTCCCGTGATGCCAAAGGACAATTTCAACATCAGAGCCCGCCAGACGCACGCGCCGTGACTTGGATTTGTTACGACGCCGTAGCGACATGCTGCCGGGCGATGGAGTGTGTTGATGGGTTTGACAACCACTGCGCTGATGGACGTCCCGAAGACAAAGCGCTGGTGGATGGGGAAGATTCTGGGACTGGAAATGATGAATGGCGTGAAGTTGGAGGACGCAGTTGTGGCAGGTGGATGGAGGGGCAGAAGAGGTGCAGGGTGAGCTGCAGTCCAAGGCAGGGAATAAGGCAAACAAGGCAAGCCACAGCAGCACAAACCAAAGATAATCAATTTCCAGAGTTTTGCGATGTCCCAGAGTTTTGTCCCCATTTACAAAATAAAAGGGTTCTAACAGAAATCAGACTTCCCCTACATAATACCGACCCTCTGATAAATAAAGGATATCCACAAGAACCTTGCGCGGGTGGGACATTCCTCCATAGGTTAAAACAAGACATCATTACCAGTTATTATATCCTTGCACCCATCGTGTATTCACAGTTCAACTGCCCAACAGACCTCCAGAACACGCAGACACAGACAACGCCCTAAGATAGACATGAAAATGATGAATGAAATGTATTGATGAAAAGAGCTACCTGGGGGAAATTAAGCAAGTTCCAGCCTCCATCTTGCTATCGTGTGCCTTTCGTGTGCCATGCCATTTGTGTGGGATACTGCATGCTAGAACATGCAACCGCCATGCCTTTCATGACACGACAACCCCAGCACAACCAAAAAAAAAGATGCCCTCAGGAAAACGAGTGAATGGGAAAAGACTACGAGTGAAACTGGAAAAGACAAGGCCAATTAAACAAATATGTGCGAGCCCCTGGTTACCAACCGCCGCAGTGCCCATACTGTCATCCCATTGTCGACCTGTGCCATGCCATGCCATACTGTGCTGTGATGTGCCAAACCAAATGAAACTAGAACCAGACCAAATCAAGCCATCCCAAGTTATGGTACCCAGAACTCGACAACGATAATCCCAGGGGGTGGAATCATGAGTTTCCGGAACGCTGCATGAACGGAGTTTGGAGAAAATAACTGGACGAGCTTTGGAGGAAAGAAAAGAAAAGGGTGTAATGGGTGGGGGGAAACCAGCAGCAAAATTGAATGCAGCCCTGTCACTTCTCGCTCTCGCACTTTATCCAGACCATCTAGGTGATCTAGATCAATCGGAGAAAATACCGAGTTACGGGGTGTAGCAGGAAAGATTCAGAAGATAAAAAACCGTTAATACCGGCCGAAGAAATGCAGTCCTGCCACTCCTCAATCTCACACTTCATCCAGATCATCGAAACTATCCAGACAGAAGAGTCGGTTTGCGGAAATGGCGGAAAAGAATAAAAGACGAGGGGAAAAAAAAGAAAGATGAAAGAGAAAGAGAGAACGGCCAAAGATCGGAGCGAATGAAAGTCGCCATGGCCCAACTCAAGCCACCTCACCTTGGCCCAAGTCGAGCCATCTTGACCATGGCCGCTGTCGTATATCGTTGTCTGTGGCGAACGATATAACTCTCGGAGAAACTCAATCCAAGAGCTCGCGGACGATGAGACTCTTGAATCAAGCTGTCGTCTTGGTCGACTCTCAGAAGTTGCTTCGGAGGGTTGTCGCAGGAGTCTCCTGGTGAACAGAGTCATCCTCGTCGCCGTCAGCGTCAATGTCTTCACCGTCATCTTCGCCATAGGAAGCAAGAACATAGTTAGGGTCGTTGGAGACATCCTGGTCTCGGCGAGTGACACCGGATTTGCGACCCGGGACGGGGTCAGTCTTGGCCGGCTGCTGGGGCTCCTCCTGGCTTGATGTACGGATAGGAGGCAGCCCGTACCGTGGTTGAGCATCGTGGTAGCCAGTATGATGCCCGGCGGCGTGGTATGCTGTGGGAAGTGCTGGGTGGCGGGAGGTGTTGTCGTTTCTGCCGGCTGCGGTTCCTTGCTGACCCGAGGTATTGTGGTTCATGTTGTTCAAGCTGTAGCCATCGGAGGAGCCCTGCTGACCCCAGGTGTTGTTTGCTCGGGAGGTGTATCCACCGGCGTACTCCTGTTGATCCCAGGTGTTGTTTGCCCGCGAGTTGTGACCACTGGAAAAGGAATGACGGGGATCGCTTCCTCCGAACTGCGACGTGAAGGACGGGATAGAACTATTGGATCCTCCGGAATCCGGATGAGGCTGGCCGTTGGGGCTGGAAAACTCAAAGTCGGAATACGAGGGCCCAGTAGCGGCGTATGGGTTGAACATCTCGGCGGGCGGAGCACGAGAATGCTGATCACCTTGCGCATTGTGCGAGGGCATGGTGTAATCGTAGCCGGTACCTGTCAATGGGGGGTATCCATGGTCGTGAGTGGCGGAGGCGTCTCCGGACGGGTAGCCACCACCAGGATATTGACCATGGTTGCGATAGGCTGCCGGTGTGCTGTATTCGCCTGAAGCTACGGCAGGTCCTGGGTGTGGCGACGAGTCGACGAAGGGATCATCAAGGTCATCTGCGGTGGGCCTCCTGGAAGCTCGAGTGCGAGCGGTCCCGACATTATCGCGACGATTCAGTCTGGCATGTAGCTGTTCGGTGCGATTGTGCGGCCTGGCTCGGTTGTTACCATTGCCCGAAGGCGCCGGCGACTCCCGAGAGTGTTGACGAGGTCTATGAGCAGGCGGACGACCGGTTGTCGACGGGGCGGCGGGGTTCTCCGAGGCTTCGCCGCTTCCTTCATCCACAGCTGGAGGTGTGTTGGGTGCAGGATTGGGTTGATGGAAAGGAGGCAGTTCCGTCTCGGAAGGCTGCGGGCTAGGGTCGCGCTTCGTTCCTGTCGCTTTCTTGTCCTGGTTCGACTTCTTTTCTTCCGGGTGGTTCTCCTCGTATTCTTGGAAAATGCCTAGGTTAGCACCGTATAATGACGTCTTGATGGGGCAGTGAAAGTACTTACCCTCCTGGACATACTTGGTGGCCCAGTAGTAGGCATTGGGAGAGAATCGCTGTTTGACAGCATTCTGGAAGAAATGCTCGACTGTGGTATTGTTAGCTCCGTGTAACAAGGATTAGTAGCCGAGTAGCATGGATAGGATTGAACGCACAGAGCCCAAGCTCGGTGTACTCTCTGCGAGCATTTTCGCCCATTTTGCGGGCCATCTCGACCGCTAGCTGTGTCCATGACATCTCGGGATTGGCACGCTGAAGCCCCAGTCGCTTAGGTGACCGAGGGATGATATAGGTCCAGAAGACACGCTCTTCGTCCCTTGACCATACTTTCCCGCCCATTGCTGTGTCGTTGCGATGTCCGGTCCAAAGGGGGAGAGAGAGGCACCGCAAGACGTGCTGCAAGGCCGGCGAATAATAGCCAGACA